>FWPV01009518.1_pt1 | contig 16414 bp, 19 predicted proteins | sample 2228371 | NCBI WGS metagenome assembly FWPV01 (sample SAMEA103939776, study PRJEB20133) | metagenome | reverse complement strand
GATTTGTTCCGGGGTATTAAACTACGGAAATCATTAAGGCAAGCGAGAAAGGCCCTTAAGACTCTGCTTTACTATCGATGCGGATCCTGTTTTCTACTCTTCCCTTGGAAAATATTCGAATGCCGGCATCGTGCTGCTTGCGCATTTCTTTTTGTACCTCTTCCGGAAGATGAATGATGTCTTGGCAATCTGTTGAACAGGTGCCTTCCATTTTTTCAGCACATGCTTCGCATTGGATGAAAAGCAGGTTGCAGGCTACGTTGCGGCAATTGGTATGGGTATCGGCCGGTTTGCCGCATTGGTGGCACTTCGCTATAATCTCATCGCTAATGCGTTCACCGAGGCGTTCATCAAACACAAAGTTCTTTCCTCTGAATTTATTGCGCAGGCCTTTGGCTTTCACATCGCGCGCATATTTGATGATGCCGCCTTCCAACTGGTACACGTTTTTAAATCCGTTGTGCTTGAGCCAAGCACTAGCCTTTTCACAACGAATGCCTCCGGTGCAATACATCACTACCGGACGATCCTTATTATCCTTCAGGGAATTTACTACAATCGGTAACTGTTCCCGGAAGGTGTCGACATCCGGGCACCAAGCTCCTTCAAAATGACCCACTTCTGTCTCATAGTGGTTGCGCATGTCTACCAATATGGTTTCCGGGTTATCTGTTAACTCGTTAAAGGCCTCTGCACTGAGGTGTGTTCCTTTATCAGTTACATCAAAGGTTTCGTCGCTCAAGCCATCGGCAACAATCTTCTTCTTTAGGCGAACAATGAGTTTGAAAAACGATTTGTCGTCGTTCTCTACTGCGGTATTCAAACGCAATCCGCGTAGGTAATCTACACTCTCCATAAACGCATTGAATTCGTCCCACTTGGCTTGCGGAACGGACGCTTGCGCATTGATTCCTTCGCTGGCCACGTAGATTCGGCCCAACACACCCAGTTTTTCAAATTCAATGTAGAGGTAATCTCGGATGAACTCCGGATTCTTAAACTGATAATAGTTGTAGAAAGAAACCGTATTACGGGGTTCCTTACTGTGTAAAATCCTCTCCTTGAGGACCTCACGGTTTACCTTATTGGCTAATTTCATCGTACAATCCCAATTACAAGTTGGGCGGCACAAAGATAAGGAAGGCGCTAAGATTAGAAAACATGACTATTCGTTTACGAGCCTACCTTGTTTTCAGCCCCGCTGATGAAATCCCCAATACGCAGAGCCTCGATTCAAAGCTATCCGGTTGCGAAGGCTTTAAAAATTGAAACAAGGAATGAGCAAGCATCCACGAAGCCGGAAGCAGCCCCTGAATAAACAGAAAAACCCCGAGCAACTGCCCGGGGTTGATTTGATAAATACTTTTTTCGTTATGACGGACTTTTAGAGTTTGAGCGTCAATCCCAAGTTGATAATGGAAATACCATAACCCAGCTCGCCAAAAGCACCAATTTGATCAGTGAAGCGATAACGAGCTCCAGCAAAAAGGCTGTAGGTAATTCCGGAGGCCGCTTCCGGTGCGAGACCTGCTCCGGCGTTTTGGTAGGTAACAGAAGCTCTGTTGTAGCCTAACATTGCACCGGCGTATAAATCCCATGGATCCTGAGCCACATCAAAATGATAAGAGCCTCTTGCTCCGAAAATCAAATAACTGTACGTTGCGTCGCCGAACAGAAATAAATTATCTCGAGATCGAGAATAGCCTAAATAAGCTCCAACGCCTATTTCTTCTGTGATGCCGTATTCGCCGGAAACACTAATAGGAAGACCACCGGTTCCTACCCCGAAGGTAGGGATTAGGCCAATACCCAAATTAAGGTCAATTTGACCAACCGCATACTGGGCTTTTGCTCGTGGAGCGAAAACGAGAGTGAGCACAAACAGGCTCAAGATTGCCATCGATTTTTTCATAGGTTCTTTTACAATTGTTAAATATGTGATAAATCAAAAATAAGGAAAGCCTAATTTAATTTCAATACGACATATGACCTATTCTATTCACAAAAAAAGGCAGTCGCGCGACTGCCTTCTTCATTCCCAATCTAAACTACCCCTTAAGCATGCAGCGGCTGAGCTGCGGGGAAGTCGAGCGGTGTGCCTGCCACGCCGTTTAAGAAGTTGCTGATCATTTTATCCCCAATTACGATTACGATGTCGACGATTTGTGCAGCCGTATAACCCGCCGCAAGTAAGGCTTGTTTTGCTGCAGCATCCGGAATGCTTCTGTTCAATGTGATGTTTCGAGTGAATTTGGCTAAAGCATCCAATTTACTATCGAATGACGCTTTACCTTGACGCAGTTCGAGGATTTGCTCACCGCTAAATCCATTCATTTTACCAATGGCGGTATGGGCTGCCAAACAGTATTCACATTGGTTTACTTCACTTACCACGAGGTTTATTACCTCCCGTTCTTTGGCTTTCAAGGTAGACTTGCGGTTTTGGAGTTGAAGGTAATCTGCCAAGGCCGTGTCGTTTAAAGCGAAGGTGGCATAAAGGTTCGGAACAAAACCCAGTTGCTTATTTAATGCATCAAAAATCTGTTGGTTGTTTTCGCTCACTTCCTCGCGGGAAGGAACTTGAAAAATGTTTGTCATGCTTTGTTCAATTTGTTGATACAAAGGTCAGCCTAGGCCACCGCCTGCTTGTTTGCCACATTTCCCGATGTTGTGTTCATTTTTCCCGAACGCGCCGATTCCCTGAATTTTCCGGGGCTTTGCAATGCACGCTGTTTAAATAAGCGATGTAGGCTACCGCTGTCTTCCAAGCCGATTTGCCAGGCTATTTCTTTTACGCTCAGTTCACTGTGTAAAAGCAGCCGCTTCGCTTCTAAAAGCTGCCTATCCTGAATAATCTCCAAAGGCGACTTATGGTAATGCAGCCTGAAATAGTTGGAGAGGGTTTTAGCCGATTTATGCAGCAACTCAGCGTAGTCTGCCACTTGCCGTTTTTCCCGAAAGTGCTGATCCACCAAAACATTAAAGCGACGGATCAAGTCGCTCTGTTCTTTGCGCTCCACACTTCGCATCAGTTGCGTCCGAGCCAAACGGGTCACCTTAATGATGTAGCGTTTTAATAGGGATCGCAGCATCTCCCCTTGTATGCTGTCGCGCTCCCGACTCTCTTCCAGCCATACCCTGTACAGTAATTCAAAAGACTCAGCCTCCTCTTCAGGGATATTGACCAAGGGAAACTCCTGCGCTCCGAAGAAGAGTATACCGTTGCAGGATACTTCATCGTCGTGGTCGAGAATACAATAAAAGCTCCGGTTAAATGAAACGGTGAAGACATCAAGCTCCTCTTCTCCCTTCGTTTCCACCCGGTTGAGGTAAGTGAGCGTGCAAATCTGATGGGGAGCCAATACCTGAACTTGATCGTCTACCAACAACCTATGGCTTTTATCACTGCGGTTCCAAAGCACATGAATTAAACCCTCTTGTTTGGCGCTTTCAAAATAGCGGCGGGAAAATCCAGCCTTGATACGGAATATAGCGCCTAAGTCAGCTTCGCGGTAATCTAGCATGCCAAAGGGTAGCGCTAACTGGGTATTCCTGACGTTCCTTTCTGATCAATTTTAAGCGTGTAAAGGCAAACATTTCTTTATTTTGTGGCATGAGCAATAAGAATAAAAAGCGCGACGGCATTGTATTCAGTACAGATCCTGACTACAGCTACCAGGGCTTCGACTCAGTTGACGATCAAACCTTAGAGGCGAGTCAACAAAAGCTAAGGGTCATTATTGAGCGAAAAGGCCGAGGCGGCAAAGAGGTGACGGTGGTAGACGGTTTTGTGGGCAGTCAGGATGACAAAGACGAGCTGACAAAAAAACTGAAAAACCACTGTGGTACCGGTGGTTCTGCCAAAGATGGTGAGATCATGATTCAAGGTGATCACCGCGACAAGGTGGTGAAGTATTTGCAAGCTCAGGGCTATATGAATACAAAACGAGGTAATTAATGGAAGCACAAGAATTATTGCTCAAAAGAAGATCTGTTTACCCGCGCCAATACAGCGGAGAAAAAATACCCAAAGAGGCTTTAATGAAGGCCTTTGAAGCGGCCAACTGGGCTCCAACTCATAAGAGAACTCAGCCTTGGCGCTTTTTTGTTTACGGCCAAGAAAACATGCATGCGCTCATCGACCAATGGATGAAAATGGCCAAGCGAAATCTTGAAGCGAAAGGTGAAGAATGGACCGAAGCCACCGAGAAAAAGTACACCCAAATGCGCCAGAGCAGCCACATTATTGGTATTGCTTGTCGCTATACCGGCCTAGTACCAGAGGTAGAAGAGACCTGCGCCGTGGCAGCTGCGGTTCAGAATTTTTGGTTGAGCTTGCAAGACCAAGGCTATGCCGGCTATTGGAGTACAGGAAATGGCGTATTCACCGAAGAGATGCATACCTATATGGGTTTGGGCGCTGATGAAAAAGCCTTGGGCTATTTCTTATGCGGAGTGCCGGAAGGCGTGATTCCGCCCTCCATACGCAAGCCCGTTGATGAGTTTATCATTTGGAAATAAGGAGCTTTACAGCTCCTTAATTTCTTGAAGGTTCATATCGGCATCGAATGTATATACAATCGGCTTTGCCGTACCTATTTCTTTTTGCAGAATCTGCTCCGGTGTGAGCTTTTCGATGTGCATGATCAAAGCACGTAAGCTGTTACCGTGCGCAGCGATGATGATGTTCTGGCCGGCTTTCAGTTTCGGTTCAATCACAGACTCGTAGTAAGGCAATACCCGTTCAGCCGTGTCTTTCAAACTTTCTCCGTTAGGCGGAGCAATATCGTAGCTTCTGCGCCAAATATGCACTTGTTCGTCGCCGTATTTGGCAGCCGTATCGGCCTTATCCAATCCTTGTAAGTCGCCGTAGTGGCGCTCGTTCAAAGCCTCGTTGCGTGTAGTTGGGATGTCCGCTTGTCCGCTCACCTCTAAAATCAACTTCAGGGTGTTTTGGGCACGTTGTAAGTTGGAGGTAAAAGCTTCATCAAAACGGTAGCTTTTTAATGATTCGCCGGCACTCTTTGCTTCGGCAATTCCCTTTTCTGTTAAGGCCACATCTTCCCATCCGGTGAACCTGTTTTGTAGGTTCCACTCAGATTGACCGTGGCGCACGATAGTTAATTGAGCCATAATTTTAAGTGGTCGCGAAGATACCTTTTTTACCTGTCTCTCCGATAACGAAGGTTGAGGGTATAAAGGCCAAGTAGCAAATTCCAAGATCCAAAATCCAAGCTACAAGTTCCAAAATCCAAGCTACAAGTTCCAAGATCCAAGCTTCAAGTTCCAAGATCCAAAATCCAAGCTACAAGTTCCAAAATCCAAGCTACAAGTTCCAAGATCCAAAATCCAAGCTACAAGTTCCAAGATCCAAGCTACAAGTTCCAAGATCCAAGCTACAAGTTCCAAGATCCAAGCTACAAGTTCCAAGATCCAAAATCCAAGCTACAAGTTCCAAGATCCAAGCTACAAGTCCTATGCTTGGCAGCTTTGGTGGGAGTATTTTCTTTTTAATGACACATTGTTACGCTTGGTTTGCCGAAAGTGTTCGGCTTGGGATGCACGTTTGATGCTTCGATGAGTTTGTGGTGTTTTAAAGCAGAAACGTGCTTTTAAGAACAGGACCGTGTCCCTAGAAATCAAACTTAAATACCGGATCCAATTGACTGGTATTGTCCATTTGCACCAATTCTTTCAAGATACCATCGTCCATTCCATAGACCCAGCCATGCACGGTTGGTCGCTGCGCCGATTGCCAGCTTCTTTGTATGATAGACGTTTTAGCGAGGTTAAAGACCTGTTCAATGATGTTCAATTCTACCAAACGATTGCCGCGGGCTGTTTCGTCGCTAATTAAATCGAGTTCTGCACGGTTTAAGCGATATACTTCTTTGATGTTGCGCAGCCACTTGTTGATCAAACCCAAATGCTGACTTTGCATGGAAGCGAGCACTCCTCCGCATCCATAATGGCCCACCACCATCACATGTTCTACTTTCAATACCTCCACCGCATACTGCAGAACAGACAGCAAGTTAAGGTCGGTATGAACCACCATATTGGCCACATTGCGGTGAACAAAAATCTCACCCGGCTCCGTATTGGTGATCTGATCTGCAGGTACCCGGCTGTCTGAGCAACCTATCCATAGGAAACGTGGATTTTGTCCTTTGGCTAAGTTGGTAAAGAAATTCGGACTGCTTTCTACCTTTTCTTTGGCCCAGGCTTTATTCGCTAATAAAAGCTGATCGGTTGATTTCATTTCTCGCTGTTAAATAGTTCACCTTCAATCTGAAAGTACACATTTTGGCTGTTTCTTTTTCGGATTATCTCCAACTTCATCTCCTTTTCTTTTGCACTTCGGATAAGATCGTCTAGCAACTCGTAGATATCTGGATCGATGAAACGCGCTGAGGCTCCATCAATCAGCACCTCTGCCCCATTTGGTAGCGACTCAATTATGCCACTCAGTTTTCCTTTGTTCAGGTAGCTCACATTGTCGCGCAGCCGAATTAAATGGTTATTTCCCTCTTGCACATAGGTAATCCCTTCTCTGAAATTTGATCGAATAACAAAAACAATTCCCACCAGCAGGCCGATCCCGATGCCCTTGAGTAAGTCGGTAAATACGATGGCCAGGATGGTTACCGCAAATGGAATAAACTGATTCATCCCCTTTTTCAAGTTATCTTTAATTACATCAATGCTTATCAGTTTATAGCCCACCAAAATGAGCACAGAGGCCAAGGCTGCCTTGGGGATATAGTTGAGCAGGTTAGGAAACAGTAAAACCGACAGGAGAAGCAGCACACCGTGTGCAATGGCCGACAGCTTACCCCTAGCTCCCGCGACCACATTCGCCGAGCTTCGCACGATAACGGCGGTAACGGGAAGTCCGCCGAGTAAACCGGAAACAATATTGCCAACTCCTTGGGCTCTGAGTTCTCGGTTAGGAGGCGACAATCGGCGCGCCGGATCAATTTTATCAGATGCCTCCAAACTTAGCAGCGACTCTAAGCTAGCGATAATGGCGATCACCACAGCGAGTTCATACACTTTGACGTTGTTCCAAGCTGTAAAGTCAGGCAAGCGAATTAAACGCTCCGGATGCCCTTGAATGGCATCCAAGGGTAATTGCACCAAGTGGTTTCCACTCAATTGCCAGGCAGGCATCCATTGCCCTAACGCGATATTTAACAGAGAGCCTACAATAACAGCCGCCAAGGCCCCTGGAAACAGCTGAAAAAAGAGTCGCTTTTTGAGGGGCTTTAGTCCCCAAAGCAGGATAAATCCAACCGCTATCAAAGCGATTAGAATGGCGCCGGGTTGAAAATCTTGAAAAGCTTGGCCCACTTCTGAAATGGTATTTTCACCGTCTTCTTGGGTAAAGGCTTCATCGCCCTCAAAGTCTGTATCAATACCTAAGGCGTGGGGCACCTGTTTCAGGATGAGTAAAAGTCCAATGGCGGCCAACATCCCTTTGATTACAGAGGAAGGTATAAAGTTGGCCACCTTACCGGCTTTCACAAGGCCAAGTAAAAGCTGCAGGAAGCCCGCAAAAACCACCGCCAACAAAAACACATTAAAGCCATTTGGAAGATGGCTAAAGCCGGCAATACCTCGCTCTACAATCACGGCCAAACCTGCTGCCGGACCGGATACACTCACATTGGAACCGGACAGATAACCCACTACAATTCCACCTACTATCCCAGCAACGATGCCTGAAAAGGGCTCTGCACCGGATGCCAGCGCAATGCCTAAACAAAGGGGCAAAGCAACAAGAAATACAACTAAGGAAGCAGGTAGGTCCTGTTTGTAGTGTTTAAATAGCGACATTAAAGGTCAACAAGGGTGCGCCTCAAAAATAGGGCTTTAAGTGCAAGTCTGATGAGCAAGAATGAAAATAGCTGAGCGAGCCTACTCAGTATACCGTTGCGCCGGGTATGGACCAATACAGAACCCTGAACTAAGTCGTGCAATAAGTCATCGCGCCATTGCGCCACTTTTTTGCCCTGCACTTCCAAGTTCGCTTCCAAACTGCCGTAATCGCTCAATTGATTCAGGTTATAAGAGCCAATGCTGGCCCATTTGCTATCCACGAGGAGCAATTTTGCATGCAGTATGCTTCTATCCCATTCATAGATCTCCGCTCCATTGCGCAGCAGACCGGAGTAAAAATAGTTCATGGCAGCCCGCATAAAAGGCACGTCTGAACGCCTGGAAAGAAAAACAAGGACGCGCACACCTTCTTTGGCTCTTTTCATAATCAAGCGAAGCATGCGGGGGGAAGGATAAAAATAAGAGACCACCAAAATTATCTCCGATTCCGCCTCTTGAATTCGCTTTTTGTAGGAACGTGAAATCTGAAATCTATTACGCAGCCAATCGTTCCAACTGAGCCTGCAGGTGTCGTTGCCTTTTGGTTCAGCAATGGCTTCGCTAGAAAGGCTTCGCTTAATTTTTCTAGGCCAATAAACCGAAGCTCTCGTGTTGATACGCGCTACAATGGGTCCTTGCACCTCCGCCCCGTAATCCAACCACGGTTCTTGTCCATCTAGCCCGCTGTAGCGATCGGCATAGTTCAGTCCGCTGATAAAACCCAATTCGTTATCAACGATACAAATCTTAGCATGCTGTCTGCGACCGAACGTGAGTTTCTTATACGAAACCCTGCGCGCAAATCGCTTGATATTCACCGCTTGCAAGCCTAAATCCTGCACTTTTTTCGGCGAAAGCCAAGGTGTACCGAATTGGTCTACCATCAGGTAAACTTTCACCCCCCTATCGGCTGCCTCACGCAGAAGTTGGAGGAGTTCAAAGCCGGTTTTATCCTGCCCGAGAATATAGATGTGAATGTGAATGAACCGTTGGGCCCCTTGTAAGCGCTCAAACAAACGGTTGAAAAATTCCGAACCACTTTTGAGCAGTTCTACCTGGTTACCCCCTAGGTATCCGTTGTCTTGGGGCATTTACAGTATCACCTCTCGTATTGCTCTTACCGGAATGTTTACGTCGCCTTTCAGCTGCACATTTTGTTCAGTAGCCGCCCAAACGGTGGTTTCAACGGCGCGGTCTCCTTCTGTGGTAGCGAAAACGATACGGATTTTACCCTTGTATGCATTACCGAGTTTCATAGCATCGTGCAGCCTTTTTTCCCGGTTGTGTTTCTCTTCAGAGGAGAGCAAAACGTCGTGCTGAGGAAATTCAACTTTCCCCCTGATATCTTCTTTGTTGATGAGTGTAACATTCATAAGTGTCATGGTTGAAGGGCTTTCCTCAAATTTACAAAAAGAAGAACAAGAATTGCTCGCCGCAGTTTGAGTCATAGCGGAAAAGAATTGTAGAAAAGAAGTCTGATTTATATCAGGGTTTTATCCGTTGTATGAATTATTTTTGCCGCTTTCATCATTTACAGAAATTGTAATGAATTCGATCGTAGAAAGAATCCTGAGTAACGCGTCAAAGGCGCACATCAATCTAACTCCGGCGGAGTTGGTGGAACACGCAATCCTTAGAAACGAAGGTCAGCTTACCGATACCGGTGCACTGGCAGCCGATACCGGCGAATTCACCGGTCGTTCACCGAAAGACAAATTTGTGGTGTACGATGAATCTACCAAAGACAATGTTTGGTGGGGTGATGTGAACAACCGTTTCGAAAGCGACAAATTCGATTTGTTGTTGGAGAAAGTGCTAAAACACTATGAGGGCAAAGAAATTTTTGTCCGTGACTGCTATGCTTGCGCTGATCAGGATTACCGCCTGAACATCAAAGTTGTAAACGAAACAGCCTACCAAAACCTGTTCGCTAACAACTTGTTCTTGCGTCCGGCAGCCGGCGAAAACCAACAACACGATTGGTTAATCATGGCCGCTCCTAGCTTTATGGCTGTTCCGGCTGTAGACGGAACCCGTCAGCACAATTTTGCTATTACCAACTTCACTAAAAAGATCATCTTGATTGGTGGAACCGGCTATACCGGTGAAATCAAAAAAGGTATCTTCACGGTATTGAACTATATCCTTCCGCATGAGCGTAACACGCTTTCTATGCACTGTTCGGCTAACATCGGACCGGAAGGTGACACCGCTATTTTCTTCGGATTATCCGGCACAGGTAAAACGACCCTTTCTGCCGACCCGAACAGAAAATTGATCGGTGATGACGAGCACGGTTGGGCGAAAGGATCTGTATTCAACTTTGAAGGCGGTTGCTACGCAAAGTGTATCGACCTGACTCAAGAGAAAGAGCCACAGATTTTCAACGCAATCCGTTTCGGTGCTTTGGTTGAAAACGTTCGATTTATTGATAACAGCCGCACCGTAGATTATACCAACGTAAGTGTAACAGAAAACACCCGTGCTGCTTACCCAATTGACTTAGTAGACAATATCGCGGTACCATCGGTAGGTGATACCCCGAAAAATATCTTCTTCTTGACGGCTGACGCTTTTGGCGTATTGCCTCCAATCTCTCGTTTGACCACAGCTCAAGCGATGTACCACTTCATCAGCGGTTATACCGCTAAGGTTGCCGGTACAGAGGCTGGTGTTACTGAGCCACAGGCTACCTTCTCTGCTTGCTTCGGTAAAGCATTCCTCCCATTGCACCCTGGTAAATACGCCAAGATGCTGGGTGAGAAATTGGAAGAAAGCGGTGCTCGTGTTTGGTTAATCAACACAGGTTGGACCGGCGGTCCTTACGGTGTAGGTAGCCGCATGAAATTGTCGTATACCCGCGCCATGATTACAGCGGCATTGGAAGGCAAATTGGATTCAGTAAACTTTGATACGCTTCCGGTATTCGGTTTGCAAATCCCAACAAGCTGCCCTGATGTGCCTGCTGAAATCTTGAACCCAAGAAACACCTGGAGCGATGCTGCTGCCTACGATGCAAAAGCAGCGCACCTTGCAGAGCTTTTCGTGAAGAACTTCGGTCAGTTTGCTGACGGCGTAACTGAAGAGATCCTGAGTGCAGCTCCTAAAGCCACTAGCTCTAGCAACTAAGCTTAGCAAGCGATAGCATTAAAAAAGCCACCTTAGAGGTGGCTTTTTTGTTGTTGGGCTGTTAAATGTTTACTGTAGGACTGATATACTTATTTCATGATTTTTTCTCCATCATGCGATCCAGTCCAGGATTTACAGACTACTTTGTCTATTTGATGTTGACTTAACTCGGGTGAGTTAAAATTCAAATCATCTAAATACGTTCTTTCTTTCAAGGCAGACATTACATGAGTTTCTCCTCGGTAAAAAGAAACAGACATCAACTTGTCTTTTATAATATTCTCAAACGTCTCAATCGACAATCTCATTTCCGTCTCGAAATCAAGACCATCCAGGTTCAGGTAGTGACAATGGCAATTATCAAAACAGAGTGTTATTACGTTATCGTTTGTATCGAAGGTGAGCCAATAGGATGCATTTCTATTCGGAGGCTCCACTTTGAACTTTATATAATTGTCCCCGAAATGTGCGCAAGGCAAAATCTCGATATGCTCAACATAGCTCGGGAAGTTCAATTTTAGAAAGTCATAGACCTGTTGAGAAAATTCATTTAGTTGAGCATTTTCCATTCTTGAATCCATTTTACACCTAAAACTAGTTTGAGATTCGCTTTAAGATGCTACTATTTTCAGGAACACATTCATCGACGTTCTCTTTATGTATATAGCGAACTTTTGCTCTAGATTGCTCTCCTAGTTCTATGCGGATAGCAAACACTTCCCCTTCGCTTGAAACATAGTATTCTGTGCTCGGGTATGCTTCGCCTTCTTCTGTTTCATCAATTTCCGAGTCGACATTCAACTTGCATGTGGCAAATCCGCTTTGCTCAAAAGTGCAAAGTCCATTGTCCCTTTTCACGTTGAACTGGATACTGGAATCATTTAGCCATTGCACAATGAGTGAATCATATTCAACAGCGTTTTGAAAAACATAAGTGGTCCAATTTGATTTTGCTCCCTCGTCCTTCAATTCTAAATGAGGCTCTTCTGATTTCGTTTGCTTTTCTTCTAAACACGACACCAATAAAGCTGAGGCAAGGAAGGCAAGACATTGGTTTTTCATAGTTAAACTTTTGGAATTGGGTACTGCCTATTTTAGGATCACCCGACTCACCGTTCTAAATCCATCCGCTTCAATTTGGACAAAGTAGATTCCCGGTTTTTCATGGAGCATGAACTCGAGCTGTTGTGTGGACGTAAAGTTATGCTTAGCGATGGATTTGCCGCTGATATCGGTAACTGTGATTTGAATACGTTCATAATGGCTGCCGAGGTCTGCACGGAATTGGCCATTGCTTGGGTTTGGATAAATCCGGACTACGTTGGCTAAGGGGTTATTGATGCCAATCCCTGTTACGGTTAAACATTCTGACGTATCAGAACATCCATTTTTAAAGAGAACTACAGCGTAGGTCCCATTTGAGCTTGGAACAAACGATTGCAATTGCGCAGCAGGAATAGGGTTCCAAGGTGAGCAATTGTGCCATTGAACTGAATCCACTGAATTATCCGAAGCCTGCAGCAGTAATCCATTTTGCGTAACAGACGAATCAATGTTGGTTATAGTCAAGTTTAGTGTAATAATGCTGTCGCACGACGCCGAATTAGGAATGGTATCCATATACGTGTTGGAGTTTGTCCAAACCTTTCCGCTTGGAGAAACAAAACTATCGCAGGCAGTGATCGTGAATGACGAACTGGTATGTGCGCAAGCGACTTTCATTTGCAGCGGAATGGCTATTGGCATTGCGCCAATAAACTGGACGTTCACCGTACAATTCAGAAATACCGCAGAAGTACCCGTATCGCTTGGTGTTCCGCAAATGGTGAAACAACCGTCGCGCGGGGTAGGCAAAGTTTGATTGTAGAGCGCAGGCGATTGTCCGAAGGTATACGTCATGCCGGCCGGCAAACCGGTGATATTATTTAATTGCACGGAGTTGATGCTAATTCCGGAAGGTACGCCAAAGCTGCTCATGGAATTGGTGGTATGCGGAAAGCGAAAACTGATGGCCTCCTCGTAGACGGTATTCACTCCGGCAATGGGAATGCTGTCCATGTAAATGGTATCTACCGATAAAGTAGGGAGGCTGATCTGGCAGCCGTTGCATTGGGCGTTTAGCTTGCTCGGCAGTAGGCTGAACATTGCCAAAGCTAGGATGGCATAGTAAAGACGTTTCATGATTTTGGTTTAGTTGAAAATGGTAGCTCTAAGATAGGGAAAAGACCATAGTCGATAGACCGTAGCGTGTTTAAATCGGTTTAAATATTTGCTTCAAAGTAAAGGTCAATGGCTGCATTGATTCGATCGGTGAGTAGCTCGATGAGTTCCGGGTCTTGGAATTCGTAGATATCATCGATGTGCAAGACTTGGATGGGGGCTATGTCCATATCCCGGTACAATTGCGCAATGCGCGATTTGTGTGCGTCTTCCATCACCAAAATTAAATCCGACCATGCCGCATCGCGGGCTTGGATCTGGCGTTCACTCTTCGGACTCAATCCCACCGAGCGAATGCTAAAGCGGCGGTCATTTTTAAAGAGGTATTCTGCTGTCCGACTTCGTCGTTTATTTTTGCCGCAGACCACCAAGACTTGCGGACGTTCCGGTTTCAGTTCATCAAATTGCATATGGAAGCTAAGTTTGCAAGTTCCTTGTTATGGAAGCCTTTTCAAAGCGCAGATATCAAAATGCAGAGAATCCTTAGATTCAGTGATAAAAGTAATTCTGCATACGCTTTCATCAGCTTCGAAAACTTTGGCAATTAGATGATCTCCCTGCATTAAATCCACCACATCATATGATGGTCCGGCGAAGCCAATACATCGCCTTTTAATAAGGTGATAATTTTCAATTTGCCATTTTTGTTGGATTTCACATTGGACACCAAATGCTGGAATAAAAACTTGAGTCATATAATACCAAGCTCCCACAACAACAACTAAAAGAGCACTACATAAAATGAGTATCGATTTCCATTTTCTTTTTCTAGCTAAAGCTACCAGATAGACAAAAAGAATTAAGATCAGTATTGACGTTAGTACCATTTTATCATGTTAAAGAGCTCAACGTTGCTTTATGGATATTCAAAGCCAAATTTGAATTTTACAAGGTAGCCATTATCGAAAGTATAATAGGCATAATGCTTTATTCAACTGAATAAAACCGCACTCCCACTCATTCGCGCCAGCGAATGTTCTAGCTTCGTTTTAAGATCACCATCTCCACCCGGCGGTTTCGTTGGCGGCCTTCTTCCGAGTCGTTTCTGGAAAGGGGATGTTTGAATCCGTAGCCCTTTATGAAGATTTGTTTTTTGCTCACGCCTGCAGCCAACAGCCTGTCGGCCACTTCCTTGGCTCGGGCATAGGAGAGCTCTTCGTTGTATTCTTTCGACCCAAGGCTGTCGGTATGGCCTAAGATCGACAACTTCCAAGACGGATTCGCCTTTAGCACATCGGCCAGGCTATCGAACAGGTTATTGTAGGTCTCCTTGATGAGATGTGAATCGAAATCGAAGGGTAGTATAAACCTCGACTTCCCTCCACCTCTGCTGCCGAAAGAGCCCGCGCGCAGGAAGACGCCTGAATCGTAAGAGAAATCGTTTACGTTGCCGATGGCGATTTTGATGTGGTGCATTTTGCCACGCGTAACCAAACAGCTGGCGGTCAGCATGGTGGTGAAACCGTCATATTCTATGGTATAGGGTGTCTGAGCACTCGGTTTGAACTTGTGGTTCGGGATAAAAAACTGCTTGTTCTTTTTCTGGTTCACCGAGTTAATCATCACCGTATTGGAGGGCTTACCGATGCGCGCCAGGTTTACCGGCTTAGGAAAATTCGGGCCGGTAATGAGCAAGCAGAATACATCGTTAAAAGGGCTGCCCACGTATTCCGGGTATTCTTCCGAGGCAAAGACGTAATCGAAAAAGAGGCTATCGTACAACGGCACAAAATCGAATTCGATGACGGTTACATTGAAGATCTGTCTGCTTACCATTCTGGCCAAGTCGCCATCGCTCCCCTGACTCTCTTTCATCGAAGTGGTCATGTTCGGACGAATATTTTGTCCGGTGATGGCACTCACTCTGCCGGTTGAAATCACGATGCCCTCATCCATTGGAAAGGCATTCGAATCCAATCTGAAATAGCCGGAGCTGCTTTCTGAGCCGTGAATCTTGATGTTGAAGATGCTCACCCCTTCGCCCATAAAGGTTTCAATGAGCTTTTGTTTGGTCAGCAGGGTATCCACCAAAAACTGCGCATGCACTTGGGCACTGAGAAAAAAGGAAATGAAAAGGACGAGTAAAAACCTCACGAAAGCTTAACGGTGCACAAATTACGAATCGTATTTTGATTAGACAGCAACGGGCGCTTTAATTCCCGGATGCGGGTCGTAATTCTCTAAAGTAAAATCGTCGTAGGTGAAGTCGAGCACGCTCTTGATACTCGGGTTGAGCTTCATCGTAGGATAAGGTCTAGGCTCTCTGCTGAGCTGCAGTTCTACCTGCTCAAAGTGGTTGCTGTAGATGTGCGCATCGCCAAAGGTGTGAACGAAATCGCCCGGCTCATAACCGCATTCTTGAGCTACCATCAAAGTCAATAAAGCATATGAAGCGATATTGAAAGGCACGCCAAGGAAGAGGTCGGCACTGCGTTGGTACAATTGGCAACTCAATTTCCCATCCGCCACATAGAACTGAAAAAAAGCATGGCAGGGCATCAAGGCCATTTTGCTTAAGTCGGATACGTTCCATGCGCTTACTATCATGCGACGGGAATCCGGGTTGTTTTTGAGCTGGTTCAGTACGTCTTTGATCTGATCGATGTGGCCACCATCAGGTTTAGGCCAGCTGCGCCATTGGTATCCGTACACCGGACCGAGGTTTCCGTTTTCATCGGCCCATTCGTCCCAGATACTCACCCCATTTTCTTTGAGGTAGGCGGTATTGGTCTCTCCTTTCAAGAACCAAAGCAACTCATGGATGATGGATTTCAGGTGGACCTTCTTGGTAGTCACCAAAGGAAAACCTTGGCTTAAATCGAAGCGAATTTGTCGGCCAAAAACACTGCGCGTACCCGTTCCGGTGCGATCGCTTTTGTCGGTTCCATTCTGGTAAACCTCCCGCAAGAGTTGCTCGTACTGATCCATGACTCAAAGGTAGGATAGCAGCTAGAATGTTTGTTGGCAGGTTTTCAACATTGTGGAAAGGGAGACAGAGAGGTAGAGAGTCAGAGAAACAGAGAGACAGACAAATTTATTGAGGGAATGAGGAAAAAACGTATTGCCTTTCGCTAGATAGAAAAAGCACGCAAAGGTGCCGAAGATGGCCATCGGGAGTTACAAAGGTATAACACGAATTCTCCGTGAACTCTGAGAAAATGCTCCATGAACTCTGTGTTAACTA
>FWPV01009515.1_pt1 | contig 16415 bp, 16 predicted proteins | sample 2228371 | NCBI WGS metagenome assembly FWPV01 (sample SAMEA103939776, study PRJEB20133) | metagenome | reverse complement strand
ATTCTCATATTCATTCTGTTCTTTTCTTAATGAATTAATTGTTTCAATTACATTTTCTACATCTTTCCAGTTTTCTTTTATTACAAGGAGTGAAATTCCTTTTATAATGGAATAAAGCAAACGCTCATTCCATTTATCAGGTAATTGTATTTTTTCAAAAATTAAATTTTCCTTTAAATAAGCTTTAACAAAATGCGAGTGTTCTCCAAGATAACCAAATACTATTATTTTAAGTAATTCAAAAATATCTTCCTGGGTAAAATCGTTTTCTTTTTTTACAATTATTGATGTTGCTATATCAAAATAAGTAGAGCACAATGCTTTAAATTTGTTTCCATCTTTTTCATCCCAATCATTATTAATCTCTAATTCGCAAATCTCTTTCGCTTTGGAAAGAATTTTTATTTCTTCATCTGTTACAGTAATCCCCTGAAATTTTTTAGATAATTTTACCTTTTGAATAATATCTTTTATTCCTGGCAAAATATCAGCAAATGGCTCTGTTAAATATTTATATTTTTCAGTAATGCTCATTTTTTTCCTCTTGATTGATGATAGATAGCCATTTTTCTTTTTTCACCGGCATATATACAGCTAATAGTCTTATCCCTGTTGGCTCAAGAATAGTTTCTTTTAATGTATCATAAACAGTTTTTATGTCTTCTTCGTTGGCACCTATATCTCTTATTAGAACGCCAAATAGTTGGTAATTATTGTCCGGTGAGTAGTATGAACATATTGCCAAATTAAAATCTTTTTTTATACTGTCTCGACAGTCATAACTTTTTTCAGGCCACTTTGCTAAAATAATTTGTTTTATCAGGGATTTCCCGCTTTGCAATAATTATTTGCGTTATCATGTTTTTTGCGAGGACCGCGATATTTCGATTTATGATATTTACGAGGGCGATTTTCGTCATAAATTCGGACGGTGTATCACTCGGAGGCGTTCGCAACCAGCAATGAGCATGGCGAACGATTTCGTGAGGAAATTTCAGCGCCATAAGCTGCAACATTCCCAATACGACGATTTGGGCAGCGACAAATTTCTCGATAGCCTCGAATGTTTTTTTTGTTTTCTCCGGTCGGGTCGATACCGGTTTCGGGCTATCTTTTTTCGTTGGCCTCCGGGATGTAGTGGGGAGATACTTTGACCAGAAATGATAGCCCAGAGCGCCGAGAAGATTTTTCATCGAGTTGAACAGCGTTTCTATCGAAGCACGCTTGCAATAGAGGAACAGTGCCGTTTCGGCGCTTAAAGAGAGGTCGCTTGTCATAAGAATGATTCTTCCATGTGACGATTCGACGAGAATAAATCGCAGTATGCCCTTGATCGGTTTCCACAGCAAATCCAAGGTCACGTATTTAACCACTTCCGTCGAACCATACACCTCGGCACGTACCGTTTTAAATGGAAAGCGTTTTGAGTCGAAAAGCTTCATCAATTTGAGCTTTTGACCATACATCTTACGACGTCCCCGTTTTTTCTTTCTTCTTCGACATACCGGCATATAGCCGGTTATATTCTTTTTGGCCCTGGTGATCACGTGGATGTCATCATTGCCGCAATTTCGTATGCTGGAGAAAACCGGACCGACGGAGAAAAATGCGTCAAGAATCAGGTATCCCTTTTTTTGCAAAGAACGGATAATCAATAACGACATGTTGACGATTCGTGCAGAGCGTTTTTCTGGCAAATCATCATGATGAATTTCCGCCCACAGCGGCGTACTCCAGAACTTTTTGCCTGCATTGGTAAGCAAACCGAGACATCCCCAGTGATGACCACGGAAATACGTCGGTTTGCTTGAAGTCTCTGAATCCTGATGAAGAGTCTCGACATGAGGAATTTTACGGCCGTCTTTGACATTTTTTGTGTGATCACCGGTAAGCACAATCCTTTTATTTATCAGGTACGCTACATTTTGTCGTATCAGCCATTGCCACCAATACCTGCGTAATGTTTCTACGCTCCATGCCGAAGAATGAAAGAAATGCAACAGGCATGGGTAACAGAGCGGAGACAGGCACAGCGCCCGGATAATGGAACTGACCCCATAGGTATCTGACCGCACGACAAATCCTGCACAGGCGATAACAAACCAGCCGAAGGTTGCCTGGCGCGAGAAGGCCGGACGCATGGCTGACAGTAACTTTTCCAGGTAATCGATCATAATAAACCTCCATTTTTCTCTTGACAATGCTTTGCGCATAATCTATGCTATATAGCATAGAAATATACAATAAGGAGGCCATCGATGGGTACACAATCAGTCTCTCGTATGGAAAAGAAGGTTGAAGTGTTACGGCGAGAATTATCTGGGCTGGGGCCGGTGATGCGCGGTAGTATCGTCAAGCTCGGGAAGGGAAAAAAGCAATACTACTTTTCGCTCAACAAGGACAAGAAAACGAGACTTATTTACTTGGGGGATGCGAAAGTGGGCGCGGCGAAAAAATACTCGGAGAATTACAAGAAGCTGCTACAAATAGTCGAGGAAATGACTATTTTAAATATGGAAATGCTCAGGACTGACGTTCGCTTAAGCCGCTAACAGGGGGAAATCCCGGTACCGTGAACTTTTGACTGTCGAGCTAATAAATAGCGGCAGACATTCGGAAGCTATTGAAATACTTAAAGAGATTGTAAGGGATTACCCCGGCTATTTTAAAGGAAACGCCAATTTGGGTGAGTTATATCTAGAGCATTATAACCAATACGATTCAGCTTACAAATATTTGAATATTGCAAAAAACCAGGATTCTACATCTTCTTTTGTATTATATGCACTGAGTTTTATAGAATTAAAAAGAGGCAATGTTGACCATGCGGAAAGATATTTAAAAAAGGTAATTTATTATAATCCGGAACACGGAGACGCCTACGCCAAACTCGGCATGATATTTTTACACAAAGGCAATATTGACGAAGGAATAAAATACCTTGAAAAAGCTATAAATACAGGCGGAATACCTCCGCCGACAATAAACAGAATATGCCAAATTTTTGATGAATTAGGTTTTAAAGATAAAAACAGAAGTTGCCTGCGTAAAATGAGTCAAAAAAAATAAATCATTGTTTATTATTCTAAAAATATCGTAACCGTTCTTTGAACCCATAATTCTTATCAACAGTAAAAAATACGCGGAAATTTCTCAGGAACACAGAAATACATGTGGGTATCTATTGTCAATTTTCATATTTTATTATTTTTTTTCACCAGTAGAGTAGGCGCGGCGTAAACCCCGCACTACTCTACTGGTTTAATATTCCTCTCTTAACTTCCTCGATAACATCGGCTGTAAGAGGAAAAAATATAAACATATCCGATTGAATATTGGTGTTTTTTTGACGCCGCCCCATCTCGACTCCTCGGTTAACTCGGGGAGCATCCCTCGATCCCTCGATAAACTCGGGAACCGTAAGCTCGGGAACCGCAGGCTCGGTGCGTCGCCTGCATCCCGGTTCGAAGAAGCTCACGGCGCGCATCTTACATAGGGAGAGGGGAAATTGGCTATTACCTTATGGTTTCACTGAACGGATACTTTTTTATAACGTAGAAGCACTGTTTTTATTTGATTTCCGCAAGGTACTTTTTAGCCCTATCAATGTACTCGCTGGCGGGATACCGATCGATCAGTTTTTTCAGTTCTTCCTTTGCCATTGTTTGTTGCCCCATTTTCAGATAGGAAATCCCTATCTTAAACTGGGCGTCGTCCGCTTTTGAGGAATTTTTCTTGTCGAAAACATGATTGAATGACGCTATGGCCGAGGCATAGTCGCCCAGGGCGTAATAACATTCTCCTATCCAGTATCGAGCATTGTCCACATATTGACCGTTAGGAAACTGTTTTATTACGTCCGTAAAGATTTCTATCGCTTTATCGTAAACACGGTTCTGGAAAGTTCGGAGGCCGGTTTGATATATGTCATATTCCGTTGAACCGAGAAGCGTCGCTGCGGAGGCCGGAGAAAAAACCGGTTTGGAGGCGCTTTTCTTCGTAGTGGGCGGCATCGATTCGAGCGCGGTCACCTGAGCATGAAGATCCTTATATGCCTCTACAAGCAGCGCAAGACGGTTTTCCAGTTCTTCTATCTTTGCAATAGAGACACTCGACACCTCTTCGGAAAGAAGTATAAGACGATTGTCGATTTCGGCGAGTTTATTCGTCGTAACCTCAACTTCCAGTTTTGCCTCCTGCGCCAGCTTCAGCGCTTCGTCGGAATTTTCCTTGACCTGAATGACGTCTATTTCCGGCAGAAGCGCTTCATTGCCGAGCTGCTTGCGGGATGCAGCACAACCCGTTATCAGTATGATTCCTGAAACCGCCGAAAAGAATATGTTTTTCATATAATAATCACCTTTTTTTAAACGGAGTGCCTTAAATTATATAACTCATTATATCTTAATGCGATAAACCGGTCAATAAGGCCGTTCAGATCGTTAATGGATAAATTTGTGATTGTAAGGAATGAAATATTGTTCTTTCAGATAATAATTGTTTCCAACTTTAAGCCATTATAATATCACATATAATATCATAATTCTATTACGGTATCACAAAAATAAAATGATGAAACATTATGTCTTTTATTTTGATCTATTCTCTTTTGTTTCTCTTGTTTGCCGGGTGTGCGTCGTGGAACGCGATACAAAAGGCAATCGATATCGAACGACCTCTCTTCGATATGCGGGCATTCGAAAGCGCGTGTAAACTGGCCGAATCGCTTGCTGAAGACGATCTGGCCGCATGGCGCTCGACCGATTCTATTATGGCGGCAAAACCTTTACGTCTGGATTCTCTCGACAAAGTATGGTTCGTAGATTTGCGCGACGACAAACGGTATGTATTCTATGGGAGATATTCGGAAGAAGATGACGAATATTACCCTAAGTATGCTTTCATTTTCGAAAAAAACGGAGAAATAAGAAGGATATCTTCATTCGCCGATCTTCGGACACGCCGGATCGCAAGAGCCGTTTTTTCGGGCCTCGCATTTTTCGAATCTCTTGCCGACAGTATGCAGCTTGACGTTGAATACAACCATTATATTAGGAAAAACGGCGACGGTTCCTACTCGATGTGGTTTTTTCCGGCCGGATACGAAAACTATTGCGCTCACGGATTGGACATTCATATCACGGTTGATTCGACAGGGGAAGAGGTGATCGGAAGCGCCGTTGTCGGAAGGTTTCTCCGCTATTTCGAACTCGGCGACAGGCATCGGACAATCGAACTCGACAATTCCTACGACTCCATTCCCTCGCTGGGAAATATATTTTTCGCGATTATAAATCGTCGAAATTTCGACAACATAGTAATTGTCAATAGTAAATCTGTCAGCAGACTTATATATATGCCGGAAGACGACGCTTGGAAATGGTTACATGAGTGTAGGGAATAGATATAATCCGTCCGGAAAGCCGCTCCTTCATCTTACTGCTTTCATATTTCTATCGCCCGGGGATTACCATGCGCCTGATTTCGCTTGTTCCTTTTGAATAATCGATAATAATCAGATGGATTCCGGAAGAGAGAGGCGGTGAGATTATAGTTTCCGTTCCCTGTCCCGAGACGGAACGTTCCCACACAGCGCGGCCGGAGGCGTCGATTACGGCGATTTTACGTATTTCCGTTTTGTCAAGCATAGAAAAACGGACTGAACGGCTCTTCCTTTGAATAAAAAACGGAATAACGGCGGTTGTAGGATCAGCCGATAAAAAGCGGGCCGTAACCGTGCTTCCTGTATTATTTATTATTTTTAAAGTGTCTTTACCCAGACGCATGATAAGCGTATCATTAATTTTCCATGACTCTTTTGCCCTGAATACAAAAGACTGCCGTTTCCAGAATCCGCATGCGGCGTCGAAAAATCCCCGTCCGGCGTTCGCCTCGAGCGTTATTTCGCCCGGCGAAAGTATAAGCTTTATAAGAGAATCGTTGAAAAATACGTTTGCCGTAGAGCAGACCGCGGCAGGATCCTGGCGCAGAAGTTCGGCGCCGTCGGCGGCTTTATTTATCGGAAATTCAGACGCCCCCCTTTTCAGAACCACCGCCGGTATTTCCCTGTTGTCGTCGAAATCCTTCAGACGGATTGTTACGGTCAGTAAACCGGTTCTATCCTCGAAACTGTATGGTGTGCCGTTCAGACTTGCAGACACTTCCGAGGGAGTGACGGCCGAAATAGCGGTGGACGAATCGAAGAGAGTACGTAACGAATAATTCCCTTTACTATCGATAAGTTCCACCGAAGTGCCGCCTGAAGAAGAGGTAAGATTTCCGTAGAGGTAATTCGTCAAACCGGAGCTGTATCGTCTCCATGCATTACCGACGTTGATCAGCAGGGAGCCGTTATCGCCTACGGCAATTCTTTTTCCGATATGTCTGATAGGAGCTGAGGCAAGACTGTTGTCAAGCGTAAATGCCGCCAGGCTGGAACGGCGATATATTTTGCCGGAAGCGGTTCCTATATAACCTCCGCCTGCGTCCGAGACGGTTTCGGAATTGTCGAATGTAAATTCCCGAGCCGTTCCCCATTTATTGTTCCTGAAAGGGATCAAACGTAACAAACCCGCGCTGCCTCCCACCCATATTGCAGTGTCGAAACCCGCCGCATCTGCTTCCCCCCATACTCCGCTTATCGTCTGCTGTCCGGTTCTGTTTATTATTACGGTATCGACGGCGCCTACCCTACCCGAACCTGCCTCCACATGCAAACAGTATATCCTGCTTCCGGAGCCCGCGGCGGAAATATAGAGAGAGTCGTTGTCGACCGCCCCGCGGTTAAGCAAATGGAAAGGAAGAGACGGTTGAAGGGAAAGTGCCGGATCGACATTTATTGTTATCGGTTCTTCGAATTCGATGGTCGGTCTGCAGCATACGCAGTTGTTGCTGACAAGCGGAGCTTTTATTACCGCCCATGCTCCCGCCGTATCGGTATAAACCGCCCATCCTCTTTCGGCCGAACGGCTCCAGGAGATCCGGGAGGGCTTATTTGAACACAAGACTTCGCTAGGAAAAATTACCGATTGATAAACAACGGCCTGCCAGTTTACATTATCGAAATAGGGATGAAGGAAGAGATAGCCGTTTTCCCTGAAGCCGCACTGAGCGTATACTCCGAAACGACCGACGGTGATAAATAAAAGGCACAGAATGAAAAAGCGGCCTATTATAGGCGGCTTTCCGTTTATGCAGCGTTTGTTCTTCGCTTTTTTACGGATAGTAAACATATACCGTCCTGGTTGACTTCTGCGCGGTAGTACCGCCTTCACTGCCGCCTCCGAAAACATAAATCATTCCGTTTACGGAAGCAAAAGCGGCCTTCATACGCGCCACGTTCATCGTAGCGATTCTGCTCCATTTGCGGCTTACCGGATCGTACACTTCGGCGGTTTTGACGCCGGTGGGGGATGCCGTTCCGGTGACGGTAAGTTTCTCCCGGCATCCGCCGAAAACATATATTTTACCGCCTACAACGCAGGCGCCGGCGTACCGACGCTCCTCCAGAAGGCTGTCGGATAGCTGCCACAGATTGGTCGGAAGAAGTGTTACGGCGTCTATACTGTCAGTCCAGGCGGCGCCGGTGTTGTCGGTCACAGTTGCATAGAGTTTTTTAACCGTAAAAGAGAGCGCCCATAACAAAGTATCGGTACCGCAGGTGTCGTCGTCGATATCTTTCGACTTCACAACCGAGTCGGGGTGATCCGCCCACCAGGTTATTTTTTTTACCCTGCGGATCCTGCTTCCGAATGTCGCCGCAATATAGACCGAATCGTTTGCGCCGGAGCCCTCGACTTTACATATAGTAATATTGACCTTCAGCCACGACGCCGGTATTGCGAAAACCGTATCCGCCGGGCAGCGGGGCCCTTCGTTGTTGTCGTCGTCGTAGGCGGCAATCTGGAAAAGAACTGCAAGTTTTTCTGTGTCGTTTGGGTTCGGAAACACCTGTATTTCCGCCTACGTATCAATTACCGTCAGACGTCTCCACGTCGAACCGAGATCAAGGGAGTAGTAAACAACATACCGTCTGACGTCTTCAAGAGGTACGCTTTGCCATCCGAGAAGAGCTTTTCCGTTTGCAGTATCGTATGTTATTGTAAGTCCGGTCGGCGATACCTGAGGGCTGCCCGAAGGGTCGAGCTTAAGGCGTATGGTATCGGAAATATAAGTTTCCTCTCCGGGTTTTACCGGAATATTGCCGATCGATACGGAGCGGTAGCCGTTTCCCGAGATCGTAATTTCATACGATGTGTCGGGCGGAAGACGGCTTAAAATAAAGACGCCGGTTTCACGGTTGACTGTTGCCATATACGAAGTGCCGGCAACGGCGCAAAAGATACCCTGTTCGGGGGGACGACCGTTCCGCCGATTGCGCCGGGGCGTTTCATCACAAGAGTTCCCAGATCGATACGACGGGTCGAATCGGGCCGGAAAGCGATAAACTGCAGAATCAGGGAATCGGCTTCACGGCTTGCAGAAAGATAATAATCCCCGGGATTTAATTTTTCGAACTTGAACATTCCGGTTTCGTCAGATGAGGTTACCGCTGCGGTGTCGAACCGCGCCGGCTTTCCTCTTTCGTCAAGCGAATCGGCCGTGAGGGCCGCGACGACCGCCCCCGCAACCGGAAGAGAGTCTTCGGTGACAAGTCTTCCGACGACTTCCGAGCCGCCGCGATATCCGATTACTTCGGAGCCGCCGCATCCGCAAATAAGCAGCGCTCCCACCGGTAAAGAAGCTATTAGCGCGGAAATGATAAGTCTTGTGATCGGTTTCATATCTTCGTCAAAGGAAATACATGAAAATTGATATGGTAAACCCGATCCTGCCTCTTATGGTTTTTATCTTCACGTACTATCTCCAGAAGCTCGCGCCTGAAGCTTTTCAAACGCTCCTTTATTGTGTTGAATCCTTCTTCCGACAATGTAAATGTAAGAGCTGATATATCCCGTTTTTCCTGCGAGTAACGGTCGATCGCCTCTTTTGCCAGATCGGCCGTTTCCATCAGAAAATTAGTTATCGCCACCGATTGAGCCTCATATCCTGTAGTAATAAACGCGTCGGTCTGTTCATAAATCCCCTCCGCATTTTTTCTGATAAAACCTATCTTCTCAAGTAAAGCTACAGCCTTTTTTGCCTCCGAAACCTTTATCGGGGGAGAAACCTTTTTGGCCAGTTCTTCGTAATCTCCACTGAAAGGATAAATATCGATAAGTTCACGGATTGCCGTATAATACCATCTGCTGTAGAATTCGTAGTGTTGGGCGTCGGTAACCTTTATCTTCGACTTTTTATGGCCTAATATCTTCTCCAGATAGAATCTTTTTCGTGAATGATCTTTGGCCTGATCGAAATTGACCAGAAGTTCGAAATACTCGGTTTGGATTTTATTAAATCCGAAAAGCTCCGCAAATTTAAAAACATTCTCCGCCGAAATGTTTCGTTTACCGGCAATGATATTCGTAAAAAATCCCCGGGATGAAAATCCGACTTTCTGAGCAATATACCTGTATGAAAAATACTTATGCTCCGCTCGTCGCTCCTCGTAAAGGTCTTTGAGCAGTTTACGGTAACTAAGATATTCGAACGGATCGACCATATTTTTTTCCGCTCCATGCATTATAGCAGGTTTTGAGGTTTCTTACTATAATATATTCTAAAAAATAAGACAAAAGAATAGTTCTTATAAAATATCGTTTTCCGACAGAAAACAATATTATATAATTTTCATCATGAATCCAAAATACGGAAATACTCTTGCGTCGATTCTTTTTGTTTGTTTTTTCCATTCGGGGTGTGGTCTTCTATACGATGACAGATCCGATAAATCTATCGAGGAAGGGTTACCCGGCCTTTCGGATTCAATAATCTCTGTAGATCTGCCGGAACACGATCCTCAGCCGATAATTACAATAGGCAACGGCACGTCTGCGGGTTGCACCGCCGAAATTCTCGAAAAAGCTCTCGACTCTCTTTCCCGTTTGAAAAAAGGGGGAACGATCCGTTTTTCATGCGGCGAGCGGCCGGTTGTTATTAAGCTGCAACGGCCGTTAAAAATAGGCGTGCGCGATTCTGCGGTTTTAATCGACGGCGGCGGCGTTGTAACTCTTGACGGCAACAATCGCTGCAGAATTATCGAGTGTCGCCATTATGCAAACCTGATACTTAAAAACATTTCCATTGTAAACGGTCTGACCGATAGTTCCGGCGCCGGAATATTACATCCGTGGTATGGAAAACTAGTGTGTATCAATACTTCATTTATCAACAACAACTGCACGGTAACAGGCCCCGAGTTCGGAGGCGGAGGGGTTTTCGCCGGCGGGCTCCGGAAAGCGTATTTTTTTAAATGCATCTTTAAAAACAACCGTGCAAGTAACGGCGGGGCAGTATTAAACCGTGGAACCAACCTTATTATCGACTCCTGTGTTTTCGAAGACAACACCGCAAGCGGCGACGGCGGCGGAAAGGACGCCGGAGAACCCGGGCGAGGCGGTTTGGGAGGGGCCGTATATATCGACGGAATGAATTACGACAATGCGGAACCTTTTGTCCTGCGCGGATCGACATTTACAAATAATATATCGCACTGCCATGGGAGCGCGGTCTTTTCATACTATTATAAAGACAAGCCCGGGACGAGCGCCGCTTTCATCGAAGCGTGCGGTTTTTACGACAACAGCGATTCGGGTGTTTCGACCACGAGCACCGGCACATTATACCACGAAGGCGCGCCGCTGAAACTCCACGCCTCTTCTTTCTGCCGCAATACGACGCTTAAACATGCAGGAGCGCTCTTTCTCGGCCCCGATTCTCCGACTGAAATCGTCAACTGCACTTTTTACGGGAACAAGACGCCAGGAAACGGCGGCGCAATCTTCGCCGGGAAGCAAAGGGTCGTCATCAGGAACTGCACGTTCTTCGGCAACGAGGCCAGCTACGGTCCTGCAATCTTTAACGATACTCCCGATGCAGTATCGGTTTACAACACAATTTTCTGCAACAATATTCCGGTAACCAATCAGTATGCTTATCGTAACTGTACCGCCACCTATTCTGCGGGGGAAAATGTCTTTCAGTGGCCTGCAGAAAAGGCAAACGGGAAACCGGATAATCCATGCATTAAAGAAGCGCTTTTTAAAGACCCCCTGCTCGACACGCTTGCGTTTAACGGAGGTTCCACTCTTAATATGGCGCTCTCCGAAAGAAGCACGGCACTTGATATATGCGAAAATTGTCCTCCCGTTGATCAGCGGGGCAGACCGCGCAAAACACCATGCGACGCAGGGGCCTACGAGAGAGATTAGGCTTAAAAATCCATCTTGCTAATAACGGAATATTATCCTAATTTCCTTCAATTTTTCATTCGCCGATCTCTCTTACCCACAGACGGTTTATTGTAATCATTGCCGATCCGAGCCCCTCGACGGCCAGAATAAGCTTTGCGGAAGCATTATCTTTACATACTATTCCTGTGATTCCGGCCAGCGGGCCGAACACGACCTTTACCGGCGTGCCTTCAGAGAAAGTTTCGCTGCAGGGCTCGAGTTGAGCATTGTTTTGCAGAGCAAAATAGATCTGATTCAGTTCGTTTACGAAGCGTTTCTGGTTGCGTACTTCGATTATATTTACAATTCGTCCGGAGCGGAAAATGTTGTGCGGCTGATTCTGAGCAAAAGAGATATAACCGGGAAACAGAGGCAGATGGAATAACCTGCGATGTTTCGTGCCCGGACGGGGAGTATTTTTAGTGTAAAGCGGCAGATAATATTCTATTCCCGCCTTCAGAAAATCGGCGGCAAGCTGTTTTTCCTGCCTGGGTTTGACTTTTGCTATCCACCACCGCTCTTCAGCCTCATTAATCGGCCTCTCGGGATAACGCGACGGAATAGGTGGAGATAATGACGACATATATAAATAATTTTTTTATTTACAAAAATAATACTTGCAACAATCAATTTCTAATCTGCCCTGACGCCTAAATACTGGTGCATCTGTCTATACAAAAAATATCACTCGCTTTCTTCCGACATTTTCGATATTTCTTTTTTGAACTCTTCCAGCAGCAATTTTTCGGGAACCTTTTTAAGCGGCTTACCCCTTACGAAAATGAGCCCTTCATGTTTACCGCCGGCAATACCTATATCGGCTTCTCGGGCTTCTCCTGGGCCGTTGACGACGCAACCCATTATCGCAATGACGATGGGTTTTCTTATATTCTTCACCGTTTCTTCAACCTCTGAGGCGATTTTCGCGACGTCTATTTCCGTTCTCCCGCAGGTGGGGCAGGCTATCACTACGGGCCCCTTTGCAAGATCTAGCGACTTTAGTATCTCCTTTGCCACGAAAACCTCATTAACCGGATCGCCTGCAAGAGATACTCTTATTGTATCTCCGATTCCTTCGGCCAGAAGCGCCCCTATGCCTACAGCCGAACGGATGGTTCCGGAGCGTACGGTTCCCGATTCGGTAATGCCTATATGCTGGGGAATATCGGTGTTGCGGGCGAGAAGACGGCAGGCTTCCATTGTCGCCGTTACGCTACTTGCTTTTATAGAAACGACAATATCGTAAAACCCCATGGATTCGATAAGCCTTATATGATTAATTGCGCTTTCAAAAAGCGCCTCAGCTGTAGGGCCTCCGTATTTATCGAGAAGATCTTTCCGGAGCGAGCCGCTGTTGACGCCTATACGTATGGGTATGCGGGCGGTTTTAGCCGCGTCTACGATAGTGCGTACCCTCTCTTCGGAACCGATATTTCCGGGGTTTATGCGGATCTTGTCGGCTCCGGCTTCGATTGCCGCAATTGCAAGCCGGTAATCGAAATGGATATCTGCGACAAGGGGGATATCCGTCCGCGACCTTATACGGCTGAAAGCCGCCGCCGCAGCGCTATTCGGAACGGTAATACGTACAATGTCGCACCCTGCGGACGTCAACCTATCTATCTGCGACAGAACAGCCTCGACGTCGGTTGTCTTGACATTAGTCATTGACTGTATGGATATATCCGCTCCGCCGCCTATGGTTAAACCACGTATCCTGACAGGACGGGTAATATACCGTTTGATCATAGGCGACGTATCCTGCCTAATGGGCTCCGATCACATAGAGGAAGAAATCGATGAGTAATGCCGAGCTTTGATTTAGACATAAAAAAAGCCGGGCTTTAACTCCACCCGGCTTATAAATTTACTATCTTCCGATATTATTTTACAATTGTAACCGCATTGCTTTGAGTAACGGTTTTGGCTCCTGCAGTGCCGTTGAATTTAACAAAATACATGCCTGCAGGAAGATTGCCGGCAGGAATCCGAGCAATCAGGCTGCCTGAAGTTTCGGCCGGAACGGTTCCCACAACGGCGCCTTTTGTGTTGAAGAGGCTTATTTTTCCGTTTATATTGCCGACATTATTCCAAATAATATTCACGGCATTGTTTCTGTATGAGCTCCTAAGACCCGAAGAGGTTACAAAACCATTATAATTCCTGCTGACTCTTATCGGATTAAGCCCCGGGAAACAGATATTATCTATCATGAGAATGCCTCTCTTGTCTTCCGGTCCCTGTACTTTGAACTGGATCTTGGCCAGTTTGGTAATGTCGAGCGGAATCTCTGTATAGCCCTGCCAGTCATCATGAACTATAAGATCAGAGAATTTAATGCTTACAGCTTTCCAGTTGCCCTTTGTTTGGGGTAGGTTCCTGTAATAAACAATACCCTGACCCCGGCTCTCTTTTCTTGTCGGATTATCTTTGTCTCCGACGTCGTTTATATCGCTAACCTCAAGAGTCATATATTTTATTTCTGCATCGGCATCAAAAAGGTATTCGAAATAGATTCTATCGGTGCTACCACCCGGGCCGCTCTCTCCACGCTTTCCGGTTGTCGCATTAAAATAGGTGGCTGTTGCAGAGTCGTATACATTGAATCCAATGCCAACAAAACCCTGAACATTAACTGAATCTTTCATTGCGGGATTGTATTGTTTTACCGATTTTCCAAGCTTATAGTCAAGAAAAGCCGCTTTCCCTTGGTTGTCGGAACCCGTTCCGGCTTTCCATTCGAGTTTTAATAAACCGGTTGTTTCATTACGGGTAGCGCCACTCGTGACTTCTGAAGTTCCTTTGATCTCATGATCGTCGTAAGCATAGAAATAGGTTCTGAGAGGGGTTGCATCCGGGTAATCCCCTTCGAAATTAGCAAATAAACCCTCAGTTTGTCCGAGGGGGGCGGTCTGAGTCCACACTGAAGGTGAGACAAATTCATAATCGCCGATAATCTTAATATCGTCGAGATCGAGGGTATCGCCATCGCCGGTTTTAATTGTCTTATTTTTTCCTCCGTGAACTTCCCAAGCGATTTTGGTTATATGCTTAATGTCAAAAGACCGTTCGCCTGTTGTAGGAGTCCACCCCGGTTGTGCAAGGGTCGTAGTGTTAAGCTCTATTGTTTTTGAAGCCCATTGGGTTGTTACAGGAATTGAGGTCTGATAAAATGCAAACGTGGAGTCTTTGGTTATATCTTCCTGCTCTACCCTGAAATCCACGGTAAGTTCCTGTTTGCGCGATCTTATCCTGAATGAAATAGCGGTTGCGCCGGTAAGATCGATGGATTTTCCTTCCGGGGCAAGCATTGTACCAATGCCGACATATGGTAACGCGTCGCCGTATGAGGCGGTCCAGGTCGATCCGTATTTGAATGGCATAGTTGCGAATTTCCCTGTAGCATCGGAGGCGACTGTAAATGTGTAATCCTTTACTTTCCATGTATCGTTTTTATTCCCTAAAGCCTCTCTGTTTTTTTCTTTATAGGGAACAAGGATGACTGACGGCGTGGTGGAAGCTCCGGCCTGAGGCCGGTCGTCCTTTTTGACTCCACAATTATCATCAAAATAATACCAATCATATCCAAAGTAATTTTCACTACTTCCACTGCTGAAATCATCCACAAGGGCGTCGTCGGCACTAAGCGACGAAGCAAGCAGAATGTTTGCAGCCAATTGCAGTGAGAAACAAAACGGTTTCATATATGTGCTCCTTTCTGATGATGTTATAGTTTATAGTTTATTTTTTATAACCTCTGAGTCTACCTATAAGGTATTCGATTAATTTTATTTTTCAATATACTTGTCTTCCTTTGTTTTTTCTTTGCAGAAATCAATAAAAACATATGCATTTTTTAGTTATAATGAATAAAGCAAATAAAAGAGATTTTGCAAACAGGGGGAATTGTAATCTCATCCTTCTTTTTGTGTTACGGTAGGTTTGTTATTAACATAATGGAATACATTATTATATGGCTATGTCGAAAAGAGTCTTTGGAATGATCAAAGGGGGCATGATTTACTTATTGAAACCGGTAAATCATTACATGTCTATGGGGTAGGTAAGGCAACAAAGATATACCTCTTTTCCATTCAGTACTGATCTTGAATTTTTTCTATAAGACAGTCTGCTTATAGCAAATGTTTAAATTGTATAATTAAATTGTATAATTAATTAAGAGTATCCATCTATCCTTTCCTGGGATCGGTGGCGGCTGATTTGAATCAAAACCTATATAAGGAGAATAATACCGTGAAAGTTCGGCTCTCACCCTCTTCGCATCTACTTTTTATCGGCGACAGCATTACCGCAAGCAATCGGAGTGAAGATTCGGTTTCGCTTGGTAACGGTTATGTAGCCGTTATCGCAGAGAGGCTTAAACATCTCTATCCGAAACTGATCGTTACCAACCGCGGCATAAGCGGCAATACTAGTTTCGACCTTGTTGCCAGGTGGAAAGAGGATTGTCTGGATATAAAGCCGTCGATAGTTTCTATTCTTATAGGCATTAACGATACATGGCGCAGGTATGATCATGGAATTGCAACCGATATTTCGAAATTCGAAGAAAACTATCGCAGCATTCTCGATCGTACTACGATCGCCCTTAAAGCATCACTGGTTTTATGCGAGCCTTTTCTATTGCCCCTCTCCGACGACCAGAAATTATGGCATCTGGATCTCGATCCGAAACGCCGTTTAATAAAAGGACTGGCCAACGAATACGGAGCGGCCTTTGTTCCCCTTCATGAAGCTTTTCAGAAAGCGGCCGCAACGGGGAAAGCTTATGATTTGACCGAAGACGGAGTTCATCCGACACAAAAAGGCCACCAATTGATTGCAGATACATGGCTTAAATGTGTAGGATGCGAAAGCAGGGAATAAAAATTAAACCTATTTTATGCATTAGGATTTTTCGTTGCAGAAATTAGCGTATCTGTTAAGTGAACCCATAAGGTAATATCAATTTCCCCTCTCCCTATGGGAGAGGGGAAAGGGGTGAGGGAGGAAGACACCGTCTTGCATTCGGATCAGTTTATATCTTTTTTTTTTTTTTTTTTTTTTTTTTTTTTTTTTTTT
>FWPV01009514.1_pt1 | contig 16415 bp, 14 predicted proteins | sample 2228371 | NCBI WGS metagenome assembly FWPV01 (sample SAMEA103939776, study PRJEB20133) | metagenome | reverse complement strand
AACCTTGCCGGTCTGTCTTTTATAACTCTCCAAAGCCCTTTCTACCGAATCCAAACGTGGTCCAGCGACCGCTAACTGGGAAGCGACAAACTCCCGCACCGCCTGAATATCCGCCCGGTTGCGCTCTAATGTCCACTGCTGATAAGCGGTGGCATAGGCGCTGGCAAGCGCCCGGCTGAGTTCTGGAGTAGGAGCGCTCACGGAAAGCCTGATCATATCCGCATCCTTCACGGTTCGGGGGGATACCGAGCCCCTTATTACGGAAATCGGCTGAGGTCCGCTCAGACGGATAAGTTCCTTTTTTTGCTCCTCAGTTAAAAGTTCATACGCCCGCTCCGCTATCACCCGGCTCTTCAAAAGCTCAATGTGATTAGCCAGATTTGGTCCCCGCGACAAAAACGGAACCTGGTCAAAGAGATATTGAGAGGCGCCTGTTTCACTGATAAGCAGGGTGAGGCTGGACTGATAGACCGGACGGGCAAGAGCACCAAGGATAAAAATCGTTATGGTGACGAAAATAAAGACCCCGATGAGAAGCCAAAGCCTCCGGAGGAAGACCTCCAGATAGGAACTCAGGGACGCCTCTTCTTGTCTAACTTCCGGTTGCTGTTCTTCTAAAATAGTTTCCTCCAGTTAAATAACTATGCTATAATAACAATAATAAAATGTAAGTCAAGAAAATTTGCTTTGGTTGACTTAATAAGAAAGAAGGCGATACTCAAAAGAAGTTATGGGCAAAGAAAACAGAATCAAGAAGTGGTGGCAATTTGTTGTGGTGATGTTTATTGCGGTGCTCATAAGATTGGTTTATCTCATTCAGGCACGGCAGAATGACCCGCTCTTTTTCTCACCCCAGCTTGATGCGCTTTATCACCACCAGTGGGCAGTGGCAATTTTGAATCGCATCCAGTTTATTGATGATGCCTATTTCCGGGCGCCGCTTTATCCCTTCTTCTTAGCGGTCATTTACCGGATTGTTGGGGCTAACCTCTTCTGGGCAAAAGTGGTGCAAGCGCTCTTGGGGGGTCTAAGTTGCGGGCTGTTGTCCCTTTTGGGTAGAAAAATCTTTAATTCCGGAACCGGTTTTATTGCCGGGCTGGTTATGGCATTTTATCCGCTTTTTATTTATTTTGATGGCGAACTTCTCATTCCGGTCCTGCTCGTTTTTCTCCTCCTTGCCGGGTTTCTCGCCTTTTATTACTGCCAAGAGAAGAAAAAGCACTGGTGGCTACCGGGGCTGATTTACGGGTTGGCAGGAATTGCTCGACCGAATGTAATTTTGTTTGTAGTAATTCTATTTTTCTGGTTGATTTATTCCCGAAAGAATTTCTGGCGCCAGGCGGTGCCTTTTTTAGTTGCCTTTATCATCCCGATTTTACCGGTAACGGCACGAAATTATCTAAAAAGCGGACATTTAGTTTTAATCGCCTGGCAAGGGGGAACAAACTTTTATATCGGGAATAATGAGTTCTCTGACGGAACAACCGCAATTGTGCCAAAAACAAGAGGAAGTTGGTGGGGGGGATATAATGATGTGAAGATTGGGGCGGAGAAAACTCTGGGAAGAGAGTTAAAGGGAGCCGAGATTGACCGCTTCTGGTTTAAGAAGGGGCTGGAGTTCTGGCGTCGGCACCCCATAAAGGCGGTATTGTTAACCATCCGTAAGACCTATCTCTGGTTTAACGGGTATGAGGTTTCCAATGACCGTGACCTGTATTTTTTCAAGCGTTATACCTTTCTTAACTACCTTCTTTTTAATACGCCAATTTTGAAGTTTCCCTTTGGAGTCCTTCTGCCTTTGGCACTGACTGGAATCTATCTGACGAGAAAACGCTGGCGCCTCCTTTTGCCGGTTTACCTTTTCCTTATTGCCTATCCTTTGTCATTTATTCCGTTCTTTATTACCGCTCGCTACCGGCTACCGGTTATCCCTTTTTATTTCCTTTTTGCGGTTGCGGGGATAAAATGCTTGACCTCGGCATTTAGGCGGAGGTCAAACCTCAAAAGTCAACCCCTGCTTTACCCCGGGGCAAAAGTCAAACCCCATCCGGTCATAATGATATCGGTTTTATCTTTTGTTCTCTTTAATCTTAATCTTGCTGGTGCCGGCAGAATCGCCGACCCCGCTCAGAATCACTTTACCGCCGGACTCGGTTATTACGAACAAGGAAAAGTAGCGGCGGCGGAGAAGGAAATTGCCCAGGCGCTGAAACTGGATTCGGCAACCAACATCCTTTCTCTCCAGGTCTCAATCCTCCTTGAGCAACACCGATTGGCGGAGGCGAAGCGGATGGCTGAAGCGGTAGTTAGACTGCATCCTGATGAAGCGGATGCCTATGGGATTGCCGGGAATGTGATGGCAACTGCCGGTGAAATCGCCCGAGCAGAGACGCTTTTCCAAAAGGTGGTGGAACTTGACCCATATTCGGTTGAAGGGTGGAATAACTTAGGGAACATCGCCCTGTTAAGACGAAATTTCGCCCGGGCACGAACTTTTTATCAACGAGCATTAGAACTGAACCCATCTTTCCCGACCGCACTTTTCCAGCTGGGGCTGGTTCATTATTACCAAGGGGATAAAGAGTCCGCTCATCTTTTGTGGCAAAGGGTGCTAAAACTTGCCCCCAACCACGAAAAGACACGCAGGGCGCTGGAACAGTTACGGTAAAAACTAGAGCCTTCGCAATTGCGGGCGGAGGCTGGTTACGATAGCAAGGGCTAAAAGAACCACCCCGCTATTTACCAATAAGGCAAAACCAACACCCTTTGTTTGAGCGATTGAACCACTAATAAGACCGGCAAATGGAAACATTCCGTTAAAGCAGAGGTTGAAAATGCTCATCGCCCGACCCCGAACATCGTCCGGGGAAAGGGTCTGAATCAGGGTATTGGTCAAAGAGGCAATGCTGGTTTGGCAAAACCCGATAAACACGAAGAGGACCCCGGCAAGAATCGGATTCTCCACAAAAGCCAGGATGAGAAGGAGAATACCAAGTAAACCGGTGCCGATAAAGAGAATTCTCCCCCGAGCTTGGGTCCGGCTCAGGGTCGCAAGCGTCAATCCACCGAGCCCGGCACCAGCACCTAAGGAGGTCATCATCAGCCCATAACCCTTGACACCGAGATGGAGAACATCCCGGGCAATTACCGGCATTAACGGTATATAACCGATGCCAAAGGAGGAGAAGACCGCGGTCAAAACCATCAAAAGCCGGATATCACCATGACCGGCAACAAACTTTAACCCCGAAAGGAGCCGACGACCAAAAGGCTCATCATCCACCATCATCCGGGAAGTATTTAACCGAATAAACATCAAGGCGAAAATGATGGCAAGAAAACTGACCGCATTCAAGGCAAAACAGGTAGCCGGACCAGTAAAGGTCAAAACTGAACCAGCAAGGGCTGGACCAATCATTCGGGTGATATTAAATAAAGCAGAGTTGAGCGCAATGGCATTCAAAACATCTTTCCTATTAACCAGTTCGGGCACTAAGGTCTGAGCAACGGGCGCATTCAAAGCAACAAACACCCCGGCAAAGCCCGAAATGAGTAAAATATGATAAATGGTAATAACCTCTGCCCAGGTAAGGATGGCCAGGAGCAGGGCAAACAGGGCGAGCGCGGATTGGGTTATCACCATCAGGTTGCGCTTGTTGAACCGGTCGGCAAGGACACCCGCGGGCAAAGAAACTAACCAGGTAGGTAGCCAGCTCAATGCCGAGTCTAACCCGACGAAAAAGGCGGAGTTGGTCAAAGTAAGCACCAACCAGCCCTTGGCGGTGTTCTGCATCCAGGTCCCGATAAATGAGAAAAACTGCCCGAACCAATAGAGACGAAAGTTCTGATGCTCGAATGCTTTAAAGGTTACGGGCAACCTTATCTTCACTCTCTCACCTAATGGTTCATTCATACTTTCGGGGCTGGAACCGCTCAAATGACCGAGATTTTATCAAAACATTCTAAGCTGTAAAATAAAGGCTCCGTCCCGAACGAGAGAACTCTCCGCGAGGAGATTGCTTCGCCCCTCTGGGTGGGGCTCGCACCGACCTCGGAGCTCGTTTGACTTCCGCCCAAGGGGCTACATTCGCTCCATTACCTGGATACCAAGAAGCGAAAGTCCGGTTTTAAGGACTGTGCCGGTCATCGCTACCAGCGCCAATCTGCTCCTGCGGAGTTCCGGGGTTTCCGCCTTTAAGACCGGAACCCGGTCGTAAAATACCGAAAAGTCCTGAGCAAGACGGTAGAGGCGGTTGGCGATCCGATGGGGTTCGTAGGTTTCCGCCGCTAAAAGAATGGTCAAAGGGAAGTAGGCGATGTGCCTTAGGAGTGTCTGCTCCTCCGGGGTGATACAGTTGAGAGTCAATGACCCCGGGTCCGGGGTGGTCTCTCCGTTTATCCCCGCTTTGCGGAAAATGGCGCGAGTGCGGGTATAGGCATACTGGAGATAAGGAGCGGAGTCGCCATCAAGCGAAAGCATCCGCTCCCAGTCAAATACTACCTCTTTGATGCGATTTTGGGAAAGGTCGGCATATTTTATCGCCCCGATCCCCACTTTGCGGGCGATCTCCTCTTTTTCTGCGGGTGGGAGCTCCCGGCTCAAAAGAACCGCCTTTGCCCGAAAAATCGCCTCATCAATCACCTCCTCAAGGAAGATAACCCTGCCTTCCCGGGTAGAGATTCGCCCCTCCGGCAGGCGGATAAGTCCGAAGTTAATATGGATGCAGGGAACATCATAACCCAGGAGTTTGAGCGCCGCCTGGAACTGCCGGAAATAGAACTCCTGTTCATTGCCCACCACGTACAGAATTTTCTCGGGATGCCAGGTCTGGAGCCGATACTCGTAGGTGGCGATTTCCCGAGTGGCATAAAGGCTGGTGCCATCCGATTTTTGGAGAATCAGCGGGACCTTAATTCCTTCTGAGTCAAGTGGGATGAGCACCACCGTCTCCTCTTGAGAGACCTCTTCCTCGGCACTACTATCTAATGCCAAGGGCTTTTCCCGCCGCGCCACCTCCTTTTTTAACGCCCGTTCAATTACCTCCGGCAGTCGTTGGGCATAAAAACTCTCCCCCAGGGTTACATCAAAGCTAACCCCGAGCAGGTCATAAATCCGCTCAAACTCCTTTCGGCTCAATCGGACAAAATCCTGCCAACGGGCACGGGCTTTCGGGTCGCCACCCTCCAGCCGCCGGAACCACTCGCGCGCCTCACTCTCAAGGCTCTTGTCCACTTTTGCCTTTTCGTGAAACTTGACATATAGTTCCAGCAGGTGAAGGGTGGGGTTTTGGGCAAGTTTTCGCTCATCTCCCCATAGTTCAAAGGCGCAGAGAATTTTGCCAAATTGGGTTCCCCAGTCACCGAGATGGTTATCGCCAATTACCCGATAACCTAAGTAACGAAATATGTTATAAAGCGCCTGACCGATATTGGTGGAACGGAGATGTCCCACCGAGAATGGCTTGGCGATGTTGGGCGAGGAGTAGTCAATCACAATCGTCTTACCGGCGCCAATGGAGAAACTGCCATATTTTTCTAATCTCTCCTGATAATCGGCAAAAACCTCTTTAGCCAGGACCGCCGAATTAAGTCGGAAATTGAGATAGCCCTTTAATCCTTGAACCGAAGTGAAAGGGGTGCCCTTCAGGTTTAGCTTCAAGGCGAGCGATTCCGCCAGTGAAATCGGGTCCTGGTTTAACCCCTTTGCCAGGCGAAACACCGGCACCGCCAGGTCAACATCCGCCATCGCCCCGGCGCGGATATCCGATGGCTGAATCTCCAGCCCTAACTTCTTGAATTGTTCAATTAAGGTTTGCTGGCAGCGGAAAATAAAGTAGTCCATCAGAGAAAATAGTTCTTACTCATTAGTTCTTGCTTCCAAACTATGAACTTTGAACTGCGAATCAATAAGAAATCCGGGCTACTCATACTCTTCAATCACCGAATAAACCTCCTCAACCGTTTTGGCATTCGTTAGCCTTTTCCTCACCTCTTCCCGACGCAAAAGGCTGGAAAGTTTTGCCAGCGCCCAGATATACTCCCGTTTCATCGCCTCCGGTGCAGCAATGAGAAAGATTAAATGGGATGGTTTGCCGTCAAGGCTATGAAAATCAACCCCGCTTTCAGAACGACCAAACGCCAGAATCAGGGAATTGACCGAATTGGTTCGGGCATGGGGTATCGCCACCCCGGAACCAATCCCGGTGCTTTCTAAGTTTTCGCGCCGGAGAATCGCCGAGACAAACTCCTCCTCCTGGGTAACAATACCGTTCCCCACAAGCGGGGCGGTCAGCTCGTGAATCACACCATTCTTCTCTTTGGATTTTAGTTCCAAGACAACCGCAAAACGGGGAAGAAGCTCTGATATTCTTTTTACCATTATACCTCCTATTGGTATTGCTTGATAAATACTACCGGCCGGGGTAAATGCTGGATAAGTTCAATTGCCGGAATTGAACCACCGGCACCGACCACCACTAAATCAGGCTTATAACTTGAAGCCAGTTCGTAAAGGCATTGCAGTGCTTCGCCCGTTTCCACTAAAAGCGATATCCGTACCCCTTGGTCAAACGCCTCATCCTCAGCCTCATAAAGCACCGCCCAGGCTTTTTCCTCCCGAAGGGCAACTCTCTGCTTCTGACCCGTCTTTATCTCTGGTGGCAATATATAAACCGCATAGACCTGGGCGTTGAGCGCCCGGGCGAGTCCGAGCGTCCATTTCACCGCCCCGCGGGAAACTGCGTTCTCATCTATCCAAACAAGTATCTGTTTAATCATTTCCCTATGCAGAACTGGTGAAAAATCCGGTTTAAAATCTCTTCACTCGTTACCCCGCCGTCAATTTTAGCCAGCGCCGCCAGCCCTTCTTTAATCTCAACCGCCTGGGTCTCCAGGTCCGGTGCAATTAAGCTCGCCTGAAGCGCATCCCGGCACTCCTGGAGTATTTCAATCTGACGGCGAGTGATAGTTGGTGGCGGCGCGCCTCTCGGCGCAAGAAACTCTTTCAGCGCCCTGCGCACCTGATTAATGTTGGAACCGGTTTTACAGGAGACTACAATCGGGGTTAATTTCACCCCCATCGCGCCAAGTGCCTCCAGCCTCTTCAACCGGCGGGGCAGGTCGCTTTTATTGATAATATAAATTTTAGGCTTTTCCTTTGTCTGAGCAAAAACCGCCTCATCCTCTTTTTTAAGCGGTTCTGAACCGTCAAATACCACCAAAAGTAAATCCGCATCAGCAATTGCCCGCTGCGTCTGTTCGCTGCCCAAACGGGTAAGGGAATCTTTTGCCTTCGGGTCAAAACCGCAGGTGTCGGTAAGGGAAACGGTTATTCCGTCAATATTGAAGGTCACCTCAACCCGGTCTCGGGTTGTTCCAGGCACGGGGCTAACAATTACCCTTTCCTCCTGAAGGAGCCGATTAAAGAGGCTGGACTTCCCGACATTAGCCCTGCCCACTATCACAACCCGGGCGGGCTCAAATAGAAATCTAATTCGCTTTGCCCTTTCAATTGTCCGATTGAGCCGGGTAAGTAAACCCCTTATTCCCCGGGTAAGTCCATTCCGGTCCCCCTCGGCTTCGTCAAAACCAAGTAGAAATTCCGCTTCCGCATAAAGGTCACGCAAACGGTTACCAATCTCACTGATGAATCTGGTGGTCGCGCCTTGATAGGCACTTACCGCACACTGGTGTGCCTCCATGGTCCGAGCGTTGACCATTCCCAAAATCGCCTCTGCCTGGGAAAGGGTGAGTTTTCCCGCCAATACCGCCCGGCGGGTAAACTCCCCGGGTTCAGCCAGCCGACAGCCAAATTTCCGACAAAGTTCAATAATTCTGTCAATAATCACCAGCCCGCCATGGCAGGTGATTTCGGCCATATCCTCACCGGTATAAGAGCGCGGTGAACGAAAGACCGCCACCATCACCTGGTCAATCGGCCTTTTCCTTTCGTCATTAATCCATACCAGCCGTAAGGTATGAGAGGGCTGGTTTTGGAACTTCACCTCCGGCACAATTCGGTCAAGCACCGCCAGTGTCTTTGGTCCAGAAAGCCGGATGACCGCCAGTCCACTAACCCCTAACGGCGTTGCCAGCGCCACAATCGTATCCCGCTTTTCAACCCGAGTCGGGTAGATGGGGGTAGCGGTTGAGTATTTACCTTTACCTCTTACTTTCACCTGGCTCTGCCCGCTCATTGCGGGGCAATCACCACCTGCCGCCGGGAACCGGCACCAACCCCATAGACTCGCACCGGCAGCCCTTCCGCTCTCAGCGCCTCGCGCACTATCGCCATCTCCTTTTCCGTCAGCGAATCCAACGCCATCTCCCGTTTTGTTTCGGTAACAATCTTGGCAATCGCAATCGCCTTTTTCCTGAGAAAGTTATCCCGGCGTTTCCGATAACCGGCAACATCAACAGTGATTGATGCGCTGACCGGATATTTCTGGCGGACAATCGTCCGAATCAGATGTTGCAACGCCTTAAGGGTCGCTCCCCGCCGACCAATCAGAATCGCTCCGGTGTCCCGGGTTCTAATATTGACGAAGTACTCACTCCCTTCTTTTACCACCTCCACCTTGGCGCGAACGCCGATATGCCCGATTAAAGTCTGCACTTCGTTGGCAATCAATTGGGCCTCATCTGTTGCCGAGGATAAAGCGGCGCTTTCTGCCGGCTGATTTACCTCACCCCCAGCAGGTCCGACCGTTTTCCTTTCGGACTCGGGGACTTTTTGAGTTTCTGCCATAAAACTCCTCCTTTTGTTGCAATAAGACTCTCCCCAATTGAGAGGATATTATATATAAACCAGTATAACTGCAATCCGCTGGAAAGATTGAGAAAGATTGCGGTGATAAAAATCGGAAAGAATATGCTCATCGCCCAGTTCCGCTTGTCAGTTGAAGTCAGTAGATTCTGGGCGATAAAAGAGACGCCCATCAAAACCGGCAAAAGACCTATCGCAAAACCACCAATCAAAGGCACCCCTTGAGGAATATGCCCAAAAAGGGTGTCGGGCTGGGAAAGGTCCTTAAGCCAGAAAATAAACTTTGCCCCACGCAGTTCAATAAAATTACGCAGAACCGCATAAAGGGCAAAAAAGACCGGCATCTGAACCAGCAACGGCAGACATCCAGAAAACGGGTTCACCTTGTGCAATTGATAAAGTCGCATCGTCTCTTGATTAAGCATCTGCGGGTTGTTTTTATATTTCTTCTTCAACTCCTCTAACTTTGGTTGGAGGAGCTGGAGCTGTCTCATCTGCCGCGTCTGGGTTCTGGTTAAAGGATAAAATACCCCCTTCATCACCCCGGAGAAGAGGACTATCGCCCATCCCCAGTTTCTCACCGGGTAATAGAAAAGGCGCAAAAGATACAAAATCGCCAAGGCGACCGGTTTGAGCCAGCCTAAGCTGACAACACTCTCAAAACCCAGACCAAAGGCACGCAGGCGGTTATATTCAATCGGTCCCAGATAAACGAGGAAACGCATCCCCTTACCGAAGGCAACAAAACCCGCCCGACCATCGCCAAGAGCGGTAGCATAAGCCGAATCAAACTCTCCCCCCTCACTGACCAGGGCAAAAAAGAAGTATTTTGATTTTAAACCCACCCAGTCCGGCGCGGTTAGGACCAACGGTCTTTTTCGTAGGTTTCCCACCCCAACCTGATGAACCCTCCCCTCTTTTCGGGCATAGAAATGGAAGTTTGCCAAATCCTCCTTCTCATTATCTTCGGTAACAGCAATCCCACCCCTGGCATCAACTGTCAAACCAGCTGCTTTTGAAGGCAGGTCCAACTCAAGCCTTAAAGTATACCCCTTCTCCAATCTCCAGCGTTTAGTGGCTAACCCTTCGGGCAGTTGATAAACAAACCCAACTCCGGTCTCGTTAACATCCACTCTAACCGGCACTTCGCCCTCAAACTCGTTTGTGCCTAAGATGGTGCTATTTTCTGGCACCAGTTCCACCTGGTAATTCTTAAGATAACAGGACTTTAGCCCCCCGCCCCGGCTGGTGAAGGTAAGTTTAAGATACTCATTCTCTAATGTTACTGTGGTCTCCGGGACCGGCGGCTTCAACTTTATTTCACTTTCCACCACCCGAATAGTTGCGGTTTCCGCTCTTGCCGGCGCTACTGTCTCCGGCTGAATTGGTGGCGCCGGTTTAGGCAATGTCTGCCTCCGCCCGGGGAGAAATATCTGCCAAAGGATGAGAATCACCATAATCAGGGCAAACCCGACTATCATCCTCAGGTTGTCCGAACTCAAATTCGCTCCTCTCCCCCCGTCATTGCGCGCGAGACCTCCCCATCGTCATTGCGAGGCTTCATTACCAGCCGGGGCAACCTCATCCCGAGGAGACTCCTCGCTTTCGCTCGGAACGAACCCTCCGGCACCGGGTCATAACCACCAGCCGAAAAAGGGTTACAGCGGAGTAAACGCTTTAAAGCCAAAAAAAGCCCGATTCCTATCCCAAACCGGTCTATCGCCTGAATTGCATACTCCGAACAGGTCGGGGTAAACCGGCAGGAGTTCGGCAAAACCGTGCCGATGGTCAACTGATAAACCCGGATGGCGAATTTAATTGGGGTTTTGAGCTTTAACTTTTGCATCGCCCTGTTCAAGATTCAATCCTCTCGGCAAGTGCCTTCAGTTCGCCTTTAAGTTGCTCAAACTCCAGTTCTACCGCTGCGCTCCGTGCCTGAATCGCATAATCAAACCCTAAAGGAAACCACCCCTTATTCCTTCGGAAAATTTCTCTCAAATGGCGCTTCAACCGGTTGCGGACAACTGCGCCCTTTATCTTCCGGTCCAACAAAATCGCCACCCGCCGCGGCTGTAAGCCGGTTTCGTTCTGCTTATGGTAATATAAAGCAAGCGCCGTCCCGGTAATTTTCCTCCCCCTTAGGAGAAGCGTCTTCAGGTCGCGGCGCCGCCGGATGATTTCGCAGCGCTTCAAAGACTCCCTCGGGGTAGCGGGTGAAACCGAAGGCAAACCAAAAGAGCACCGCTCCCCAGAAAATTGGGGTGAGCTTGTGCCGGAATTGAAACAAATTAACCGCATAGACCTTTCTGTGCCTTTTCGGCACCGGTTTGCTCATACCGTCAAACGGTAACGCCCTTTGCGCCGGCGGTTAGCGATGACCCTTCTACCGCCTGGGGTTCTCATCCGGGCACGAAACCCATGCACCCGCTGCCGATGAATCCTTGATGGTTGATAAGTCCTTTTGGGCATAATCTTTCCTTGAATTGAATTATAAGGACCATTCTGCCATTAGTCAATGACAAGTTTTACCCGGCAATCTTCCCGATTACTTCTTAACCCTCCTTCCCCCATTTTGCCTTTCCCCTTTTTTGATTTATAATTTCTTGATGGCGGAAAGAGTTGACCCCACCACCCCTCTGGCTGACCGGATGCGACCAAAAACCCTTGATGAGATTGTCGGTCAGGAGCATCTGTTAGGCAAAGATAAACCCTTCCGCAAGATGCTGGAAAAGGGCGAAATCCACTCAATGATTTTCTGGGGTCCACCCGGCTCCGGCAAAACCACCCTCGCCCGCGCCATCGCCAACTACATTAAAGCCGACTTCATCCCAATTTCCGCGGTAACCTCCGGCGTTGGTGACATCCGCCGGGCGGTCAAGCGCGCCAACGAAAACCGCCAGCTCTTCCAGCGCCGGACCATCCTCTTCATTGACGAGATTCACCGCTTCAACAAAGCCCAGCAGGATGCGCTGCTCCCCTATGTTGAGTCCGGGCTATTAACCTTAATCGGCGCCACCACCGAAAACCCATCATTTGAGGTCATCGCCCCGCTCCTCTCCCGCACCCGGGTCTATCTCCTAAACCAGCTCTCACCTGAGCACTTAAAGACCCTGATGCACCGCGCCCTTAACGCCAAACAGGGTCTTGCCGAACTTAAACCCTCGGTTTCCGAAGCGGTCCTTGATTACTTCACAATTATCGCTCAAGGTGATGCCCGGGTTGCCCTCACCGCGCTGGAGATTTCGGTCATCTCGGCTGAGCCGGACAAAAATGGTATGCGACAAGTCACCTTAGAATTAGCCCAGGATGTGGTCCAGCGCAAATTCCTCCTCTACGACAAAGCCGGGGAAGAACACTACAACCTGATCTCCGCCCTGCACAAATCTTTAAGAGACTCAGACCCGGATGCGGCGCTCTACTGGCTGGCAAGGATGCTGGAGGCGGGCGAAGACCCGCTCTATATCGCCCGCCGTTTAATCCGCTTCGCCTCCGAAGACATCGGCTTAGCCAGCCCCAACGCCCTCCTCATCGCCAATGCGGCAAAAGACGCGGTCCACTTCATCGGCATGCCCGAAGCCAACACCGCCTTAGCCCAGGCGGTCATCTACCTCGCCTTAGCACCAAAATCCAATGCGGTCTACCAGGCTTACAACTTAGCAAAACAGGACGCACTGAACAGCCTGACTGAGCCGGTCCCCTTACATCTCCGCAACCCGGTGACACCATTAATGGAAGATTTAGGCTATGGCAAAGGCTACAAATACGCCCACGACTTCCCGGATGCACAGGTTGACCAGGAGCACTTCCCGGAATCACTCAAAGGCAGAAAATACTACTTTCCCACTAACCGGGGCTATGAAGCGGAGTTAAAAAAACGGCAAAAAAGAGACCGGCCAAATGAAGAGTAAAGTTTCCTTTGAGAGTTATCAATTACCGCTAACGCACCTCTTAAACCTCCCTAAGAGAGTCTTACAAAAAGCAAAAGAGAGCGCGATAGCAAGACAAAAGTGGTGAGTTAAATCCGCGGAACCATCCTGAGTAAAGGAAGAGAACTCGCCATAATGGGACTGCCACGCCCTTTCGGTGGCAATAACGAAGAGACAAAGGTTATCCCCAATAACCCTAAGATCAAAACAAAATCCATAACTACCCCCGGAAGGGTATAGGGAGCGCCCCGGGTAAAAATGTTTATATTGATTAAATTACAATTTATCAATAACTTATGTAAATTTTCCCCTTATCCCGCTTTATACTTTAAAGTATAACCGGTGAAACAACCCTTTTTCCATCCTCCACTAAAAGTCAAACCCCACCCAATCTCATTTCCGCCCCCCTACCCCTTATGGGTTTCCTTAGCTTCCCCTCAAAACGGTGCATTCCCCGCCTTCCCTTTTGTCATTGCGAGGGCACAAGCCCGAGGCAATCTCATTTGCCCTTCCACCTAATGAGATTCCCACGCCTCATCGGATTCGGCTCGGAATGACAAGAAGGAGTGTCATTGCGAGGGCGCAAGCCCGAAGCAATCTCATTTGCTCAACTGCCAATGAGATTCCTTCACCCCCTTCAAAGGCTCGGAATGACAACCACCGAGAACGGTTCATCCTTTGAACCTCAACTCAACCCACCGCCTCGCTTAGAATTTACCGGTGATTTTTATCTTGACCATTATTTTGGCAGGCTGTAGAATAAAATCGGTGTGCGCCCGTAGCTCAATTGGATAGAGTGCCGGACTACGAATCCGTAGGTTGCGCGTTCGAGTCGCGCCGGGCGCGTCTCAAGTTAATATAAGAATAACGATTAGATGAACGAAGACGAAAAGTGGATGCGGTTGGCGTTAAGCGAGGCAGCGCGGGCGCTGAAGGCAGGGGAGGTGCCGGTCGGTTGCGTTGTGGTAAAGGATGGAAAAGTTCTCGGCAGAGGCTACAACCGGGTGGAGACGCTGAAGGACCCAACCGCCCATGCGGAAATCCTGGCATTGACCGCCGCGGCAACGACCTTGAACAACTGGCGTTTGACCGGGGCAACGGTTTATATCACCTTAGAGCCCTGTCTGATGTGCACCGGGGCGTTGATTCTTGCCCGACCAAAGCGGGTGGTGTTCGGCGCCCGCGACCCCAAGTTTGGTTGTTTGGGCTCAAAGTATAATATCGCCGAGGACGACCGATTCAACCACCGCTTGCCGGTTACCGAAGGTGTCCTGGCAGAAGAGTCAGCGCAATTGTTAAAGGATTTTTTTAAGAAAAGGCGGAAAGAGTAGTCAGGAGAGATGGCCGAGTGGACGAAGGCGCGTGACTCGAAATCACGTATGCCCGTTAAGGGCATCGGGGGTTCGAATCCCTCTCTCTCCGCCGCGGGCTTTTCTTTTTCTTGATTATTTGATTTTTATTTGTTATCATATAGCAAAACAACTTAATGTTATCAAATCATGGAAAATAATCCAAGTAAAAATAAGAAGAGAACAATTGAATTTTGTAATGAGTGCGGAAGAGATGTAAGCATTAAAAGCGGTTTATTTGTAAATAGAGTTATAGATTTGGATAATTACAGCACAAGAAAAAAGATGAATAAACCTTTTCCCAGAGGAGATTATATTTGTAGAGATAATAGCTAAAACAAAATCTATGAAATTTCAAAATACCAAAAATCTTAAAGGCAAAAGAATGATTGCAAGAGCGGAGGATATTAATACCTCTTGGGCCTATAAAACGGATGAAAATTTTAAAAAAGAAAATCTTGTTCTTTTAGACAATGTCCAGTTTATATACGAGTTAGCGCTTGCTCAATTAGAACTTCAATCCTTGAATATACATTTTCAAGTTACCAATGGGTTAAGGGAATTTAAACTTTTAAATTCTGAAAAAGTAGTTGAGATCATAAAAAGATCAGCATATTTTAAGACAGTCAATGGAAAATATACTAATTATTTCCTGATTATTCAGAAAAATAATACTCGCTCTGTTAATCAATATCTAACCCATTGGATTTATCCTTATAAAGGTAAATTTCACCCTCAAATGATAAGAGCTCTTTTAAACATTATTGGTCTAAGAGAAGGTGATACAGTTCTAGATCCTTTTATCGGTAGCGGAACCACAGCTCTAGAAGCACAATTGTTGGGGATTAATTGTATCGGTGTAGATATTTCGCCTTTATGTGTTCTTCAAAGCAAAGTCAAGACAGAAAGTATTGGAGTTATAAATGAAATCGAAGAAATTAAAGATAATCTTTTAAACAAAGTAAACACAGAACTTTTTAATCAGGAAGGTAAACCATTTTTAGAAACAATTAACTCTATTCCTAATGAGAAAGTTAAAAACTTCTACAAGATGGCCTATTTAGTAGCCGTAAGCGATAATGCCCGTAGAGGAAGAAACTTTGAACAATCATTTTATAAAAATCTGGATCTAATGATTAAGTCGGTTAAAGATTTTAGAGATATTACTGAGCAATTGAATTTAAAATTAGGAAAAATAGAAATTATAATAGGAGATTCTCGAAATTTATCTCAGGATAATGAAAGTGTCGATGGAATAATAACTTCACCTCCTTATTCAATTGCTTTGGATTATGTTTCAAATGATGCCCATGCTTTAAAAGTATTAGGTTATGAGTTGTCGGAGATTAGAGAGGAATTTGTTGGCGTGAGGGGGCGTGGGTCAGAGAGAATTAATTTATATAATCAAGATATGAAAAAGAGTTATGAAGAAATGTATCGTGTGCTTAAACCAAAAAGGTTTGCTGCCATCGTTATTGGGAATGCCACCTATATGGGAGAGGAAGTTAAAACCGTTGAGTTTACAATTGACTATTGTCAAAAAATCGGTTTTAGATTGGTTAAAAATATCGATAAAATAATCTTTGGCCTTTATAACGTAATGCAAAAAGAAAATATTTTAATATTTCAAAAACTCTAAAATAATATGAACAAGGAACAAGAAAAATACATAAAAGAATTAGAAGAAGCAATTTCTCAGTTTTTGAAACCATTAAAGAATATTCCGTTTAAAATTGCTATTAAAGCAATATCTGGTTGTAAAGTAATACCATTTGATAAAAATAATCCAGATGATCATCAGTTATTGAGAGATTTGATTGAAGCAACAAAAATAGCTACTAGGAATGCCAATCAGAAAGGGATATTTACAAGAAGAGAGAATGAAGTGGGAAACCACATTGAACCTTTTATGATTGAGGCCTTAAATCAAATTGGATTTGAAGCGGATAGACCAGAAACAAAAGAGGGCAAGAAAAAGGCGGTTGGTTATCCTGACATTTTTGTTAGAGACAGAAAAGGAAGACCAAATTATATTGAGTGTAAAACCTATAATGAGCGAAACTATCAAACCACCCAAAGATCATTCTATTTTTCGCCAGCTGAAAGACCAACAGATTTTAAGGTTATTTATGATGCAAGACATTTTATAATTAGTTTTAAGATTGAACGAGCAGAACGCGAAGGAAAAAGAGCCTTCGTGCCAGTATATTGGAAAATTTTCAGCACCGATAATTTAGTCGGCCAAATAAAGCATGAATTTAATTCAACCAATAAACAAATGTACAAGGAAGAAGCTTTATTAGCTGAAGGCTCTTTATAAAGGATTAAAGCAGACTCGCGGGGTAGCGGTTCCGATGAAGAGTTCTGGTTTAATGA
>FWPV01009513.1_pt1 | contig 16417 bp, 9 predicted proteins | sample 2228371 | NCBI WGS metagenome assembly FWPV01 (sample SAMEA103939776, study PRJEB20133) | metagenome | reverse complement strand
CGCCGCCGCCCCGGGGGAGCCCCCCGCTTCCCGGCCGGCCCCGGAGGCCGCCGCCGGCCGGTTGCGTCCGCCGCCCGCGGTGCGCCCCTTTTCGCTCCTGCTCGAAAGCCTGCGGTCGCGGGAGAACGCCCTCGCCGCCCGGCGTGCCTGGCGAAGCCGGGGCCTCGACCCGTACCTCGTCCGGGTCGACCTGGGCGAGAGAGGAACCTGGTGGCGGCTTCTCGTCGGCGCCTACCGCAGCCTGCCCGAAGCGCTCGCGGCGCGCCGCGAGCTGGGGATCGACGCGGCGGTCCCGCTGAAAACGCCGTTCGGGAACCTCGTGGGCGAGTTTTCCTCGCGCGAGGAGGCCGTCGCCCTGCGGGAGCGCCTTGCGTCCCGGGGGTGGGATCCTTATCTCCTGGAAAACGGGGGCTCGCCCCTGCGGCTTTTCGTGGGCGCGTTCGCCGACCCGGCTTCGGCCGAGAACCAGCGACGGGAGCTTGCCGCGCAGGGGATCGACGCCCGCACCGTGGCGCGTTGAGCCGCCCGAAGGAGACGATCGTGGGCAAGAAGAAAACCGGCCCTCCCCCGGCTGCGGCGGAGCCGAAGCTCGTGCGGCGGGAGACCTTGCTTTTGACCGCGCTCCTCGCCCTCGCCGTGGGTTTCTTCGGCGGCGTGTTCTTCGGAGTCTGGCGCTCCGGGGACGAGGGCGGCGGCCGGCCGGCCGGCGGCGCCGGCTCGGCTCCGGCCCTGGCCGAGCGGATCCGGGAGCTCGAGGCGCAAACGGCGCAGGCCCCCTCCGACCCGGCGGCCTGGGTCGAGCTCGGCAACCTCTACTTCGACACCGACCAGCCGCGCAAGGCGATCGACGCCTACCGCCGCGCGCTGGCGCTCAACCCGGACAACGCCGACGTCTGGACCGACCTGGGGGTCATGTACCGCAGGGACGGGAACCCCGAGGAGGCCGTGCGCTGCTTCGATCGGGCGATGGCGATCGATCCGCGCCACGAGATCTCGCGCCTCAACAAGGGGATCGTCCTCCTGCACGACCTGCGGGACGAGGCCGGGGCGATCCGCGCCTGGGAAGAGCTGCTCGCGATCAACCCCTTGGCCGCGGTGCCGGGCGGGATGACGGTCGACCGCATGGTGCAGGGGCTCAAGCAGAAATCTCCCGCCAAGCCTTCCGGCTGATCGGCCGGGCGGCCCCCCATCGGAGTTCGCCGGCTTCAGTTGTCGGGAAAGCGGCTGCCGTAGATGCGGGCGATCTCTTCCCGGGAGAACGGGTAGCGCGCGCCGCAGTTCCGGCAGCGGATCTCGACCGGAAACGGCCCGCCGTCGCGCATCTCCTTGAGATCCTGGATCGGCAGCAGGTGGAGCAGCGAGGCGATGCGCGCCCGGTGGCAGGGGCAGCGGAAAACGACCGGCCGGGAGGCGAGCACGGCGGGCGACCAGGCGGCGAAGGTCTCCGCGACGACCGCCTCGGGCCTCTCCCCGTGCGCGAAGCGCTCCCCGAGGGAGGGCAGCGCGGCCACGATCCCCTCCAGCTCGGCCAGGGTGCGCTCCTCGGCCTCGGGCATCGCCTGCAGCATGAGCCCGCCCGCCCCGGTCACCTCCCCGCCGCGGTCCAGGGGCAGGCTGAGGTTGAAGGCGGTGGGGATCTGCTCGGAGACGAGGTAATAGTGGGCGAGGTCCAACGCGAGGTTGCCGAAGCGCAGGTCGACCCGGCCGGTGAAGGGCCGCCGCGCCCCCTCGATCACGCGCGTGACGGAGAGCAGCCCCGCGCCGAAGAAACGCCGCAGGTCGAGGTCCTCGACCGGCCCGTCGAGCGGGATCGGCACCCGCTCGAGAAAGCCGCGCAGCTCGCCCGCCGCATTGGCCTCGACGCTCAACCCGCCGATCGGTCCGCTGCAGGTGATCTGCAGCGCCAGGCGGTCCTCCCCCTTGAGCCCCGAGGACATGAGCGCGATGCCGAGAAAGGCGCGTCCCAGGACCACGGTTTCGAGGATCCCGAGCTCGTGCCGGCGGCGCATCTCCGCGATCAGGCGCGAGCCGTTCACCACGGCGCCGCGCACGCTCCCTCCCGCCAAGAGAAAGCTGACCAACCGGTCGCCGCCTTCGTCTGCGGCCGCCCCGTCCCCGGTCGCGGCCTCGCCGGTGCCCATCAGAACTCCAGGTGCTGCGGGGTTCGCGGAAAGGGGATGACGTCGCGGATGTTCGCCGCCCCCGTCGCCAGCATGAGGAAGCGCTCGAAGCCGAGCCCGAAGCCCGCGTGCGGCACGGTTCCGAAGCGGCGGATGTCGAGGTACCACCAGTAGCGGTCGCGCGGCAGCCCCGCCTCCTCCATGCGCCGCTCGAGGACCTCGAGGCGCTCCTCGCGCTGGCTGCCGCCCACGAGCTCGCCCACGCGCGGCACCAGCAGATCCATCGCCGCCACGGTGCGGCCGTCGTCGTTCACGCGCATGTAGAAGGGCTTGATCTCCTTGGGGTAGTCGGTGACGAACACCGGGCGGCCGACGTGCCGCTCGCAGAGGTAGCGCTCGTGCTCGGTCTGAAGGTCGACTCCCTCCCGCACCGGGTACGCGAAGCGCTCGCCGGAGGCCTGCAGGATGCGCACCGCCTCGGCGTAGGGGATCCGCTCGTAGGGCCGCTCGACGAGCAGCTCGAGCCGGGCCGGGAGCTCCGGGTCCACCCAGCGGGCGAAGAGCTCGAGGTCTTCGGCGCAGTGCGCGCGCAGGTGGCGCACGAGCTCCTTCACGAGCGCCTCGGCGAGGGCCAGGTTCTCCTCGAGACCGGCGAAGGCCATCTCGGGCTCGATCATCCAGAATTCCGCGGCATGGCGCGGGGTGTTCGAGTTTTCGGCGCGGAAGGTCGGCCCGAAGGTGTAGACCCGGCCGAGGGCGCAGGCGAAGAGTTCGGCCTCGAGCTGACCGGAGACGGTGAGGTGGGCCTCGCGCCCGAAGAAATCCGCCGCGAACGGGTTTTCGCCCCCGCCGGCGGCCGGGGGCGGCTCCCGGAGCGTGGTGACGCGGAAGAGCTCACCCGCCCCCTCGCAGTCCGAGCCGGTGAGGATGGGGCTGTGCAGGTGAAAGAAGCCGCGCTCGCGGAAAAACCGGTGCACGGCGAAGGCGGCCTCGGAGCGGATGCGGAAGAGGGCGCCGTACTTGTTCGTGCGCGGCCGCAGGTGGGCGATGCCGCGCAAAAACTCGTCGCTGTGGCGCTTCTTCTGCAGGGGGTAGGTCTCGGGGTCGGACTCGCCGAGGATCTCGAGCCGGCGGGCGCGCAGCTCCCAGCGCTGGCCCGCGGCCGGCGAGGCGACGAGCGCGCCCTCGGCGGCGACGGCGGCCCCGGTCGTCAGGCGCCGCAGGAGCGGCTCCGCGGCGAGGGGTCCTTCGAGGATCACCTGCAGGTTCCGCAGGCAGGAGCCGTCGTTCACCTCGAGAAAGGAGAGTCCCTTCGCGTCGCGGCGGGTGCGCACCCAGCCGCAGACGCGCACCGCGTCGAGCGGCGCCTCGCGGGTCAGGAGGTCGCGGACGGCGGTTCGTTCCATGGCGCGGTCTCTTTCTCCTCGAGCAGGGCCCGGAGGGCGGCGACGGTGTCGGCCTCCGCGGCCGTTTTGTCGGTGCGCAGGCGTGCGATGCGCGGAAAACGCACCGCCACCCCCGACTTGTGGCGCGCCGAGCGCCGGATGTCCTCGAAGGCGATCTCGCAGACGAGCTCGGGGCGCACCGCCCGCACCGGACCGAAGCGCTCGCGCGAATGGCGGCGGACGAAGCGATCCACCGCGCGGATCTCCGCCGCGTCGAGGCCCGAGTAGGCCCGGGCGAAGGGGACGAGCTCCTCGCCGTCCCACACCGAGAAGGTGTAATCCGTGAACAACCCGGCGCGCAACCCGTGCCCCCGGCGGGCGTAGGTGAGGACGGCATCGATCCGGAACGGGTCCACTTTCCACTTGTACCAGATTCCGCGGCGCCTGCCCATGGCGTAGGGGGAATCCCGGCGCTTGAGCAGCAACCCCTCGGCGCCGCGGCGGCGGGCGTCGTCGCGCAGCCGGCGCAGCTCGCACCAGCCGCCGACGGGAAGGAGCGGCGAGAGGGCGAGGCGGGGGTCGTCCGCCGCCCGCACGAGCTCCTCCAGCCCCCGGCGGCGCGCCGTGAACGGATGCTCCCGGAGGTCCCCGCCGTCGCGCGCGAGGAGGTCATAGCCCATCCAGGCGGCCGGGATCTCGGCCAGCAGCCGCGGCCCGGGCTCCCGGCGTCCCAGGCGGCGTTGCAGCCGCTCGAAGCCGAGCGGGCGGCCCTCGCGGAAGGCGAGGATTTCGCCGTCGAGCACGGATCCCGCGGGCAGCCGCGACGCGGCCCGGGCGATCTCCGGGAAGGCGGCGTTGAGCACCTCCCCGCCGCGCGACCAGAGCAGGGCCTCGGACCCGCGGCGGACGATCTGGGCGCGGACCCCGTCCCATTTCCACTCGACCGCCCACCCCGCCGGGTCCCCCAGGGCCTCGGGCGGGCGATCCAGGGGGTGGGCGAGGCAGAAGGGCAGGGGCCGGCCGGAGTCGTCCTCCTCCGCCCGCGGCCGCATCAGCCGCCGCCAGGCTTCCCCCGAGGGCTCCAGGCCGCCCGCCAGGCGGGAGGCGATCTGGGCCTCCTCCAGCCCCGAAACCCGGGCGAGGGCCCGGATCAGCTTTCCCTGCGCGACCCCGACCCGGAACCCGCCGGTCACGAACTTGGTCCACACCAGGCGGGCCGTGGGGTCGAGGCCGCGCCAGGCCTCGAGGATCCGGGCGCGCTGGCCTTCCTCCGCGAGCCCGCGGAGCGCCGGCAGGCGCTCTTCGAGCCACGCGTGCAGGGGGACCTCCTCGAGGCCCCCGCCCTCGGGCAACAGCAGCGTGATCGTCTCGGCGAGGTCCCCCACCCGGTCGTAGCTGGCCGTGAAGAGCCACTCCGGGATTCCGGCCTCCGCGGCGGCGAAGCGCTTGAGGCGGGAGGTCGGCACGACGCGCCGCGGCGTCCGCCCCAGGAGCAGGGCCGCCGCCCAGGCCGCGTCCTCCGGCGGGGCGTCCCGGAAGTAGGCCGTGAGGGCCGCGACCTGGTCGCGGGTGCGCCGGCAGCGGTCGAGCGCGGCGAAGAGGCGGGCGAAGCGTTTCACGGCGTCGCCTCGTCCTCTTCGCCCGGCGCTTCCGGCGGCGCGGCTTCGGCCTGCAGGCCCCGCTCCTGCAGGAAGCGCGCAAGCACCGGGGCGCTGCCGTGGACGAGAAACACCCGTTCCGCCCCGCTTTCGCGGACCACGGCGAGCAGCCCGGGCCAGTCGGCGTGGTCCGAGAGCACGAAGCCCCGGTCGAGCGCCCGGCGCCGGCGCATCCCGCGCAGCCGCATCCACCCCGAGGCGAAGCCGCGCGCGGCGTGAGGCGGCCCCCTCCCGGCGGCCGAGGGGGGGGCGAGGACGAGGGCGGAGGCGCGTCCGCCCCGGGCCTCGGACGCCTCTATGCGCCGGGCCGGGGCCATCGGCACCCCCCCCTCGCGGTACGCCGCCGTCGGGGCCTCGAGCGCGGGGTGGAGGAAGACCGGGCCCGGCCCGGCGGGAAGCGCGGCGAGGAGGCGCTGGGCCTTGCCCAGCGCGTAGGCGAAGAGCAGGCTCGTCCGCCCCTCGGCCGCGTTTTGCCGCCACCAGTCGAGGATCTCGGCGACCACCGCCTGCGGGTCGGGCCAGCGGAAGACCGGCAAGCCGAAGGTGGACTCGAGGACCAGGCCGTGGCCGCGCACCGGCTCGTAGGGAAGGCAGGTGGGGTCGGGCGCGGTCTTGACGTCCCCGGTGACCACCCAGACCTCGCCCCGGTGCTCCAGGCGCACCTGGGCTGCGCCGCGGATGTGGCCCGAGGGGTGAAGCGACAGCCCCACCCCGCCGAGGTCCAGGCGTTCTCCGTAGGGGAGCTCCTGCACGGCGATCGTCGCGCCCAGCCGCAGGCGAAGCAGGCGCGCCGTCTCCGGAGTGGCGAGGTAGAGGCCGCAGCCGGGGCGCGCGTGGTCGGCGTGGGCGTGGGTCACCACCGCCCGGTCGACCGGCCGCCGGGGGTCGATGAAGCAGGCCGCGGGCGCGCAGAACAGGCCGTGGGGGGTGGACTGGAGCCAGGGCGGAAGCACCATGGGGCAATTCGTCCGCGTTTCGGTATGGTCGCCGAGGAGCCCCCGGCTACCGTCCGGCCGGGCCCTCCGGCCGGGGCCGGGCGCGGCGATTCCGACCACGGAGGGATGCGATGGCACGCGACGCCTCTTCCCTTCGGCTTCTCCTGGACGTCACCCGGGCCCTCACCTCGACCCTCGAGCTTGACGCCTCTTTCGCCTCATCGTGGAGCGCGTCCCGGCCGTCTTCGGGGTGGACGCCGCGACCCTGCGGCTGCTCGACCCGGGAAGCGGCCGCCTCGTCCTGCGCGCCGCCCACGGGCTGAGCGAGGACTACCTGCGCCGCGGTCCGGTGGACCGCGAGCCGAGCGTGCTGGAGGCTCTCGAGGGGCGGCCCATCGCGGTCGACGACGCGACCACGGACCCGCGGATCGCCTACCACGAGGCGGCCCGGGCCGAGGGCGTCTGCAGCCTGATCGCCGCTCCGATCCCCATCCGCGGAAAGCCCGCCGGCGTCCTGCGGCTGCTCTCGGCCGAGGTGCGCTACTTCTCGGAGCAGGACATCCCGTTCGCCCTCGCCGTCGCCGAGCAGGCCGGGATCGCCGTGAACAACGCCCTGGGGCGGGCAGCGGGCCGCTAGCGCCTCAGTCCTCCTCCTCGCCCTCCGCGGCGGCGAAGCGGCGGCCGCGCTCGGCGAAGCGGCGGAGGCGGCGCTCGATCTCCCCGAAGAGGCTCCCCGCGGGATAGCGCCCGCGCCGGTCCGCCCGGCCCGCCCGCATCCCCGTCAGCAGTTCGATCCCCTCCTCCACGGTGCGGATCGCCCAGACGTGGAAACGCTTGCGGCGAACGGCCTCGACGACGTCGCGCCGCAGCATCAGGTGGCGCGCATTGGCCGCCGGGAGAATCACCCCCTGGCCGCCGTCCAGCCCCTTGTCGCGGCAGACGTCGAAGAACCCCTCGATTTTCTGGTTCACGCCGCCGACCGCCTGGATCTCGCCCTTCTGGTCCACCGATCCGGTGACGGCGATCCCCTGCCGCAGGGGGACGCCCGCGAGGCAGGAGAGGATCGCGAAGAGCTCGGCCGCCGAGGCGCTGTCGCCGTCGACTTCGCTGTAGTGCTGCTCGAAGGTGAGGCTGATCGACAGGTTGAGCGGATGGCGGCGGGCGAAGCGGCCGCCCAGGAAGCCCGAGAGGATGAGCACCCCCTTGTCGTGCGTGCGGCCGCTCAACTCGACCTCGCGCTCGATGTTGATCACCCCGGCCTTGCCCAGGAAGGCCTCCGCCGTGATGCGCACCGGCCGGCCGAAGGCGTATTCGCCGATCTGGTAGACGGCCAGGCCGTTCACCTGGCCCACCCGCTCGCCGCTCACCTCGATGCGGATCACGCCGTCGCGGAACGACTCGAGGACCTTCTGCTCGTAGAGGCTGTAGCGGAAGCGGTGCTCGCGGAAGGCGCGGAAGACGTGGCGGTCGGAGACGCGGCGGGCGCGCATGGCGCGGGCCCAGTGGTCGGCTTCCTGGAGCACCCCGAGCAGCACGCCGAAGCGGAGCGAGAGCTTGTTCTGATGCTCGGCGAGCTTTTGGCCGAACTCGACCACGGCCGCCGTCGCCCGCCGGTCGAAGGGCAAAAGCTTCTCCTCGCGGCAGACGCGGGCGACGAAGCGGGCGTAGAGCTGCTCCGTCTCGGCCGTGCGTTCGACCTCCTCGTCGAAGTCGGCGCGGACGCGGAAGATCTTGTTGAAGCGGGGGTCGAAGTTCTGCAGGAAGGCGAAGGTCTCGTAGGTGCCGAGCAGGATGACCTTGACCTCCAGGGGGATCGGCTCGGGCCGGAGCGGGGTGACCGCGGGCGAGGAATCCTCGGAGGGGTCCTCGATGTCGGCCTTGCGCTCGAGGAGAGCGCGCTTGAGCGCCTCCCAGGCCCCCGGCGCGGCGAGGAGCGGCTCGATCTCGACGATCAGGTAGCCGCCGTTCGCCCGCAACAGCGAGCCGGCGAGCACGCGGGTGAAGTCCGCGCTGGGGCCGGCCGCGCTCAGTCGCTTTTCGATCCGGCCGAAGAGGTTGACGTAGGTCGGGTGGCCCTCGTAGACGACGGGCGCGCCCCGCAAGGCGGGGCGGTGGACGAGCACGTTGACCCGGTACGGGAGCAGCGGCGTGCGGCCCGCGGCGGAGGGCTCCTCGCCATCCTCCTCCTTGCGCTCGGCGGGGACGAAGCGGTGGAAGTTTTCGACGATGTCCGCCTGCAGCGCCGCCAGGTGGTCCAGCACGGCCCGGCGGCCGGCGTACTGCCGGCGCAGCGGCGCGAGCCTCCGGCGCAGGAGCTGGGAGACCGCCTGGTTCATCAGCCGCTCGATCCGGGCCCGCAGCCGGCGGTTGGAGGCTTCCAGCAGGCGGCCGGCCTTTTCCAGCTCGGCCTGCATGCGCCGCACGCGGTCCTCGATCGCCGCGCGGGTCTCCTCCGGCAGCCCGGGGATTTCCTCCGGGGAGAGCGGCCGGCCCTCGAGCAGCGGAACGATCGGGAACTCGCGGTTCTCGGAGTCGATGCGCACGCCCCACTCGGCCGCGCGGCGCTCGATTTTCTGGAAGACCGCCTGGCGGCTCGCCGCGTGCCGGGCCTTGAGCGCCTCGATGCGCTTGCGGTGGTCCTCGGCGTCGAAGGCGGCGGGGATCTCCCGCTTCAGGTCCTCGACGAGGCGATGGATGGTTTTCGCGAAGGCCGGCCCGCGGCCCGGCGGCAGCGCCACGGCGCGCGGTCGGAACTCGTCCTCGAAGTTGTGGACGAGGCACCAGTCGTCGGGCGCCGGCCGGGTGCGCGCGAAGCGCTGCACGAGGTCGCGCACGATCGTGTGGCGCCCCGTCCCCTCCGGCCCGCTGACGAAGACGTGGTAGCCCTCGCCGCGGACCGTGAGGCCGAACTCGATCGCCTGCACGGCCCGCTCCTGGCCGATGACGCGGTCGAGGGAGGGGAGCTCCGCGGTGTCCTCGAAGGGAAACCGGGCGGGGGGACAGACGCGGCGCAGCTCGGCGGGCTTGAGCTCGAGACGTCGGGGCATGGAACGGGGCCTTCCGGGCGGGCGGGGATCCGGGCGACGCCCGCCGCGGCGCAATCTATCCGAATCCCCCGGCCCGGGCAACCCCGCCGGCGCGCTCGGCGCCGGGGTCGTCGCCGGCGAGCCAGCGCTTCAGGCTGCGGGCGGTGTGCGAGACCGCGGCCTTCGCGAGCAGCTCGCGGGGCGAGCCGACGGCGACGATGCGGCCGCCGGCCTCGCCGCCCTCGGGGCCGAGGTCGATCACCAGGTCGGCCTCGGCGACGACGGCGAGGTGATGCTCGATCACGGCGACCGTGTGGCCGAGCTCGACGAGCGCCTGGAGCACGTCGAGCAGGCGGCGCACGTCGGCGAGGTGCAGGCCCGTCGTGGGCTCGTCGAGCACGTAGAAGCAAGGCCCGTCGGGGGGCCGCGCGAGCTGCTCGGCGAGCTTGATCCGCTGCGCTTCCCCGCCGGAGAGGGTGGGGCTGGGCTGGCCGAGGCGCAGGTAATCGAGCCCCACGTCGCAGACGAAGCGGAGCGGCCGTTGGACGGCGGGGACGGCCTCGAAGAGCGCGCGGGCCTCGGCGAAGGTCATCTCCAGCACCTCGGCGATCGTCTTGCCCCGGTAGCGGACCTCCAGGGTCTCGGCGCGGTAGCGGCTGCCGCCGCAGACTTCGCAGGGCACGGTGACGTCGGGCAGAAAGCTCATCTCGACCCGGGGCCGGCCCTGGCCCTGGCAGGACTCGCAGCGGCCGCCGGCGACGTTGAAGGAGAAGCGGGGGGCGCGCCAACCGCGGGCGCGCGCCGCGGGCGTGGCGGCGAAGAGGCGGCGGATCTCGTCGAAGACGCCGATGTAGGTGGCGGGGACGGAACGCGGGGTGCGGCCGATGGGGCTGTGATCCACCTCGAGCACGCGGCGCAGCGTTTCCCCGCCTTCGATGCCGCGGCAGGGCGCCGCCGCGTCGCGGCGCCCGAGCAGCCGGTTGCGAAGCCCCCGAAAGAGGGTCTCCTTGAGGAGCGAGGATTTCCCCGACCCCGACACGCCGGTGACCGCGATCAGCGTCCCCAGGGGGAAGGCGGCGTCGACGCTCCTCAGGTTGTTCGCCGTCGCGCCCCGCACGCGCACCGCCGGCCGGTCCCGCCAGGGGCGCAGCCGCGAGGTGATCCGGCGGCCGCCGGAGGCGACCCAGGCCCCCGTGCGCGATTCGGGGGTGCGGCGCAGGTCCTCGAGCGTTCCCCGGGCGACGACCCGACCGCCCGCGGCCCCGGCCCCGGGGCCGAGGTCAACGATCAGGTCGGCGGCGCGGATGGTCTCCTCGTCGTGCTCGACCACGATGACCGTGTTGCCGCGGTCGCGGAGCGCGCGCAAGGCCCCGACGAGGCGGGCGCCGTCGCGCGGGTGCAGCCCGATCGTCGGCTCGTCGAGGACGTAGGTCGCCCCCGCGAGGTTCGAGCCGAGCTGGGCGGCGAGCCGCACACGCTGGGCCTCCCCCCCCGAGAGGGTCTCGCCGCTGCGGCCGAGGGCGAGGTAGCCGAGCCCCAGGCGCTCGAGCAGCTCGAGGCGCCCGTCGATCTCGGCCAGCAGCGGGGCGGCGAGCGGCCGGCTGCGGGCCGGGAAGCGGAGCCCGCCGAGCGCGCGCCGCATCGCCGCGGCCGGCATCGCCATCCAGTCCCCGATGGAGCGCCCCCCGAGGCGCACGGCGAGCGCCTGCGGTTTGAGCCGGCTTCCGCCGCAGGCCGGGCAGGGGGCGGACGGCGCCTCCCCGTCCCCCCCCTCCGGCGCGGTCACCCCGAGTCCCTGGCAGGCGGGGCAGGCGCCGCGCGGGCTGTTGAAGGAAAACAACCGCGGGTCGGGGGGATCGACGGCGATGCCGCAGCGCGGGCAGATGCCGTGAAGGCTGAAGGATTCCTCCCGGTCGTGCTCGTCCACCACGGCGATGTGGCCGGAGCCCTCCTCCAGGGCGCGCCGCACGGCGGCCGGCAGGTTGGGGGCGGGAAGCCGTGCGGCCAAAAACTCGATCGTGTGCTCCCGGTAGCGGTCGAGCGCCAGATTCGGCGCCAGGCGGGTCCAGCGGCCGTCGATCCGCGCCTCCTCGAAGCCGCGGCGCAGGCCGCGCTCGAGGAGCTCGCGGTGGAACCCCTTGCGGCCGGCCACCTTGAGGGCGAGGAGCCGGGCCGGCCGCCTCCCGAAACGGCGCCGGATGCGGGCCACGATCGACTCCACGGTCTGGGGCTCGAGGGGGCGGCCGCACTGCGGGCAATGCGGGATGCCGAGCCGGGCGTAGAGCAGGCGCAGGAAGTGGTAGATCTCGGTCAGGGTCGCCACCGTGGAGCGCCGGCCGGAATGGCTGATCCGCTGCTCGATCGCCACCGTCGGCGACAGCCCCTCGGCGAGGTCGAGGTCGGGACGCTCCAGGATCTTCATGAACTGGCGGACGTAGGGGGTGAGGCTTTCGAGGTAGCGCCGTTGCCCCTCGGCGAAGAGGACGTCGAAGGCGAGCGTCGATTTCCCCGAGCCCGAAACGCCGGTGAGGACGACCAGGCGGCGGTGGGGCAGCGAAAGGTCCAGGTTCTGCAGGTTGTGCTCGCGCACTCCGCGGAGCTCGATGGCCGTCGGGCCGGGCCGGCGGCCCCAGGGGGCGGCCGGCTCGGCGACGGCCGCGGCCGGTGCGGGCGCGGCCTCGGCGCGCAGAAAGGCCCCCGTGCGGGAATCCGGCGCGGCGGCGATCGCCTCGGGCGGGCCCTCGGCCACGATGCGGCCGCCCTCCTCGCCGCCCTCGGGGCCGAGGTCGATCACCCAGTCGGCGGCGGAGACGACGCCCAGGTGGTGCTCGACGACGAGCACGGTGTGCCCGGCGTCGACCAGCCGCTGCAGGCAGAGCAGCAGCAGGCGCACGTCGTCGGCGTGGAGGCCTGTCGTGGGCTCGTCGAAGAGAAAGAGCGTCGGCCGGGCCTCCTCGCCCTCCTGCGGGAGGTGGCGGGCGAGCTTGAGGCGCTGGGCTTCCCCCCCGGAGAGCGTGCTCAGGGGCTGCCCGAGCCGCAGGTAGCCCAGGCCGACGGCGGCGAGCGGGGCGAGCGGGCGCCGCACCGCGGGCTCGTCGCCGAAGAAATCGAGGGCCTCCGCGACCGTCATCTCGAGGATTTCGCCCACGGTGCGGCCCCGGAGGCGCACGGCGAGCACCTCGGGCCGGAAGCGACGGCCGCCGCAGTCCGGGCAGGGCAGGCGGACATCGGAGAGGAACTGCATCTCCACCGTTTCGTAGCCCTCGCCGCGGCAGGTTTCGCAGCGGCCCCCCGGCACGTTGAAGGAGAAGTGGCCCGGCCCGAAGCCGGCGCGCCGGGCGTCCTCGGTCGCGGCGAGCAGGCGCCGGACGGCGTCGAAGGCGCGGGTGTACGTGAGGGCGTTGGCGCGCGGGGTGCGGCCGATGGGACGCTGGTCGACCAGGCGCACGGCCTCGATCGCCTCGATCCCCTCGAGGCCGCGGTGCCGGCCCGGCCGTTCGCCCGGCTCGCCCAGGGCGCGCTGCACGGCGGGGTGGAGCACGGCCTCGACCAGGGTCGATTTCCCGGACCCCGAAACGCCCGTGAGGCAGGTGAACCGGCCGACGGGGATGCGGACGTCGATCTCCTTCAGGTTGTGCTCGGATGCGCCGCGCACGACGATCCAGCGGGAAGCCGGGGGGCGGCGCGCGGGGGGAAGCGGAAGGCGGCGCTTGCCCTTCAGGTATTCGCCGGTGAGGGTGTCGGCCATCCCGGCGGCGGGCCCGAAGTACTGGATTTCTCCCCCCTGCGATCCGGCGCGGGGCCCGAGGTCGAGGATCCAGTCGCTTTCGCGGATGATCTGCGGGTCATGCTCGACGACGACCACCGTGTTCGGCAGGTCGCGCAGGCGCTTGAGGAGGCGGACCAGGCGCCCGACGTCGCGCGGGTGGAGCCCGACGCTCGGCTCGTCGAGCACGTAGAGCGTGTTGACGAGCGAGGAGCCCAGGGCCGCGGTGAGGGCGACCCGCTGCACCTCCCCGCCCGAGAGCGTGCGCGAGGGGCGATCCAGCGTCAGGTACCCCAGGCCGACCTCGCGCAGGTAATGCAGCCGGCGCTCGATTTCGTCGCGGATGCGGCGGGCGGCCTCGTCGGCGGCGGGGACCTCGAGTCCCGCGAAGAAGCGGGCGGCCTCGTCGATCGTGAGGCCGTAGATCTCGGCGATCGTCCGGCCGCCCAGGCGGTAGAGCAGGCTTTCCCCGCGGAAACGGGCGCCGCCGCAGTCCGGGCAGAGATCGTAGGAGCGGTAGCGCGACAGCAGCACCCGGACGTGCATCTTGTAGGCGCGGCTCTCCAGCCACCGGAAGTAGCCCCGAATGCCGTAGTAGTCGGGCGTTCCCTCCACGATGGCGCGGCGGTGGTCTGCGCTCAGGGAGGAGAAGGGCGCCTCGAGAGGGATCCCCTCGCGCCGGCAGAAGCGCTCGAGGTCGGCGTACTCGGGTTTTCCCTCGCGCCGGCCGCCGAAGGGCCGGATCGCCCCCTGCGCGAGCGAGCGCTGGGGGTCGGGCACGATGAGGTCGAGATCGATCCCGATCGTCCGGCCGAAGCCCCGGCAGGTCGGGCAGGCGCCGAGGGGGCTGTTGAAGGAAAAGAGGTTGGGCAGGGGCGGGGAATAGGCGATGCCGCAGGCGGCGCACTCCAGCCGTTGGCTGTAGGCCTCGGGGGGGCGGCCGGGGAGCCAGAGGGAGAGGCGGCCGGACCCGAAGCGGAAGGCGAGGTCGATCGAGTCGAGGATGCGCCGCCGGTCGTCGGGCCGGAACGCGAAGCGGTCGGCGAGGACGTCGATTTCGGATTCGCCTGCCGGCGGCTCGATCTCCTCGAGCGCAAGGACCCGTCCCCCGCGGACGATGCGGTCGAAGCCGTTCGGCGCGAGCGCCTCGCGCAGCTCCGCCGGTCCCGCGCCGTTCCCGGGGAAGGGGAACGAGATCAGGACGGGCGTCCCCGCGGGCAGCTCCGCGAGGCGACGCCAGATGTGCTCGGGGGTTTCGGGCTCGACCGGGCGGCCGCAGCCCCGGCAGTGAAGCCTCCCGCGCCGCGCGAAGAGGAGCTTGACGGAGTCGGTGATTTCCGTCATCGTCCCCACGGTGGAGCGGGAGGTGCGCACCGGCTCCTTCTGGTCGATGGCGATCGCGGGCGGGATCCCCTCGATGCGGTCCGCCGCGGGCCGATCCATGCGGTCGAGGAACTGCCGCGCGTAGGGCGAAAAGGTCTCGACGTAACGCCGCTGGCCCTCGGCGTAGAGGGTGTCGAAGGCGAGGGAGGACTTGCCCGACCCGCTGACCCCGGTCACGGCGATCAGCCGGTTCAGGGGAAGGTCGAGATCGAGGTTCTTGAGGTTGTGCTGCCGGGCGCCCCGGATGACGATGGCCTCGATGCTCATGGCGATGGCAAACATAAGCCGCGCGGCAACGGTTGGCAAACGGGTCCCCGCGGCGCCTTCCCCGGTCGGAGGCCCCTGATGCGCGCCCCGCCCCTCGACCCCGGCTTCTTCGCCGAAAACCGCAACCGGCTGGCCGCCCTGCTTCCGCCCCGTTCCCTCGCCGTGGTGCACGCCGGCGACCGCATGCCCACGAGCGGCGACGGCGTCTACCCCTTCCGGCAACAGAGCGATCTCTTCTACCTCTGCGGCATCGACCAGGAGGAGACGGCGCTGCTGCTGTTTCCCCAGGCGCTGGAGGAGAGGGACCGCGAAATCCTCTTCGTGCGGCCGGCCGACGAGCGCTTGGCCCTCTGGGAGGGCGCCCCGCTGACGTTCGAGGAGACGCGCCGGCGCTCCGGCGTGGCGACGGTGCGCTCGGTCCTCGAGTTCGAGGACACCTTCCGCCGCCTGGCGCTCCAGGCCGAGCGGATCTGCCTGAACGCCAACGAGCACCCCCGCGCCGCAACCGAGGTCGAAACGCGCGATGCGCGCTTCGCCCGCCGCTGCCTCCGCCGGTTTCCGCTGCACCGCTACGAGCGGCTCGCCCCGCTGCTGCGGCGCCTGCGGGCGGTGAAATCCCCGATCGAAATCGACCTCATCCGCCAGGCGGCGGAGATCACCGGCGCCGCCTTCCGCCGGCTGCTCGGCTTCATCCGCCCCGGCGTCTGGGAGTTCGAGATCGAGGCCGAGATCGTCCACGAGTTCCTGCGCCGGCGCTCGCGGGGCCCCGCCTTCGAGCCGATCGTCGCCTCGGGCGAGAACGCCTGCGTCCTCCATTACGTGAACAACGATCGCCGCTGCCGCGAGGGGGATCTCGTGCTGCTCGACTTCGGCGCCGAGTACGCGCACTACGCGGGCGACCTCTCGCGTACGGTGCCCGTGAGCGGCCGCTTCAGCCCGCGGCAGAGGCAGGTCTACGAGGCGGTCCTGAGGGTGCAGAAGGCGGCGATCGCCCTGATGCGTCCGGGGACTTCCTGGGCCGTCTACCACGAGGAGGTCCGCCGTCGCGTGGAGGAGGAGCTCGTTGGCCTGGGGCTGGTCTCGCGCGCGGAGCTGCGCGATCAGCCCGCCGAGCGCCCCCTCTACAAGACCTGGTTCCCCCACGGCATCTCGCACGGGCTCGGCCTCGACGTTCACGACGACCTCGACCCCGCGGTCCCCTTCCAGGCCGGCATGGTCCTCACCTGCGAGCCGGGGCTCTACCTGCGGCAGGAAACGATCGGCGTGCGGATCGAAAACGACATCTGGATCACCCCGGAGGGGCCGGTCGATCTCACCGCGGGGATTCCGCGGGAGGTGGAGGAGATCGAGGCCCTGATGGCCGCCGGGCCGGGCGCCTGAGGGCGGCCCGGGGCGACGGGGGATCCATGCGCGGACGGCTCGTGCTCGTGGGCGCCGGGCACGCCCACCTCACCCTGCTCCGGCGGCTCGAGGAGTTCACCTCGCGCGGGGTGCGGGTCACGGTCGTCGGCCCGGCGGCCGTGCACTACTACTCGGGCATGGGGCCGGGCCTGCTCGCCGGGGCCTACCGCCCCGAGGAGACGCGCCTGCCGGTGCGGGCGATGGCCCTCGCCGGGGGGGCGGAGTTCCGCGAAGACCGCGCGGTGGCCGTGGACCCCGCGAACCGGAGGGTCGTGCTCGCCTCCGGCGACGTTCTCCCCTACGACGCCGCCTCCTTCAATGTCGGCAGCCTCGTCCCCGTCGACCCCCGGCTCGCCCCCCACGCCGCGCTCTTTCCCGTGAAGCCGATCGAGAACCTGCTCGCGGCGCGGCAGGCCCTGACCGCGCGCCGGGCGGCGGGGCGGGCGGCGGTCGCGGTCGCGGGCGGCGGGCCGGCC
>FWPV01008487.1_pt1 | contig 16418 bp, 12 predicted proteins | sample 2228371 | NCBI WGS metagenome assembly FWPV01 (sample SAMEA103939776, study PRJEB20133) | metagenome | reverse complement strand
GGCTCCTCGTAGAAAGAAGTAAGGCAGCCGGCAACGCAGAACAGACCGACGGTAAGGAGGGGGGCGGCTATCTTTCTCATCGCAGGTTTCACCGCCATCCCGGCACCGATACGTCCTTTTCGCACTGCCGCATTGAGGAATAAGGGAAGATCCGAAACGCCCCTCGGGGTCCGCAGGCCCCGTCCACCGCTGCACCATTACCGTGCCGGGAGCCCGAACGGCTGGTACTCCTTCAGGGTCTCGGCCATCTCCTTGAGCCGCCTGTCGACCCGGTAGTTCACGGTCCCCTCGGGGTACGATCCGTCCGCCTGCCGCTCGCCGGCGGGAACGCCGGTCAGCACCTCGATCCCCTCGTCGATGGTCTTCACCGGGTAGATCCTGAACTTGCCCGCCCTTGCCGCCTCGACGATCTCCTCTTTGAGCATCAGGTTCTGGACGTTGCTCTCGGGGATCAGGCAGCCCTGGTTGCCGTTCAGCCCCTTCGCCTTGCATACCTCGAAGAATCCCTCGAGCTTCTCGTTGACGCCGCCGATGGCCTGGACCTCCCCTTTCTGGTTCACCGAGCCGGTGACGGCGAGGTACTGCTTGATGGGCAGGTCCGAGAGGGCGGAGAGGATGGCGTAGAGCTCGGTGCTGGAGGCGGAGTCGCCTTCGATCCCGGAGTAGCTCTGCTCGAAGACGAGCCGTGCCGAGAGGGTCAGGGGCTTGTCCGTGGCGTACTTGTTGTTGAGGTAACCGGAGAGTATGAGGACCCCCTTGGTATGGATGGGGCCCCCCATCGCCGACTCCCGCTCGATGTCGATGATCCCCTCCCGCCCGATCCCGATGCTCGCGGTGACCCGGGACGGGCGGCCGAAGGCGAAGTCCCCCACGCTCATCACCGAGAGCCCGTTTACCTGGCCGGTCCGGGTTCCCTCGGTGTCGATCAAGAAGATGTCGCGTTCGATGTACTCCTCGATCTTCTTCTGGACGAGGTTGGAGCGGTAGATCTTCTCCTCGATCGCGCGGTTGATGTGGGAGGCGGTGATCTGATCGGCGCCCTCCTGAAGAGCGTAGAAATGCGCCTCGCGGACGATGTCGGCGATGGCAGCGAATCGGGTTGAGAGCTTCAGCTGGTCCTCGGCGATGCGGGAGCCGTACTCGACCACTTTGGCGATCGCCCCGCGGTCCAGGTGCTTCAGGCTGTTCTCCCGCACCAGGTTGCAGGCAAAGTCCGCGTACTTGTTGGCGTTCTCATCGTTGCGGTCCATGACGATGTCGAAATCGGCCTTCACCTTGAAGAGCTCCTTGAAGTCCGGGTCGGCCATGTAGAGGATCTGGTAGATCTCCGGCGTGCCGATCAGGGCCACCTTCAGGTCGAGAGGAATCGGCTCGGGCTTGATCGTCTTCACCGTGATGAACCCCCATCGCTCTCCGGGCTCCTCGATCTGGATCTTCCCGGTCTTCAGCGCGGTCTTCAAGCCCTCCCAGGAGAACTGGGCCGTCGGGCTGCGGAAGAGATCCTCGACGTTCAGGAGGAGGTAGCCGCCGTTCGCCTGGTGGATGGAGCCGGGGCGGATCATGGTGAAATCCGTGGTGAGCGCCCCGAACTGAACCTCCTTCTCCAACTTGCCGAAGAGGTTCTGGTAGGTCGGGTTCTGCTCGTAGACCACCGGCGCCCCCTCGTCGCTGCCGTGGCCCACGAGCACGTTCACCTCGTACTTCCGGAACACCTGCTCCTGGAGCTGCTGCAGCATCGCCTGGATCTGGAACGGGGCCTGTTGCTGCTGCTGTTGAGGTATACCCAGGAAGATTTCAAGGTTTTCCAGGATATCCTTCTGCACGGCCTCGATATACAGGGGAATCTCTTCGATCGCGCTGTATTTCTCTTTTAGATGCGTGAGCAGGTAGCCGATCGCATAGAGCGTCACCTCGCGGTTCAGGTTCTCGACCGCCTCGGCACCCTGCCGCTCGATCTCCTGGATCTGCCGCGAAACGTCCCGGAAATCGACGTTGAGCTCCTCCCGCCTCCGCTGGATCTCCTCCCGCTGCTCGGGCGGCAGGGCGAGGAACTCCTCCTGCGGCAGCGGCTGGCCCCCGACGATGGGAATCGCCAGGATGCCCGCGGGGCTCGGCTGGATTAAGAATCCCTTCGCTTCGGCTCTCTTGTTCATCTCCGCCAGGAGTTCGTTTCTCTTCGCCTGGAGGGCCCCGAGGACCTCGTCCCGGCGGGTCGCGTACTCCTCGCTCTGGAAGACCTTCGGGAGCGTCCGTTTGGCCTCTTCGATGAAACTGACCATATCCTTCTTGAAGGGTTCGCCCATGCCCGGCGGCATGCGGATTGCGTTCGGTTCGTAGGGGTTCGCGAAGTTGTGGACGTAGATCCAGTCGCTCCCCCGGGGCTTCTCCTTCTTGATCTGGTCCAGGAAACTCTGGACCGCCGTTCTCCTCCCGGTCCCCTGGGCACCGGCTGCGTAGACGTTGAACCCGGGCTGCTTTATCTCCAGGCCGAACCGGAGTGCCCGCAGCGCCCTCTCCTGCCCGATGATCTCCTCGAGCGGCCGCATCTCCTCGGTGCTGGCGCACTGTATCTTCGCCGGATCGAAGATATTGCGGTACTTCTCTATCGGTAGCGGTTGAATCATATCACCCTGCTCCTGTTATTAGGCTCAATATCTCCCGTGTTAAAAAAGATTCCCCTATCCCAACTTCCGGGGACGTTTTTCAGGACAGATCCAGAACGAACACGATTCGTTCTGGCGATGCCGGGATGCCTTCTCCCACGGAGCGATCTCCGCGGCACCTCCGATGCGGCCATGCGGAATTCCATCGGCCAGGGCGGGTGCGATCTCTTTCCCTCTTACAGGGTCCGGTATCGGAAATAAACGCAGGATCCGCTTACCGGGCAGTCAGCCTGCGTCAGCGCGCCGTTTTGCGACAATGGGTGCAGGAACCCCTGATCGGCCCCTGTTCGTCGTTCTTGCATGCGAAGCCCCGCTCTCGAACGCGGGAGGAGAGAGGATCGATGGCCGGACGGCAGCGGGGATCGACCTACCGCTCTCCCCGCTTCAGACGCTGGTACTCCCGTTCTGCCATCCGCTCCACGTACGCCTTCCCCCGGAACGCACCGAAGTAGTGGACCACGATCCCGGCGCCCCACCCGAAGAGCGGAAAGATGAACCAGGGGAATGTGCCGATCCCGCCCCCGAACCACCAGAGAACGATGAGAAAGAGATTTACGGTCGCATAGATGGCGAAATGAATGTAAAACCCGATCTTCTCCTGCACGCTCTCCCGTGCCAGGGCCCTCAATTCTTCATCCGTCGGCATTCCACGCCTCCTGCGGTTAACAGTAACCGGCTCCATGCGTCTGTATGCTCATGAGGGATAAAGATTCACATGAATCCGCCCCGGGAGGAGCCCGGCGGCTCCAGGAGAGACCCTGGGCCCCGACGCTGGATCCTGGGCATGCTCAACGAGGCAGATCCCGAGAGGGCAGAACCAAAGGCTCTTATCCTCGATCGCCACCATGGGCAGTGGTGAGACAGCCATGGCCCAGGAGCATGCAGCCGGGATGGTTCCCATATACAGTGCCCGCACGGGACAGGTCGAGAACCGCCGCAGGATCCGCAGGAGCGACGCAGAGTGGCGGCGGATCCTCCCGCCGGAGACCTACCGCGTCGCCTGCCGGAAGGGCACCGAACCCCCGTTCGCCAACAGGTACAACGACTTCCACGAGAAGGGGGTCTACCACTGCGCCGTCTGCGGCATCGACCTCTTCCGCTCCGATACCAAGTTCGAGTCCGGGACCGGCTGGCCCAGTTTCTGGGCTCCGGTATCGGAGCTGAACGTCCGAACGGAGGAGGATCTCTCGGGCGGGATGCGCCGCATCGAGGTGCGCTGCGCCCTCTGCGGCGCCCACCTGGGGCATGTCTTCGACGACGGCCCCCCGCCCACGGGAAAGCGCTACTGCATGAACTCGGCATCCCTGCGGTTCGTTCCAGAGAAAGCGCCTTGAGGCGAGACGGGAGGAGAGGGATCAATCCCTCTCCGGGATAGCGGCACCCTCGCGGGGGAGGGGATGGGCCTTCTTCTGGCCCCACGCTCTCAGCTGAAGGGGATTGGCCCAGGGCCGCCAGGGGAGAGACAACAACGATCTGGATCCCCCCTGGAGACTATCGCAAGCAGGTGGGGCAATGGGAGGAGGGGGGCGTGCCCCCTCCCCCTTTAATACCCTCCATCCTTAGCGCGATAGAACCAGTATGAAAAGAAGGTGAAAATCCGATCCTTCGTTTCTATCGTTACCATAGCCAATAGGGCCTTGAAACGAATAAGATCAGGATATCCCATCGTTGTTGTGGGATCAATCCACGCCTATGTGAGACGATGGAGGAACCGTATCGGACGCTCCCCGGGCAGCCCCGGAGACGGACTGTAGGGAAGTTATTTCAATGCGGAACGGCGAATCGGTTCCCATGGACCCGCTCGTCGTTCTCTCCTTCGTGATCGCGATCCTCCTCGAGATCGTCGTGCCCCTGGCGGTTGCCTGGTGGCTCGTGCGGAGGTTCAACCTTGCCTGGCGGATATTCCTCTATGGCATCCTCTTCTTCCTCCTGGTCCAGGTGATCCACACGCCGCTGGTGCTGTTCACCCAGACTCCCATCGCCATCGCCCTCAACGGGATCTTTCCGGACCGCACGATCTCGCTGGCCGTCTTTGCGATCATCCTGGGGTTCCTTGCAGGCCTCTTCGAGGAAGTCGGACGGTATCTGGTCTTCCGCTGGTTCTTCCGGCCCCGCAGCATACCGCTCTCCACGGAAAACGGGCTTCTCTTCGGGGCGGGCTGGGGCGGAGTGGAGAGCATGCTGGTCGGCGGGCTGGTCTTTCTCACCCTGCTCTCCTACGTCACCGCAGCCCCGCTCACCGATGCCCGGATCGAGGCAATCAACGAGAGTCTGGGCGGCACCCTCACCGAGGAGCAGATCGCGGCGATCGAGGCCCAGAACCAGGCCCTCCTGAACCTCACCCCCCTGGATCCCCTGGTGGGCCTCCTGGAGCGGCTGATGACGTTTCCCATCCAGATCGCACTCACCATCCTGGTGCTCTTCGCGGTCGTGCAGGGCCGCCCTCTCCTGCTGCTGCTTGCCATCCTCTGGCACACGGCCCTGGATGCCCTGGCCGTCTTCCTGGCCGCCACCGCAGGGATCGCGGCCGCAGAGATCTCTGTTGCGGCGAGTGCCGTCATCGCCCTGGCGCTGATCTGGTACACGTGGCCGAGAGTCCCGAAAGCCCGGAGCCTGTGAGAGTTGGGAAGAGCGGCCATAAATGCACGGACAAGTTCCGCGAGGATCGGGGGTAAACACGGGCTATTGTGGCGGAAAGCGGTTTCGGTGGCCGGGCGGGAAGGGGATGTACGTTCGGACGGGATGAGAGCGCCTTCTCTCTGGAGCGGGAAGAGCAATCGGGAACAGTGCAAGATTCCCGCTGGGGATGGGAACAAAAAAAAAGTCTCTCAATCGCACGAATGTGTGGGAAAAAGTGGGTGCGAAGCCCAAACCCTGATGACCGGAGAGCGGTCCTCCTGTTCAGCCAGCGATTTCTCCAGAGCCTCTGATCTGAACCTTTAAAAGCACGCGTCCCCATACCGTTCTGCCGATGCATACTCGTGCACCACCTCCCGCCCGCCGCATCCTCCAGACCAAGCCCATCTCGCAGCTCGTAGAGGGCACGAAGGGCGAGCATGCCCTGAAACGGGTGCTGAACCCGTTCGAGCTCGTCCTGCTCGGGATCGGGGCCATTGTCGGGACCGGCATCTTCGTCATCACCGGGGTTGCCGCGGCCAACTACTCCGGCCCGGCACTCGTCGTCTCCTTCCTGATCGCCGGCACCGTCTGTCTTTTTGCCGCCCTCTGCTACGCGGAGTTTGCAGCCATGGTCCCGGTGGCCGGCAGCGCCTACACCTACACCTACGCCTCGCTGGGAGAGATCTGGGCCTGGATCATCGGCTGGGACCTGATCCTGGAGTACGCGGTCGCCATCGCCGCCGTCGCCGTCGGCTGGTCGGGCTACGTCGTCAACCTCCTCGCCGCAGGGGGGATCACGCTCCCCGCCGCACTCGTGAACCCCCCGGGTGTCGCGGGCGGCACTGTGAACCTCCCCGCGATCCTGATCATCGCCGCCATCACCGCCCTCCTGATCGTCGGGGTCAAGGAGAGCGCACGGGTGAACGCTGTGATCGTGACGATCAAACTGGCCGTGGTCGCCCTCTTCCTCTACCTGGGATACAGCCGCATCCAGCCGGTCAACTGGACCCCCTTCATGCCCTTCGGGTGGGGCGGCGTCATCACGGGCGCGGCGATCGTCTTCTTCGCCTATATCGGGTTCGACGCCGTCTCGACAGCCGCCGAGGAGGTGAAGAAACCCCAGCGGGACCTCCCCATCGGGATCCTGGGCTCCCTTCTCGTAGCCACCGCCCTCTACGTCCTGGTCTCGCTGGTGCTCACCGGCATCGTCCCGTATACCGAGCTGAACGTGCCGGCACCGGTCGCGTTCGCCCTGGACCGGGTCGGCATCCCCTGGGGCGGGGCGCTCGTCTCCGTCGGGGCGCTGCTCGGCATCACATCGGTGCTCCTCGTCCTCCTCTTCGGCCAGACCCGGATCTTCTTCGCGATGTCCCGGGACGGGCTCCTGCCGTCCACCTTCAAGGAAGTGCACCCGGTCTTTCGAACGCCCGTCAAAGTCACGCTGCTGGTGGGGCTGGTGACCGCGACCATCAGCAGTCTCCTGCCCCTGCAGGCGATCGCCGAACTGGTGAACATCGGGACACTCGCCGCCTTCATCATCGTCGCCGCCGGGGTGATCGTGCTGCGCCGCACGCAGCCCGACGCACCCCGCCCCTTCCGCACTCCGCTGGTGCCATTCATCCCCCTCCTCTGCATCGCCTCCTGCCTCGCCCTCGTCCTGGCCCTGCCCACCGTCACCCACCTGCGGTTCGTCCTCTGGCTGGCCCTGGGACTCGTCCTGTACCGGTTCTACGGTATCCGCCACAGCCGGCTCCAGGAGGCTATGCGACAAGCAGGATGAGCGTATACGCCAGCGCTCCGGCAAAGAAGGGGATGAGGCGGCTCTGCCGCTCCGCGGGGAGCTCCTCTTTTAAGACATTCAGGATCACGCCCCCGGCGAGGAAGGCGGCGAGGACGGCGATGAGCGCCACGGGGACCTCGGTCAGGATGCCGACCGTCCATCCGAACACCAGGGCGCCGACGAGGATCCACCGTCCGGTGCGGTTGTACTCGCCCCGGTGGTCCTTTTTCAAGCCATAGTCTGTCACGAGGAAGTGGAGCCCCATGGCGACGGCAAAGAACGCCAGGCTCTGGAGCCCGGGCCGTTCGCGGTGGACGACCAGGTAGCCGATCAACAGGTTGTAAAGTGCAAACGAGAGAATGTGCAGCCAGTACACCCGTGCGCTGGTGGTGCTATCGCGGTACCTCTGCTTCGGTCTCTTCTGGGACTCCCGCACCACCCTCTCCAGACCATAGAAGACAAGCAGCCCCAGGAGGGCGATGATGTAGACATGGTTCTCCAGCAGGACGAAGGTCTGGGGGACAACCCTTCCCACCACCATCTGCCCGGCGGAGAGCTCGGGGAGCAGGCGGACGAAGATGTAGGCGACCGACACCCCGCCGGCGAGGGAGAGCCAGCGGCTGCGGGGGATGACGTCCAGGAACCGCAGGTAAGCGGCGGCGAGGTGGACGGCGGCGAGCGCAGCCACGGCCAGGGCAAGCCCTGCGGGAGAGGCCATGGGGGGAGATGGCGGTTTCACTATTTAAGCCGGAGGTCGTGGAGCCTGAGAAAAATTTTATACAAGATCCGCTATTGGCTCCCCGCAGGCTGTGGCTTGCACTATGCCAGAGTTGAGTCAGACCAACCCAGGGTTTGAAAGACTGCATTACCCGCCGAAATATTGGATTCGAACAAGACTCCGTTTATCCGGCGGGAGAACGCACAGGCTTGCAGAGGAACGCAAAAAACGTCGCACAGGAGGATGAAAACATGGCACAAGAGAGAGGAAGATCCCCTGCCGAGGAGCAGAGGGAGCGGATCGAGAAGATGTACGAGAGCGCCCGCAGGGAGTTCGGCGGGATCGCCGGCATGAAGCCGGTCAGCTGGCAGGAGGCGAAGGTGGCCAAGGGCACAGGCCACATCGAGGAGTTCAATCCCGATAAAATCAAAGAATCGGTGAAAAAAGCCGGCGCCGACGAGCAGCTGGCCACGGATGTTGTGGAGGACATCAAGAGGACGACCCACACGGGGATGACCACCGCCGAGATCGACCACGACGTCCAGTACATCCTCAAGCGCAGGGACATGGATACGTACAAGAACTGGATGCAGTGGAAGGAAGAGCACCACAAGATGCCCTGACGGGGTTCCAGAGTAGGAACCCCAAGAGAACTCTTTTTACAAACCCCCGGGAGATCGGGCTGGGATTGAGACCGGACCCGACAGTCGATCGCCCATGCTCATCAGCCCCGAGCACGCGGCAATGAGTGTGCCCGCTTTTTCCACTCGACTTCGTCGCTGTCGCAGCAGGAGGGCAGGTCCATTGAGGGAGCGAATCACCATGCGTGGATCCCGGGGCAACCATATACACGGGAGACAACGAATCCCCTGCCGAAACCACCGATGGATAATTGGACTGCTGCCATTCCGCGATCATAGGGCGGGGGAACTCCCGGGAGTGGCCATCGTGCTCGCGGATACGGGCTATTTCGCACCGCTCCGCCCCCTTCCTGGAGGCGGAGCGGCGGTGAACCTCATCATCGTGGCAGGTGCAGGGCCCATCAAGCGTTGATCGATGCCGCGTGCAGTTAATACGGCATCGAGCGGTGAAAAGGGCATCAGGAGATCGAGGATCATCCAGCCACGAAGGAGAGCCCGGTCAGCAGGATGATGAAAACGGCCAGGATCAGGACGATGCGGGTGAGCGCCTTTCTTGCCCGGAACCGCTGGAAGAGGTCACGCGGCCCGATCTCCAGCGTCGTCACCGCCAGGATGCTTCCTGCAACCAGCCCCACCACGTTCTGCAGGGTCAGGATGAAGGCCTTCAGGGCTCCGGAAGGATAGATGACGAGCGCGATCCCCGTCACGACCGCCGGGGGGAGGAGCGCGGCGGCAATCGCCACCCCTGCGATCCCCTCGGGGATGCCGCGGGAGAGGGCGACGATCGTGGCGAACCCGAGGAGGATCGCCATCACGATGTAGATCACGTTCGCGTCCATGCGGGCGGCGATCTCCGGGGTCAGCGGGAGGGGGAAGACGAGAGAGAAGCTGAACGTCACGAGCACGGCCACTCCGATCAGCATCGCCAGGAGCAGGACGATGATCCGCACGCATCTCCCGATATCCTGCATGCTCCCGATCGCCGCCTGGATGGCGAGGGCGTAGATCGGCCCGAGGAGCGGGGCGAGGAGCATGGCGCCGATGACGATCCCGATATTGTTCAAAAAGAGCCCGATCAGCCCCACCATGCCGGCGATGCCGGCGAGCAGGACGGTGCGGCTGTCCAGCCGGGTGTAGCCTTCGGTCTGCGAGACCATCTTCTCGATGGTCATGTCGCTCCGGGGCTGGCGCAGCATCCGCACGCGCTCCTTCATCTTCTCGAGGGCCGGGGAGATGACGAAATCCGGCGAGGAGACCTCGACAAGGACGTCCTCGTCGGCCGGATCCATCGTCTTCTCGATCCTGGTTATCAGCCCGGTCCAGACGGGGCGGCTGAACTTCGAGCCCGTGCCCTTCGCGGCGTCCAGGGCATCGTAGGTCTTCTCGATCATCTCCTCGAGCATCTCGTCCAGGACAAAGACCGTGATCCGCGTCCGCCCCTGGCGCTCCTCGGTGAAATAGAGCGTGTCCTTCAGATAGGGCTCCAGTTTCTCCGCCTGCTCTTTCGATACGGTTATCGTCACCTTCTTCATGGGCAGAGCATCCATCGAGGGTATGGGACCGTAGCATTAATACTCTTTGTGATAGCCAGTCTGAAGGAAGAAAGACCTTCCGCAGGGCTGAGTGCATCCCTTCAGGGGGAGCAGAATGCACGGAATATTCGGGTGAGAAGGGTTCAGAAAAGGATGGGGGAGAATATTGCCGGATCACTCTTCGGCGGTCTTCTTGGCGTAGCCCTTTCCGCGGGGAGTGGGGGTGACGTCGGCACCGTCACAGGTCTGATTCTGGCACTGCTCCTGGGTCCGCTTGACCTGTCCCTTGGCCTTGCCGTTCGAGGGATTCTCCTGCGGCAGGACCCCGGTCTCCTCAACGAGACCTTCCGGGTCGGGAGTGGTGGCCGCAGTCTCGATGTACTTCCTGGCCTGGCCGGGGCTCTTCATGCCCTCGGGCAGGGTCGAGATCAGCGTTGAAGCCTCTGCAGGGAGCGGATCGTCCTTCCTGAATCCCAGGAACTTCAGGATCCTGTCCAGGAAGGAATCCTGACGCTGTTCGTGAATCAGGCGAACCTCGTCGCCCCCTTCGACCCGTATCGCCTCGCCTCCCACCACGATCGTGCCCGTGCAGTCGATCGTGGCGTTCTCGGCGCTGGTGTTCACCAGATCCTGCCGGTTGAACCTGGCGATGATCCTGGCAAAGGCACTCTCGGGATCCCCGGCGCCCGCGATCTTCAGGTCGAGGGCCGGAGCGCCGTTGCAGGTGAGGTTGCTGTTGGCAAGATCGATTGCATCCGCTGCATATTCACCCGTGATGTTCACGAAGACGTGGAAGATGCCGCGGCTCTTCAGGTTGAGCGTCTCGGGCTTGATGATGATCCGTCCGGTGAGGTCGGTCGGGGCCTTCACCTCGACCTCCGCCGAGGCGTTGTTGTCGGACGTGTCCGAGTCGTGAATGTCGTACTCCGTGATGTTCGCCCAGTTGGTGTAGGTCCCCGCAGCGGCGAACCGTGTGACGAGGGTCAGGGTCGTGTTACTCTTGCCCGCCAGGTTTTCGATGGTCCAGACACCGGTGGTGCTGTTGAATTCGCCCGATCCTGAACTGTTGGAGGCATATACCGATGCGAGGTACACGGGGCTGCCGTTCCCGGCGAACAGTGCGTCCTCCACCGTTACGTTGGCACTTGAGAAGTCGTTGTTCGTGACGCATACCTTCCAGGTGACCGCATCGCCGGTGTAGACCGCGGATGGGCTCACACTCTTTGTGATCGTGATGTTGCTTGCTGCCGCTGCCGCAATGGTGCAGCTCAGCAGCAGCAGGCTGACGAGAACGATCTGCGCGATGTGCATGCATCTCTTCGTCATGATCAGAGATTCGATGGCGGATCGTATATATTCCTATAATCCGGGCGGTGCATGCATCGAACCGCTTGGTTCGATGGTTCGATGGCTCCAGCATACCCCGTTCTGCAGAGACCCTGCCCCGCTTCTCCCGCCTCCGGGCGCGGGCGCGGCAACTCATGATTTCCCAAAAACCGCCTGACAATCCTGTAATTTTAATCCAATCTCTACAAAGTATTTATCATGACGCGTCGTTTCTCCTTTTACGAATAGGTGGTAGGGTTGGGACTCCTCAAGACAGTGGCCGGCACCCTCCGCGGCATCGCCCCGCGCTCGAAAAAAGGCGAGAGGGCGGCAGAAGAGGTCCGTGCAGACGCCACCATCGCAGACCTGAACCAGCAGGGGAGTGCGTATGCACGGAGCAGCGAGTACGAGAAGGCGCTGGAGTGCTTCGACAGGATTCTGGAGATCGAGCCGCGGCAGATCCGTGCCTGGAACAACAAGGGCAACTGTTACGCCAACATGGGCATGCTCGACGAGGCTCTCGCCTGCTACGAACGGGCGCTGCAGCTCAGCCCGGAGGATGCGCGCATCTGGAACAACAAAGGAGTGATCCTGGACGCCATCGGTCGCCCGAAAGAGGCCGTCAGGTGCTTCAACCAGGCGATTGCCTTGAATCCCGATTTCATTCCGGCCTGGGAGAACAAGGGGAACACCCTGCTTCGCCTGAACCGCGTGGCCGAATCCCGCCAGTGCCAGAACCAGGCGGAGGAGCTGAAGCGCGGGTCGTTCAAGGTCGTCGACTCCTGACAGCCGCCTTTTTCCCGAGCCCGACAGCGGAGAACGCCGCCTTCCCCCTCCGGGGCGACCGCATCCCGCGGGGGTCGAGAGGATGCGGTGCAGAGGGGTGTTCCATCCCTTTGCGTGGCATGACGTGGGCCAGCAAATCACGTTCGCCCATGGCGCGGGGGTCGGTATTGTTCGATGATACTCTTAGGAGTATCAAATCCTGATGCCTTCACCACGAAAGATCAGGCATGAAAAAATACAGCAGAGAAGATCAGAGACGGATGGCGGCATGGGCTGCAGACTGCGCCGAACGGGTACTTCCGTTATTCGAGGAGGCGTATCCGCAGGACGACCGGCCACGCCGTGCCCTCGAAGCATGCCGGACATGGGTCCGTACGGGCGTGTTTAAAATGGGTGAGATACGTGAAGCTTCCCGTGCCGCCCATGCCGCCGCCCGCGAAGCGAAGGAGAATCATGCGGCCTGTTTTGCTGCGCGTGCTGCAGGCCAAGCGGTGGCGACTGCGCATGTCACCCAGCACGCCTACGGCAGTGCTTACTATGCCCTGAAAGCCGTTGCAGCAGCCAACCCCGGTGATGCTGAGGTTGCAGTTGACAGGGAGCGCGATTGGCAATCGCGGCATCTTCCAGAAGATCTTAGGCAGGAATTTCTCGCCAGGGTGATCATTCAAAAACGCCCCGACGGAATTTTCATCAAGATTGAAAAGGACGGGGATTTTTAATTATTGAGAATCGGGCGCCAAGAACAACCCGAAGATCTTGCAGATTTCCCGGCATCAAAAAGAGAATCCGCCCTGTGGAGAGGGAACAGGATAAAGGTCGGCACCTCGCACGCCAGAAGCAGGCGGGTGCGCATCCTTTCCCAATTCCCGCCCCCGCAGTGCGAAGAGCCCTCTCCAAGGGTTAAAGGTCGTCGTCTCTTCCGGTCTTCCGGACCGTGCAGGATCTCCCCGATACCGATATGCATCCGCCCCGGAGAACGGATTATCCGGCATTGGAGCCTGTCGCAGCAATGGCGGGGCATCCGCCGGCCGCTCCCGGCGCCACGAAGGAAACTGCTCTTGAGAGCGAGGTCCGATTCCGGATCTTCCGGGATTGCGGGTGCTGCAGCTCCAGAGCCGCCCAGTCCCTCCTAAAAAAAAGCATCTCTCCGCAGTCCCCCCGTGCGGGATCGAATGCGCCATGCCGTCCCGAGGGACAAAGTGGAGCCTTGTGAGGCGCCTGGATCCTGCACCGTAGCGGGATAGGGGCTGGGGGGGCAGGAATATTCTTCGTTCCCGACGCAGGCAGGTGACCCGAACTCCAGCGGGGATTCCCCGGCCTCTCGCCATGCCTCGGGGAACGCCCGATCTCCCGCTCGACCTCGATCGCGCTACCTGGACAGCGTGCGGCGGTGAAAATCGTCCCAGATGGGGATGGCAAACTCGGCGACCTCGTGCAGGTTGTACCATGCGGCATCGAAGTTGCCCCCCAGGATGTTGCCGGCCGCGAAGTCCAGCTGGTCCACCACATTCCGGTAGTATTTCTGGTACTCCTCGTCCGGCAGGTCTTTGGCGGGCTGGTCGCGGATCTGCTCCACCGCGTTCAGGAGCAGCTTCCGGATATCCTGCATGCCTCCTTCGGATATCTCGCCCCTCTGCTGCAGTTGCTCCCCAAGGCGCAGCAGCTGCCGCAGCAGCATGAGTTTTCCCTGCAGTTCGAACGCATACCAAATCCGTGGAGCACCCTCTTCGTGCTGCAATCCTCTCGGATCCATGCCAATTGCATGTGCAATTACCCGATATATGTTTCGGTTCGCCGGGAGGGGGACATGGGGAGATGCCTGCACGCGCGTTCATCCCGGTTCTCCGCCCTGTACTGCGGCCCTGCCGGTGGACTGCGCGCCGCCTGGATTGCATCTGCGATTCCCGCTCCGTTCATGGCTCCGCCGCTGCCGGGGGATGCCGCCCGGCTGCTCGGCTTCGTCTCTGCTGTTTTAAAATCTATATTCAGAAAAAGCGTTCGAATACGGGAGCCAATACGGCAAATCCCGATAGTGAAGGTATACATATCCAGGAGACCTTCTGTTAAAATACTATGACAATATCCTCTGCGATACGGAGCCTGTTCAAAGGATCCCGGAAACCGAAACGACAGCTGAAGGGGAGGGTGCACGCTGCCGCCCGCCGCTCTTCCCAGCGAGATTTATAGCGTTTTTAGCCGCTCCCGGAACCTGTGGGCTGCTCGGAAGGTTTTCCGGCCGGAGCATCCGCCGCTCCCCCCTCCTCCCTTTTGGGCGCCTGGAAGAGGGTGGAGGCCCGCGCAACAGGCTCTGGCATGCCCTGGACGACGACGATATCGTGGGGTCTGAGCTCCGTCTCCCCGCCGGGATTGGTGATTGTCCGCTGCCCCCGCAGGATCGCAAGGATGAGCACGTCGAACCGTTTCCTGAGGTTGATGTCGCCGAGTGTCCTGCCCGCCACGGGAGAGCCGGGCTCGATTGTGTAGGTGACGATGCTGACGTTGGACATGCGGTAGATCAGATCCGAGAGCGTCGAGGGGAGTTCTTTTGGGTTGCGGAGCATCTGGTAGGTGTCCGAGCGGATCTCCGTGATGAGCCCCTCTATGCGGTCCCGGGGGATGAGGAACTTGTTCAGCACCCGGGTGAAGATCTCCACCGAGGTCTCGAACTCTTCCGGGATCACCTCGTTGGCGCCCAGATCTTGGAGGGGCGCCACCTCCGTCAGGTACCGCGTCCGCACGATGATGTAGAGGTAGGGGTTCAGGCGGCGGCAGAGTTCCACGATCTGCCGCGTGGAGACCGGATCGTTGATCGCGATCACGGCGATGCGGGCCGACTCGATATCGGCATGCGTCAACACCGCCTCCGTCGTGGCGTCCCCGTAGTGGATCGGCTCGCCCGCCGCCTGCTCCCTCCGCACGGTCTCCGGGTTCATCTCGATGATGACGTAGGGGATCCCGCCGGCTCGCGCCGCCCGCGCCAGGTTCCTCCCCGTCACGCCGTAGCCGATGATCACCAGGTGCGCTGTTAAGTATTGGCGGGGGGACTGCTCGACAGGGCAGCGGGCATCCAGGAGGCGGTGGATGAACCCGATACGGCAGAGCCGATCGGAGAGCAGCGGCCCGCCGCCGATGACAAAGGGTGTCAGGGCCATCGTGATGAGGGCGGTCACCAGGAAGAGCTGGTATATGTCCGGGGCGAGGATGCCGTAGTCGAGGCCGCTCCGGGAGAGGATGAAGGAGAACTCGCCCACCTGGGCGAGGGCGAGCCCGACCAGGGTGATGGTGCGGATCGGATAGCCCAGCACGATCGGGACAACAGCAGCAATCAGCCCTTTTCCGACGATCACGCCCACGATCAGGAGCAGGACCAGCCCGAGGTGCTCCAGCAGGAATCCCACGTCGAGCAGCATCCCCACCGACACGAAGAAGAAGCTGGTGAAGATGTCGCGGAACGGCACGATGCTCCCAATCGCCTGGTGGCTGTACTCGGATCGGGAGATCAGCAGACCCGCGAGCAGGGCCCCGAGCGCGAGCGATACGCCGGCGATGGATACGAGCCAGGCGACGCCAAAGCACATGACGACGATGAAGAGCAGGAATAGCTCGCGGTTCCTTGTCCGCGCTATCTGGTAGAGGAACCAGGGTATTCCCCATTTCGCGGCCGCAACGAGGATGACGACGATGAGGACGTCGATGGCGAATATCGCGTAGAGGGACTCCATGCTGAACGCCTGCACCGCGGCCGGGGAGGAGATGCTGGCAAGGAAGGGGATCGCCATGATCATCGGGATGGCGATGATGTCCTGGTAGATCAGGGTCCCGAGGATGATGCTGCCGTGCGGGGTGGCGATCTCCCCCCGCTGGTGGAGGATCCGCAGCACGACCGCCGTGCTGGAGAGGGAGAAGAGGAAGCCCAGGAGGACGGCCTCGGCAAACGGCATACCGGCAAGGGTCGCGAGGAAGAAGGAGAGGAGGAACGTGAGGGAGACCTGGATGGACCCGCTGATGGCGAGAAGGTTCCGCATCTGCCAGAGGTGCTTGAAGGAGAACTCCAGGCCGATGGTGAACAGGAGCAGGATGATCCCGATCTCTGCGAGGACGTTGACCTCTTCGACGTACTGCACGATGCCGAGCACGCTCGGCCCGACGATGACGCCCGTCAGGATGAACCCAACGAGCGGCGGGATGCGGAGCGGATTGAAAAGCAGCCCCACGATGAGGGAGATCCCGAAGATGAGGACGATGGCGTTTAACAGTTGCAGTTCCATGCTCGGTCCCGTGCTGGACTCTCCGCGGTATTGCGCGTACGATCCGTAATTTTTCTGCGATCCAAGTAGATTAGGTTTTATCCTT
>FWPV01009509.1_pt1 | contig 16419 bp, 9 predicted proteins | sample 2228371 | NCBI WGS metagenome assembly FWPV01 (sample SAMEA103939776, study PRJEB20133) | metagenome | reverse complement strand
CGCAACTCCGCAGGAGTTGCGCTACAAGCATTCTGCCTTTTCCTCGGGCAGGTCGTCGGGGCAACCCTTGTGGTTGCCCGGCCCTTGTGGTTGCCCGCCCTTGTGGCCGCCCAGGGCAGGGCTGTTCTGGGCTGCTGCTTGCACATCCTGCCGAGTTGGCGTATAATGGGCCGTGGCTGGGGAAAGGGGTATTGCCCATGAACGAATTCGACGCCGCTGTAGGACAAGTTGACAACCCGTCCGGCAACATGACGCCCATGCTCCGCCAATACCGCGATCTCAAGCGCCGCTACCCCGAGGCGCTCCTCTTTTACCGACTGGGCGATTTCTACGAGCTCTTTGAGCAGGATGCCCAAACCGCTGCTCGCGAGCTGAACCTGGTCCTCACCTCGCGGCACTTTTCCAAAAAGGTGCGCCTGCCGATGTGCGGCGTGCCCTGCCGCACCGTCACCGGCTACGTGGCCCGCCTGCTGGAACGGGGCTACAAGGTGGCCATCGCCGAGCAGATGGAGGATGCCCGCCGGGTCAAGGGCCTGGTCAGGCGCGAGGTGGTGCGGGTCATCACTCCCGGCACCGTCGTTGAAGAGGACCTGCTGCCGGATAAAGCCCAGAATTTCCTGGTAGCACTGACAATCTCCGACCCCCAATCGCCAACCTCCAGCCTCCAGTTCGGCCTGGCCGTGATAGACCTGTCTACCGGCGAATTTGCCGCCACCGAAGGGAGCGGCTGGGCGACGTTGGCCGAAGAGCTACAGCGGCTACAACCCAGCGAGATCGTCCTGCCGGCGAGCCTGGCCGCCGATGAAGCCTGGACCGCGCGGTTGCGGGCCGAGACTGGCAGAGAGCGGCCCGTCCGCCTTTCCCCCGTGCCCGATGCCGAGGCCCGGCCCAAAGCTGCCCGCGCCCGGCTGATGGCCCACCTGGGGGATGCCTCTCTGGCCGGCTGCAGCGTGGAGAGCTGTCCCCTGGCGCTGGCCGCCGCCGGCACCGCTCTGTTCTATTTGCAGGACAACCAGATCGCCGACCCGGCGGCCGAGAGCCCAGGGACCGGCCTGGCCCACCTGCGGGCGCTGACCCCCTATCGCCTGGCCGACTACATGAGCCTGGACGCCGCCACCCGCCGCAACCTGGAGCTGACCCACACCCTGCGGGAGGGCCGGAGCGAAGGGAGCCTGCTGAGCGTGCTCGACTGCACCAAGACGGCCATGGGCGCCCGCCTGCTGCGCCGCTGGCTCCAACAGCCGCTGCTCGACCTGGCGCGCATCCACGACCGGCTCGACGCCGTGGCCGAGCTGGGGAGCAGCCACCTGTTACGCGCCGACCTGCGCCGGCTTCTCGACGGCATGTACGACGTGGAGCGGCTGGTGGGGCGCGTCGGCTTTGGCAACGCCAACGCCCGCGACCTGGTGGCCCTGCGCCGCTCCCTGAGCCGCATTCCACCCCTCAAGGCGCTGCTGGCCGACATCCACTCATCCCGCTTGCGCGCCCTGAACGCCGACCTCGATGAGCTGGCCGACGTGACGGCGCTTATCGGGCGGGCGCTCACCGAAACGCCGCCCATCCTGGTGCGCGAAGGGGGCCTCATCCGCCCCGGCTATCACGCCGACCTGGATGCCCTGCGCCGCACCGCTGCCGAGGGCCGCGACTGGCTGGCCGCTTTCGAGGCCGCCGAACGGCAGCGGACCGGCATCCCCAACCTGCGGGTCCGCTACAACGAGGTGTTTGGATTCTATATCGAAGTCACCAGAAGCCATCTGAACAAGGTACCGGCCGACTATGAACGGCGGGCTACCGTCCGGGGGGCCGAGCGGTTTGTCACCGCCGACCTCAAGGCCCGCGAGGCCGAGATCCTGGCCGCCGAGGATCGCGCCGACGACCTGGAATATGAGCTGTTCATAGACCTGCGCCGCCGGGTGGCCGCCGAGGCGGATCGGCTGTTGGCCGCGGCCCGCGTCCTGGCCGAACTGGACACCCTGGCCGCCCTGGCCGAGGTCGCCGCCCGGCACGGCTATGTCCGCCCCGAAGTGGACGACGGCGACGTGATTGACATTTGCGAGGGCCGCCATCCGGTCGTGGAGCAGATGCTGCCCGGCGGCGAGCCCTTTGTGCCCAACGATACCCACCTCAGTGCCGACGAGCGGCTGCTGATCATCACCGGGCCGAACATGAGCGGCAAGAGCGTCCTGGTGCGGCAGGTGGCAACCATCGTCTTGCTGGCCCAGATGGGCAGCTTTGTACCGGCGAAATCGGCCCGCATCGGCCTGGCCGACCGCATCTTTACCCGCATCGGCGCCGGCGACGACATCGCCCAGGGGCGCAGCACCTTTCTGGTGGAGATGAATGAGGTGGCCCACATCCTGGCCAACGCCACCCCCCGCAGCCTGGTGATCCTGGACGAGGTTGGGCGCGGCACTTCAACCTACGATGGGGTGAGCCTGGCCTGGGCCGTGGCCACCGAGCTGCACGACCGCGTCCGGGCGAGAACCCTGTTTGCCACCCACTACCATGAACTGACCGGGTTACCCGACCACCTGCCCCACGCCCGCAACTACAACCTGGCCGTCGTCGAACGGGAGGGGCAGGTGATCTTTTTGCGACGGCTGGTGCCTGGCGGTGCCGATAAAAGCTATGGCCTGCACGTAGCCCGGCTGGCCGGAGTGCCGGATCGGGTGGTGGCCCACGCCCAGGAGGTGATGGCCCGCCTGGAAGGAAAAAGGGAAGGGGAGAAGAGGAGGGTGGTCAAAGCCGTGCGCGAGGTGGGCCGGGGACTGCTGCTGCCCCTTGACGACGAAGGGGTGTGGGCGGTGGTGCATGAGCTGTACGGCCTGGACATCGCCAACCTGACGCCGGTGCAGGCCCTGGTGACGCTCAACGAGTGGCAGGGGCGGTTAAGGAATAGGGAAACCTATCCATAGACCCCATCGGACATAGAGGAGGAGAGAGGTGCCGGGCAGTCGAACAGGTGCCTGGCACCTTGTTTTATTGGTTACCCACAACCAGCGGCAAAAAGACCTTGCACGGCCCCCCAAGATTCAGGGCCACAAACGGCCGGCGTGGGGTTTACCCTCATCCGTAGGGGCGAGGCTCGCCCTCGCCCCCCCGTTTCAGTGCCGCGAACGGCTTGAGGGGGATTTGTATGGGCAGGGTGGACGACGGCAGGGTGGGCGACGGCAATGCCGTCGCCCACCCTCTCAGCCGCAGGTCAAGAAGATCTGAGGACCGACCGGTCCAGCCACTCCAACGCGCCGGGGGTCATGGCCCACGCATCGCGGTAGAGGAGTACATAGTCCAGGGCCTCGCTTTGCTTTCCCGGCTCCACAATAAATATTTCCCAGGAATGCACCGGCTGCCGGCCCAACAGCAACGCGGGCACGTGGGGGTTGAGGAATTGGGCGCGGTCCAATTGCCGGTGGGCGGCAGGGTGGTCGCCCCGCCGCCGAAAGTGCCATAGCACCCGGTTATAAGCCCAATAGCAGAATATATCCTTCGCGTATTGTTGCATGAGGCGCTGGGCTTCTGAATCTCGCTCCTGTTCCAGCAGCACCGCCACCAACAGGTAACGCACCCCCTGATTATCGGTCGGATTCAGCCGCAGCAGCTCTTTAAAGTGCGCCTGGGCTTCGGCCCGCTCTCCCTGCCGCCACAGAGCGTAGCCCAGCGCCAGCCGGGCGCGCATGTACGGGCGGGTGATGACCTCTTCCCAGAACTTGCCATCGGCGTAGGTGTGGAAAGGGTCAGGCCCCAGCAGGCGCTCGGCGGCCGTCACTGCCTGAGTGCAGAGCCGGGCCGCTTCTTGCCACGAGGCCGCGTCGTGGGCCAATAGCAGATAGCCGTCCACCGCATCGGGGGAAATCTCCAGGGCCTGGAGGGCGATCTGGTGGCGCTGCTGGGCTGATTCTTGCTCCCAACCTTTATAGGCCAGGTCCTGGGCCTGGTGCCAGGGCTGGGTCGGCTCCGGGAAGTGTGGTTTTTTCCCGGCGGACATGTAGAGTGCAAGAAATTCTTGGAGCTCCTCCTGAGAGTCAAACCATCGCTGCCGCGTCAACACCCAGATATGGAGAAATATCGGCTCTGTTGGCCGCGGCTGGGCCGCCTTGGGAATGCGGCCGTCGGTGCCCACGGTGGGTGTAGTGGCGATTTTGGGCGTGGGCAGAAAGGGGGGCTGGGCCGGCGACCGACGCTGTTTGTAGCGCTGAATCTGCTTGCGTTTTGTCATTTCCCCTCCCTTGGCTTGCGTGCTACTCCCACCGCTCATACCGCACCAGGTCCGACAGCGCCTTGCGCCGTTTGGGCCGGGGGCTATCGGCCGGGTAGCCCAACGGCGTGAAGGCGATCGGTTCCACACCCTCGGGCAGGGCCAGCACCTGCCGGGCAGCGGCCGGGTCAAAGGCGGCGATCCAGCAGGTGCCCAGGCCCAGGTTGGTGGCGGCCAAAACCAGATGGTCAAAGGCGATGGCCGCATCCACGTCTACATAGGGCTTGCCATCCATGCGCACCCAGCCCTCATCGGCAACGGCGCAGATGCAGATGATCAAAGGGGCCTGGGTGAACCACTCCCGGTTGTAGATACGTTGCAGTTCAGCTTCACGGCCGCGGGTGTGAATGACGACAAGCCGGAAAGGCTGCCGATTGGCAGCGGTGGGGGCCACCCGTGCCGCTTCAAGCACCTGTTGCAACTTTTCCTCTTCCACCGCGTCAGGCTTGTAGGCCCGGACGCTGTACCGACGCTGAATCAATTCTGCAAATTCCATAGCTTTGCCTCCTAACCCGGACGAGCCGGAATGCTTCGTGTCTTTTGTCACGACCAAGGACAAAGGACGGGCAACGAAGGTCATTAGTCCACGTCATCGGTCGTTTGCCAACAGCAAAACCGCAATTCATGACCGCGTGGGGTACAAGTCATGCCTTACCCTGATGCAGCAACCGCAGCGCCGCTTCGGCCAGGACCGCCGTGCCGATGGGCAGGCACCGCTCGTCCAGGTCGAAGCGCGGACTGTGGCCCGGCCACACCTCCCCCTCGATCCGACAACCGAGGCCAAACATCGCGCCAGGAGCCAGGGCCGAAAAGTAACCAAAATCCTCGGCGCCCATCCCTTTGTCACGGGGTTTGACATGATCGGCTCCCAGCAGGTCGGCGGCGACCTGCCGCAGCAGGGCAGCAATGCTGGCATCGTTGATCATCGGCGGATAGCCGATTTCAAATCGAAGTTGATAGTCGCCGCCCAGCGCCCTGGCCACTTCTGCCGCCCGCTCGATCTCGGTGTGGAGCAACTGCTGTACCTCTGCCGTTTCATAACGGATAGTGCCGGATAGCTTGACCTCTTCGGGAATGACGTTGGTCACCGATCCGCCGTGGACCGCCCCGATGCTGATCACCGCCGGATCGAAAGGGTTCAGGCGGCGGGAGACGATGCTGTTCAGGGCCAGGATGACGTGGGCGGTGATATGGATCGAATCCACGCCCCGATGGGGATAGGCACCGTGCACCCCTTTGCCGTTGATAGACAGGTAAAAGCTATCCACGCCGGCCGAAGCGGGGCCTGCCTCTATCAGAACCTCACCGGTCGGCGCCATGACATTGACGTGCAGGCCCAGGACGGCCTCTACCCCCTCCATCGCGCCATCCTGGATCATCCGCGATGCGCCGCTGAGCCCCTCTTCGTCGGCCACCTCCTCCGCCGGCTGAAAGAGGAAGCGGATGGTGCCGGGGAACGCCTCCCCTGCCAAAAGCGTCGCCACGCCCAGGGCTATGGCCGTGTGGGCGTCGTGGCCGCAGGCGTGCATCACGCCGGGCACGGTCGAGGCGTAAGGCACATCGTTGGCCTCCTGGATGGGCAGGGCATCCATGTCGGCGCGGATGGCAACAATGGGCGGGCCTGCCCCCCGCTCACCCACCACGCCGGTGCGGCCCACACCGGTTCGCACCCGATAGCCCAGGGAGCTCAGCACCTCGGCGACGAGGGCCGCAGTACGGGTCTCGTGGAAGCCCAGCTCGGGATGCATGTGAATATCTCGCCGCCAGGCAATCAGTTGATCTTGTAACCTTGTCGCTTGTTCTAGCATTCTTTCCTCCAAGTAGCTGCCAAAGACCCCATGCCTCCTGGCCGGTTGTGGGCTACCATGACCGGCTCTGGTGAGCAAGGGGGGGCCGTCGGCGTTGACGGCACGGCCCCTTCTCAACGTAGCACTATTGGCCACGCACGATCACCGGCAGATAGATGCGGTACATCACAGTTGCACCCCATGCGCTGCTATAGTCAGAGTAGCCGGCCCGGTTAAAAGCTCGCACCCGCCAGGTGTGCTCCCCTGCGGCCAGGGTCGTGGCCCAGGCCGTTTCGGTCGTGGTATACACGGCGCTATCCAACTCCAGGTTGTAGCCGTCAGGGGGGCCGCCCTCGCCGGCCTGCCAGGTAAAAGTGAGCGACCGGGTGCTGGTGATGGTGCCATCGGGTGGGGCCAGGAGGATGGGGATGCCCGGTGGGTCTATGATCTCGACCGTCCAGGCGGCGCTGTAGTCGGAGTAGCCGGCCAGGTTAAAAGCCCGCACCCGCCAGGTGTGTTCCCCTGCGGCCAGGGTCGTGGCCCAGGCCGTTTCGGTCGTGGTATACACGGCACTATCCAGCTCCAGGTTATAGCCGTCGGGGGCGCTACCCTCGCCGGCCTGCCAGGTGAAGGTGAGACTGTGCGTGCTGGTGACCGTGCCATCCGGCGGGGCGACCAGGGCGGGTGTGGCCGGTGGGTCAACCACCGTCACCGTCCAGGGAGTGGTGTACTCGGAAGAGCCGCCCGCGTTCCAGGCGCGCACCCGCCAGGTGTGGGTGCCAGCGTCGAGGGGGAGGGACAGCGTCGTCTCGGTCGTGGTGTACACCGCGCCGTCCAGATCCAGGTTGTAGCCCTCAACGTCGCCGCCACCCTGGCCCGGTTGCCAGGTAAACGTGACATCGTGCTCGGTAGTGACGGTGCCATCTGGTGGGGTGACCAGGGTGGGTGTGGCCGGCGGCAGGTAAACGCACTGGAACGGCTGATAGGTCAGGTCCACGTCGTCAATGTACCAGCCGTCGGCGGTCACGCCGCCATCCGAGACCAGCCGGAAGCGGAAGGTGGCGTTGGTTTGGCCATCGAAGAAGGGGGCATCAAAGCTTTCCTGCTTCCAGGTTCCCTGGTAGCCGTCGTATTGATCCAGGATCGTCCAGGTAGCGCCGTTGTCGAGGGAATATTCCAGGTAACCATAGTCCCAGTTCGCTTCTGTCGTATATCGGTGCCAGAAGCTGAGCGCCGGGAAGGGATAGCCGGTAAAGTCAAAAATGGGTGCCCGCAGCCAGGCGTTGGTGTTGTCCAGGTAATTGCCGTTAGGGCTATCAGACCAGGCGTGGGTGGGGCTGTGGGCCTTCTCGGTGGTGATCGCCCAGAAGTTGTTCGTGCCGCCGGTGGTCCAGTTGCCGGGGCCGCTTTCCATGTCGTCGGCAAACAGCGAAGCCCTGGGCAGCGGCACCCCGGCATTGAGGCTAAAGGCCACCGTGTAATTGCCCTGGGCGGTGACCAGAAGCCCCTGGAAGTCGAGGCGTGTGCCGCAGGGGAGGGTGGGCGCGATGGAGAAGACAAAGGGGGTGTTGTTGGTCGCCGTCGCGCCGGGGGCGATGTCGGGGTAGGTGGTATCGGCGACCGAGACCGTCACGCCCGGCGTCAAGGCCGTCAGGTAGGCGCCGATGTCGGTGGCAGGCGCTAGGCCGTTGTTGGTGATCGCGTTCCACAGCAACAGGCCCGACTCGCCCGGTTCAGGGTAGCCGTTGCCGTTGCCGCCGGCAACGGTGTCGTCTACCGTTGCGCCCGCCTCGACCAGGTTGGGCTTGGGTTCCAGGGGGATATCCACCGTGGTGGTCAAGCCGGCAGTGACGGTCACGTCGGGGATGATGGTCGGTTCCGGATAGCCGGGCAGCAGCGGCCCGGCGGTGAGGGTGTAGGTGCCGCCGGGCAGGATCATCAGATACTCGCCGTTGGCATTCGTATGGTTGGTGAAGGTGGTGCCTCCACCCTGGGCAACGACCGGGGCATTTGGCAGAGGGTCCAGCGACAAGGCATCGTAGACCGTGCCGGCGATCCAACCTTTGGGCTGGCCGCAGGAGGGGAACTTGAAGGAGCCGATCCGGGTCTGCCAGGTACCGCCGCTCGTTTCGTAATACTCCTGGGTGTACCAGAAGGTGCAGTCGTCCACCGGGTCCACGCTCATCATGCTATAGTCGCCCCAGCGGTTGGAGCTGGTCTGCGAACCGGTGCCTTCGATGAGGGAGGTCTCGCCCTGGGGCAGGGTGTTGAGCGTTTCGCCGTTCAGCCGGCCGGCGTAGCGGATGGCAGGATGCATGGTCGAGCTGGAGACGCTATAACCGACGGCCAGGTTGCCATCCTGGTCGGCAGCCACGCTGCCCATCCACCGGTAAAGGTTGTCGGGCTGGTAGGTGCCCTGCTGGTAGACAAACGGCGTGCCCCCTGGGTCGCGGATTTCGTACCAGCGCACACCGGCCACCCCGCCGCTGAGGACGGTGTGGTTGACCCACAGTGCCTCGTGGTCGCCCAAGTTGCGGTACTGGAGGGCAAACATCAGCCGGTCGCCCAGGCTGTCGAGCAGTTGGGAGGTGCCCCCCTGTGGGATGGAGGTCCACGGCATCGTCTGAAAATTGGCGACGGTTACGTTGGTGGGGCCGGTGAAGGTCGAGTTGCCGGGATTGTTCCAATCCACATGGAACTCCCACAGGTGCAATATGTTGGGCATGTCAATGGAGGCGAAATAGTTGGGCGATCCGGCCGGGGGCAGCGCACCGCGCAGGTTAGAAGGCAGCAGACTGGCGTAGGCAGTGCCGGTCTCAAAGCGCACCCAGTTCATCGGCTGGCCGTTGAGCATGGCGGCGCGGTCCAGGGCCCACACCCACGCCCCCGACCAGGGATCGAACATATTGGCCGACATGTAGTAGGCATCAGGCCACACGCCGAACTTGGGATAGTCGTGCCACGGGCTTCCATCCTCGTCAACCACGAGGGCATAGAAATACCAGCCGCCGGCAATCGGGTCCCCGGTCTGGGAGACGGCGATGCACTGGTAGACCGGGCCGGTCGAGGGCAGGGAAAAGTCGGTGAGGAGCCAGCGGTCGGCCAGGGGGTCGTAAAGCCCAATGATATCCCCTCGGTTTTGATTGTCACAGGGTGTGCCGGTTCCATCAAAGAGCTCATCGAAGGTCATGGCCACCAGTTGGCTGCCGGACGCTTTGTCGTAGATCCCAAAGGCGACGTTGACAGCCTGCAGGTAGTAGATAGGACCGACGTCGCCGTTGGTGTCAGGTGGAATCCAACCTCCCGCCTGGTTCCGGTTGAGGCCGGGGAAGTTCATAATAGGCGCCGGCATCTGACCCACCCCCGACCAGTTCTGAACCAGTGGGTCGGTCCAGCCGATAGGAGCAGAGGGCAGGCCCTTGCCGGGCACCCGGGGCGAGGGCACTTCGGAGATAAGGCCCTCCCTGCCCAATTGAGGCAGGTCACGCAGGTCGCCATTCCAGACGACGGGGGAGACCGGTTGACCGACGAAAGGGCCCCGGACCGAGGTCGGATTTTGCATCCTGAGCGGTGGAGTGGAAAGGGAATCGGCAAGCAGCGGGGGGGAAGCAGATCCTAAAGTAAGAAGTAGGGCGACCACAGCCACAAGGTAAAAGGCCGTTCTTTTCATTTTTCACATCCTTTCTCTTCTTTCCAGCCATCAGGGGTAACAGCCTTTAGGCCGGGGCCGCCCCTCAAAGAATGTTGCTCTTATCCTGGCCTGAGCAGACGCCTTCCCGTTGGCTTTTGCCTGTTGGCGAACAAGCAGGGATTATCTTATCACAGATCGGGAGTTTGGCCAACTTTGCGGCCGGTTCGTTTTTTTACCTCTGACCCGGCCTAGCCAGAGCCAAACAGAATTGCTCACCTATGGCGACCGAGGTCGCGCCTTAAGGGCCGTTGGCCGGGCGCCCTCTTGTTCGACGGTGTGACAAGAATTGTGTAATTTGTAGGCGCAGCGCGCTGCGCCCCTACGGGGGTGAATTTACACACGATTCGCAACACTGCCTCTTGTTCGGCGTTTCTATTCCTTCACCTGATAGATGTCCACCCCGCCTGTCCGCGTGCCGATCCACCATCGCCCTCGGGCATCCCGGGCAATGGCCAGCGGCTCGGCCCCGGAAAAGCCAGAGTTGCGCGGCGTGTAAACCTTCCATTTCTGCCCATCGAATTCGGCCAGCACGCCGCCAAACTCGGCGGGAGGGGCTATTCCTACCCACAGGACACCCGGCGCGACCTCGGCCAGCGCCTCCACCGAGTTGAACGGAATATCCGAGTTGCTGGTACGATAGAACTGCCAGCTTGTGCCATCCCACCGACCCAATCCGCCCCCCAGGGTCCCGGCCCACAGCCGGCCTTTCGAGTCCACCAGCAGGGCAACCACCCCACCCCACGTCGGATCAAAGTCGTGAGGAAAGCTCAGCCACGTGCCCGTCCCTGTGTCCAGGCAGCTCAAGCCGGAGCGGGTGCCAAACCATACCCGATCCCCTTCCGGCCGAACCTGGATTGCCAGTGAGAGCACCCGATTATCCCCCAGGCCCGACGAGGCTGTTGTCAGGGGCGTCCAGGTTTGCCCATCCCAGACCGCCGCGCCGGCGTCGGTGCCCACCCACAGGCGGCCATCACTGCCCACCGCCAGGGCGTGTACCACACCCTGCCGCAAGCCCATCTCCTTGGGCCAGTAGGTTTGCCAGGCCGATGCGCCCCCTGCCCCGTCATAACGGGCGACGGCAGGCCCGGCGCCAAACCAGATATGGCCGGCCCGGTCGCTCACCACAGCGCGAACAGGCTGGCCGGCAGGCAGGCTCGAGTTCTCGTTGGTAAAAACCAGCCATCGGTCGGGCAAGTCGGTTGTCGCCGCCGGTGACCAGATCGCAACCCCCTTGTCGGTGCCCAGGATCATCTGATCGCCCGGCCCAGGCAGCAGGGCGTAGATGGTGTTGCTGGGCAGCAACGAGTTTTCGCCGGTCAGGTGCGACCAACCGATCCGCCCCAACGTCGCCTCCAGCGTGATGGCCGTGTAGCCCACAGTGATGGCCACAGCCAGGAGGGCAAGGACGATCCAGAAAGCCAGGGGCGGGGCGGGGACCATCTGCCGCAGCCACTCCCAGTAGGTTTCTTGCTTCTGGAACCGGCGGTAGAGCTGCCGCAGCGTGGACGAAGCCGCCAGGCCGAGCGCCGGCGTCAAGATGAGGGTGTATTGCGGCCATTTGGTGGGCCAGATGAGCAGAAAAAGCAGGCCGGTGGCGATCCAGACCACCACCCAGCGGCGCTCGCGCCACTCCCAATAGAGGCCGGGCAGGGCCAGCAGGAAGATTAGCCCGTCAAGGCCAGGGTAAAAGAAAACGTCTGGGTGCCAGACGGAAGGTGGCGAGCGCGAAATCCAGTACAGTGGCTGATACCAGGGGTAGCCGGCCAGCTCGACGCGCGGGCCCTGCGAGTAGCGCACGTGGAAAAAGAGCAAATCGGCCAGGCGGCGGAGGGGATCGTGCCACAACGTCGGGTTGAGCAGCCAGAAAAAGGCCCCGGCGACCAGGCCATAGATCAACAGGTCGTACCAGCGGACCCGTTTTTCCCCCACGGCCAGATAGAGGATGACCAGGGCAATAGGCAGGTAGGTGAATTTGCCGGCGGCTGTCATCCCCAGGGCCAGGGCCGACAGCCAGAACCAGCGGTCGCGGGCAGCTTTTACGCGGACAAAGGCCAGCACCGCCAGCAGCGAAGCCAGGTGGGGCAGCGCCTCCAGGTAGACCTGACCGGTGTATTTGACCGCCAGGGTGTGCACGGCCAATAACCCGCCCGCAACCGGATCGAGCAGGGCCAGAGCCAGCACCGCCAGAACACCGAACACTGCCGATAGCCCCCGTCCGGCATAGAGGACGACGGTCCGGTCAGGGTGCCGGCCCAGGGCCAACACCACCAGCCCGTAGATCAGCTTACCCAGGGCAGGGTGCTCGCGGTTGTAGGCATAGTCAATCACGGCGTCGAGGTCACCGGCCTGCAGCGCCCGGGCATAGTCAAAGCCAGCCGTCAGGTAGGTCGGCTCATCATAGTCGGTGGGCAGCCGCAGCGCCGCCCAGCCGCGCAGCAACATCGCCACCAGGACGATGCCGACCAGGATGCCCCATCGCCGCCGACGGCTCACGGCGCCTGCCCCTCCGGGAGAAACAGACACACCCACATCAGCCTCTTGCCCCTTGTCGCTGCCGGATCAGCATCCGGTAATAGTCCAGCAGGTCCCGATCTTGCTCGTCGCCCCAGATCATCGGCACCCGGTTCACATGCAGGCCCCAGCCGAGAGTGGTGCTGACCGACTGGCTAAGCCCCACTTCGGTGCCGTAGTAGATGATGGGCGGGTCTGGCAGGCGCATCTGGATGGCAGCGGCGCGGCGCAGCGCTTCCTTGTCGCCGCCGGCGAGGAATAGAAAGCGGTCCATGTCGTGGTTATCCAGGAAGGTCGGCCTCAGGAACCGGTCAGAGGCCAGGAAGGCCTGATGCCGGGCCAGGAAACGCTCCATCTGCGCTTCGGTCCAGCGGCGCGAGGCGTAGGTGCGCCGCAGGGCGTCGGCGGTGTGAAAGTCCAGGCAGCCATCCAGCCGACCGGCATAGGCCAACTGGGCTTCCGGCGTATCTACCACCTCGCCGAAGCAAAAACAATCCGGCTTTTCGGCCTTGCACGCGATCCAGAAATCGGTCCAGAAATCGGGGCCGGGGCCGTTGGCGTGATCCAGGCGGTAGCCATCTACATCGAACTCGCGCAGCCAGTAGCGGGCCACGTCGAGAAGCCACTCCCGCACGGCGGGGTTGGCGGTGTTGAGCTCGGGCATCGAGCGCACGCCAAAATAGGTGCGATAGCCGATCTCGGAGTTGTCAAAGGTGAACCAATGGCGGTAGGGACTGGCCGGATTTGCGCGGGCATCCTGGAAGATAGGGTGCCGGTCGGAGATGTGGTTGCACACCAGATCGAGCAACACCCGGATGCCACGGGTGTGGGCCTCGGTCACCAGCACCCGCAGCGCCTCATCGCCGCCCAGGCGGGGCTCGACGTGGTACAGGTCGGTGGCATCGTAGCCGTGGTGGGTGGGGCTGGGCGAAATGGGGCTAAGCCACAGGCAGTTGGCCCCCAACTCGGCGATATAATCCAGCTTTTCGGCCAGGCCCCATAGCGTCCCGCCGCAAAAGCCGCGCAAGTCGGTCGTCTGCCGCCAGTCCCGACCATCGCCGGGATAGAAACGGTCCACGAACACATGATAGATCACCGCTTCGCGCGCCCAGGCGGGAGGGGTCAGCCGGTCAACGTGATAGGCAAAGACATGCCCTTGGGCGGGGTCTCCGGGCAGTGTTGGGGGCAACGGCTCGTGGCGGAAAAAGGCCGCTGCCGCCTGCTCGGCGGTGGCGTTCACATCCGGCCAGTCGGCAAAGGTCTCTGCCCCTTCATCGGCCCAGGCGCCGATCCGATACCGGACGAGCGTGCCTTCCGGCTGAGCGGGCAGTGTCCCCTGCCAGGTGGTTACATAGCCCCACACCAGGACATCCCACGCCACCCCGGCCGGCTCCAGCATCAGGACCTGTCCGCGATGGGCGATGCCCCGGCTGCCGACCGGCTCGCTGCCATCCAGGGTATAGTAGCAGGCCACCTGTCCGGCGTCCAGGTCTGGCCCAACGCGCACGCGAAGGGTCACCGGCTGGCCTGGCAGCGGATCGCGGGGTGTCAAGTCGTGGCTGTGGTGCAGCCCCTGCCGGGCTGCCCGGTGGTGCACCAGCTTGAGATCGTCGGTTGCAAAGGTGCCAAAGATAAACTCTTCCATATCTCCCTGACAATCAGGTGCCAGGCACTTGCACGGCGCCTGGCACCTCCTAGTTGCCCAATCCAAACCTGGCCCGGAGCCGAGGCATGGTTATTTGGGATTGCTGGAGCCATGCTCCAGTTGGAACGAAGGCCGGACCTTCACGCCCGGCTGATTCAGCCAGGCGTGAAAACTGCCTCGGCTGAACTCTCCGACCGGCTGCTAGCCCTTTACCCCACCAACCGTCAGGCCGGCCTCCAGGTAGCGCTGCAGCCAGAGGAATACGACCAGAATGGGGATAATGACCAGCACTGCACCGGCGGCGAATTGACCCCAGGGGATGTTGATCGTACCCGCGATCTGGTACATCCCTACCATTACCGTCTTTTTGGCGTCCGGGGCCGGGATCAGGATGTTGGCCAGAAAGAACTCGCCCCAACCGGACATAAAGCCGAACAGGGCCGTGATGGCCAGGGCCGGCCGGGCCAGCGGCAGAGCGATATGGACAAAGGATTGGATCGGCCCACAGCCGTCAATCATCCCGGCCTCCTCCAGGTCAATGGGGATCGTGTCAAAGAAGCCTTTGAGCATCCAGGTAGCAAAGACAAGTTGGCCGGCCATGTAGGCCAAGACCAGCCCCTCCAGCCTCCGATACAACCCCAAGGCGCTCAGGATCTGGGCGATGGGCACCAAAGCCAGGATGCCGGGGAAAGCCTGGATGGCCAGGAAGAGGATCAGGCCTGCCTCTCGCCCCCGGAACTTGAAGCGAGAGAAGGCAAAAGCCCCGCTGGTGCCCAGGAAAACCGAAGCAATGGAGGTCGCCGTCGCCACGATGAGGCTGTTCTTGATCCAGGACAGGAAGGCCGTATCTCTCAGAAGGATCCGGTAGTTCTCCCATGTCCACTCCGTAGGGATGAACATCCCGACCAGGTTAAAGGTGTAAAGCCGGTCACCTGACCGCCCGGATGCCAGGATGGCGAACCAGATCGGATACAGGGCCAGAAGGCACATCACGGCCAGGATGGCGTACATAACAACTTTAGCGCCGCGAGAGGGTGGTCGGTTCATTCGTAGGCTCCTTTCGTGATCCGCGTGATGCGCAGGCTATACAGCGTCGCGGCAAAGAGGGCAACGAATAGGATCACCGCGAACGCCCCCATGCGGCCAAAGGCCTGGGTCTGGAAGATCTGTTTGTAGGCGTGGACCATCACGAACTCTGTGGCCCCCGGTTTGCCGGCCCCGGCGGTCGGCCCGCCTTGGGTCAAGGCCCAGATGATAGCATCAATCTTGTAGGTGGTCAGGGAGCTAAGGACAATGACCGGCAACGCAACCGGCCGCAACAAGGGCAGGGTGATGTTCATCAACTGCTTCCACCAATTTGCCCCATCTACCTCGGCTGCCTCGTACAGCTCCACGGGGATGCCCTGCAAACCACCCAGCAGGGTGACCATGAAGAAGGGATAGGTATACCACACCTGAACCAGAACGACCACAAACCAGGCCCAGCCCGTCTTGGTGAGGTAGGCCGGCCCCTTGAAATTGGTCAGGATCGCCCGCAGAAGCTGATTGATCGTCCCCTGTTCCCGGAAAAAGAACTGCCAGACCAGGGTCATCATGATCGCCACGGTCGAGGCGGCCCAGGGCACGATCAGCGCCACACGGAAAAAGGTCACCCCTCTCAGGAACTGGTTGTTCAGGATCAAGGCCATCGTCAGACCGATGACGAACAACAAGGGCATGCAGATAAGAACGTAGAGGACGGTGCGGGCATTGACCATGATAAAGTCGCCGGAATCCAGCAGTATCTGATACTGATCTGGGACGTTGATCAGCCAGCCCAAAAGCAGGGTGCCGATCAGGCCGATCAGCCAGACCGCGCCAGAGGAAATGGGCCGGGTGATTCGTTTGTCTAGCTGGCGATTCACCTGCCAGGCCACCAGCAGCGGCAGCAGGGCGATAAAGATGAACAGGAGGGCTAACAGCGCTTCCTTGGAGAAAAGACCGCCCAGCAGATCGGTATAGTTCTTCCAGATCGGATCGCGGAAACTAAAGGGGGTCGCCAACCCTTGTGACGCTTTGCCCAGCCAGCAGGTAGGTTCTACAATCCGCCAGAGTGGATCGGTGCAGTCGGGGTTGGGGTGGAACTTGCCCCGGTCGGTCAGGGAAATGAAAATGTTGAGCACCAGGGGATAGAGGCTAAATACGGCAATGCCCAGGAGGGTCGGCGCGACAAACAACAGAATGGTTAGGGTCTTGCGGCGTCCTGACCAGCCGACCATACAATGCCTCCTTTCAGCTCGATCTGTGGATGACTAGCACCTCCGCAGGTTGGATCACAGATTTCTGCCAAAATGAGGGGCGATCTTGTCCTGCAGAAAGGCTCCCATCCGGTCTTGTCATAGCTAATGCTGTGCACGATATGAGAAAAAGCGGGGAGAGGTACCTCTCCCCGCTTTTGGCCGATTTTACCGCATATCCTGGATGGCCTTTTCGATGGCGGCCTGGGCGGCGGCCAGGGCTTCTTCGGGTGTCTGGGCGCCGGTCCAGATGG
>FWPV01002171.1_pt1 | contig 16423 bp, 31 predicted proteins | sample 2228371 | NCBI WGS metagenome assembly FWPV01 (sample SAMEA103939776, study PRJEB20133) | metagenome | reverse complement strand
AATGATTGGAACTTTAATTCCGACGGATTTTATCGATTCGGCAAGTTCCTCCAATTTCTCTCGGTCAAACTTCTCTCTCGGCTGCATCGGGTTTGATGTTATTTTTTCTGTTGGTATTGTCTCGATTTTCATTTTCTCCCCTCCTGTATTATCACTACCTTTACTTTCCTTCCTTCCCATTTGGTCAGTCCTATGACCCGACCATCTTTCACTTTCTTCTCCAAAACAACTTCCGCATTGTTGATGTTTATTTCCATGTTTATTTTACCCCCCATGTTGTGCGTGAGAAGGTAATGGCGTTACACCCATATATACCTTTTCCTGCACTTACAGGGTATCGCTAAACATATCCTAACGCTTGAAAAACCCTACTTCTACTCCACCCACGAATATTTTATCATCCCGTGACCTGTAGCGTTGTTCTTGCTACTGCCTTTTGACGAGATAATCGCCATGATGTCTGATATGTTAGGCTCGATGCCTTTCGTCCTCAACTTCTGCACCCACAAGGCTATCACACCTGCTGCGTGAGGCGTCGCCATACTCGACCCCATGATTGCCGCCATGCCATCGGCTTTCTTGTCCTGCATATCGATTAGTGAAGCGTATGCAGTGCCTGAATAGATGTTCTGGAACGGCGTTGTCGTGTTCGAGCCACCGGGTGCTGCGACATCGGGTTTTATCCGTCCGTCCTTTGTCGGACCACGCGAACTGAACCCTGCGGCATTACCAGATGTATCTACGCTACCAACAGCGATGCAGTTCGGCGACCCTGCAGGTGTACCAACAGTTCCCGCTGCTGACCCGCTGTTCCCGACCGCGACTACAGGAATAATCCCAAGTTCGACCATCTTCGCAAGTGCTGGCTCGTGAGAGTTATCAGGCTCATAACCTTCAGACCCAAGCGATGCCGAGATAACTTTCGCGCCCCAGTTAATCGCAATCTCATAACTCTTTATAATGTCGCTGTCTTTCCCGATGCCTATAGGCGTTGCGAGTGCTTTTATGTGCAATGCAGTAACACCCGTTGAAACGCCTTTGACCCTGATTCCGTTCTTCACCGTAATATCTTTGCCGATTATCGTTGTAGTGCAATGCGTACCGTGACCGCAACTGTCTGCCGCCTCATACGGTTGAACACGCTGTTGCGATATTTTTGTGCCCGATAACTGTGGATGGAACAGGAACGCGCCCGTGTCTATGATTGCTACCTTAACACCAGCACCCGTTATTCCTTCCTCTTCTGCTATGTCCGCTTCAACGAGTTTTCTGCTCTCGTATGTTCCAATCCATCCGGGTTGTGGCGTTGCTGCGCGAACACCGCTCATGCCTCCACCGAACATACCTCTGATGTTGCCGATGAACGGAAAGTTCCATGACTGGAACGCTCGCTGCTCGTTGTCTGGATAAATTTTCTTGACATATGATTGTTCCGATAGGTCTAATATGAGTGCTGACGGTGCTGAAAAACTCACCATGTTAAAACGCTGTATCGTCTGCGATACGGGCAATAGGTTCTGTGTCGCATAGTTCTTCGCTTCGTTTGTCTTTCCGGGATTGCTTTCGACTATGATTGGCGTCACTGTCCGTGAGAACATCACCTTCGATAATGATGCCGATATTGTTCCACCCTTTGGTAACGCCATGACAAATCACGTCTTGTGACCGCAATATGATTATAGGGATACTAAAAGTTTTGTATAACAATGCCCGGTCGCCATTTCTCAAGTCGTGGGAAGTTCCTGAACAGCGGTTCGTATTTCTTATCCACCTTCTGTTCCGACGACAGTTGGATTTCGCCGCTCTCGATTTTGTCCTTGACACGCGCACAAGCCTTGCATTCCTTTTCCTTATTCTTCATGCTCTCGGCTCGCTTCATTACCTTCTCAAGTGGTTCGTTGCGTGGTACGCGAAGCGTTCTCGGCATCAGAACTGGAAGATTGCCGTCTTTCGTCATTATCGGTTTCCCGTTCTGGTCAAAACATACCGCTGGCTCGATTGTCGTACCAGAATTATCATTGACTGGTTCTTGAATCCCGATTGGTTTACAGGCGTGGTTGCGTTCGACAATGTATGAATCCTTCTCAACCGTGATGGTTGTCTTGTCTATCGCCATCGAAATCATAATGCGCTTTCAAATAGAAATAGATTGCGGGAGTTCAGTCGCAGACGACTTTGCCGGTCTTCGGGTCGATGTAACAACATTTACCGCGCTTCTCATCCGCCTGAGTTTTCTCAGTATCTTTCTTCTTTTCGTTTATCACGCTGATGCACCTGCCTCTTTGATTTGCACTTCTTCGCCCTTCTTTAATTTCCTTCGTTCTTCGAGTGCCTTGATTTCTTCCTGCTCATCATACATCGTCCATGTCTTGAACTTGACCTGTACCGGGTCTCTCGTGTTCTTCGGTCTGTAGAATTGCGCTTGCTCAGGTTTTTGTTCTGTTCCGATTCTCGGTAATGATATGTCAAGTCTTGGTCGATTATTGAAATAACTTGGCGGATAGGTTATCCTCGTCCCGCAACCGCCACCGCTGCAGGTCAACCGCTTTATTGGTTTACCATCGGGAAACATACTATCCTGTGTCGTTTGCGGTTTCTTTTTCTTTTTTTCAGCCATGTCAATTGGTCTCCCCTTTGATTGATTTTATCTCGTATTTCTTAGCACACTTGTCACACGCATATATCGTGTGGAACTTCGCCGACATCTCGCCACAGTAGTCGCAACGAAACACCGCAGTCTTTATCTTCGATAGAGTATCGATTGCATTCTTGACATACTGCTCTTTCGCTCTGTTGATTTCATTTACTATCGCATCTGACATCTTTTATCGCTTCCTCGATTCTACCTTCAGTATATCCGGTTATCTTTCTTGATTTGCAGTTGCTCTCAACGACAACGACTGGTGCGGACATCTTTGAAAACATATCGTCGCCAAAGTACAAATCTGCTTCTGCCATAGCGGTCTTGTCGTTCGTATCAATCTTGATTTCAGTGACTGATATGTCCAGTCTATCACCATACTTCCGTTTGATTTCCTCTATCTCGCGTTCGACTTTCTCGCATGGCTCGCAAGGTACATTCTTCCAACTTTTAATGACGACCCTTACCTTTTGCTTTTGCAGGTCTTCTTTCATATTCGTCGCCCTCCTCTTCATCGGCTACTTTCAGGTTTTGGTTCATTCGCGCATAATCCGCTTGCGTGTATGACCTTAACACAGGCGGGTTCGGATTATCCTCTCTAAGCGTTTTCTTTATTTTCTGCGACAGGAAGGGTTTCGCCATGTCAACGATGTCGTCCATCCTGCGTTGGATACCCTGATATTGGTTCTCAAGTAATTTAAGTTTTGTTTCCAACTGTTTTTTCTCCATCTCATTCCGTGCGTCGTTACCATCCACAGGTATTCCTGCGCGTTTCGCTTCTTCCTGCATATCCTTATAACGCTCGAAATCGCTTCGACCGAGCCTGCTTTCAATCCGGTCGAACCGTTCCTTGAAATCTTTGGTCAGCATATCCTGCTGTAACCGGATTTTTTCTTCCATCAACCGTTCATATTCAGAACGGTTTCCCGATGTTTGCTGTTGTTGTTGCATTCTTTGCTGCGCCTGTTCCATAAATTTCCATTGCATATAAATATCCGCCCATTCCTTGTCCTTGAACTTGCCTGCTGGAGTACCGTCTGGATACACTCGCGGTTTTTTCCTATCATCATCATCGTCTTCGTCCTGCCGGTTTCCGGTTGTCGCATACCACTCAATCAATAACTTGCCCCATTCCTTGTCATTGTACCTGCCTGCAACAACGCCGTCCGGGAACTTGCGTAGCGTTTTCTTTTTTCCATCATCATCGTCATCATCATCATCAAATTTTGATTTCCTGCCGCGCTTGAGTTTCAGGATTTCTATGAGTTTCGTTTCCTCCTCTTCTTTCCGTATTCGTTCGAGTTCTTCCTTCAGCATACTGCTCGTAGAGATTTCACTGTCATCCTGCAACCCGTCAGAACGCATCTTGTTCCTGAATTTCGGGAACATAAGTTTCAAGTACATCTCCGCTGTCTGACCCGATATATACGCATCCTTCAAACATTGTTTGTGCCAACGCCAGTCTTCCATCTGACCCGGTTCGCCTTCGCGCAGAAATACGAGGAATGCGTTGTGTTTCTCTTCAGGGATACCCGCGTTGTATAGGTTTGTCAATATCTGGTTCTCATGCGGGGTCTCAGGATTCGGTGCGATGAACTTCTTTTTTGGTCCTGCTTGCGCGGTAACTTTGGGTTTTTCGATTGTCTTTGATATTTTTGGCATCACTTTACCATGCGCTTTCTTCTTGTGCAGGTTCAAAGAGCCTGTTGCTATTGAAGCGTTCGGGTATGTGCCTTTCCAATCGCAGTCCGGTTCATCGCAAGAGATTTCTACACCAGTTTCCTCTTTGCTCTCTTTGACTTCTTCAGGTTGTGGTGTGTTCGATTCTTTGTCCAAAGTATCATTCTCATCCCCATCTGTAGTGTTTTGCTGTTCCTTTTGCGTTTCTGTTTGCATTCTATACCCCCTACGTCCCCAGATTTGCTTTGATTTTTACTTAAAAATTCCTTTGCACAACACTTATTTCGTTCTTAAAAACCCCTTTGCACCATTCTTTGGTGTTCCACATAACACGCATCGAGACCCCAAACCCATAACGCAAAGATGGTTATTAAGCGTTTCGCTGTTTGACAAAGACAATGCAAAAAGTTAATCTATACCATTAATCATACTGTCTCGCAATGTGTGTCTTTGAAATGCAGATTGGTTCGGTCTTAGAATTATCTCGCAGCGTCAAACTTGATGACAATCCAAATGATGAACATTCTCTCATAGACCTTTGGGAAGACTGCGAAGAGATTGAAGTTGATGATGATGAGGACTACGAAACCGATGACATCTGCACTTGCGATGAATGCAAAGAAAGGGCTAAGAGAGCAGGACTGAACCCTGCATACTTTAGAGATTGTTACGTCTTCTGCATCAATTTCATGCCAGAATACAAAGTGTTCGCTCGCGGTTTGTCTATGACTTTGACGTGACGGTGGTATCTTTGAAGAATTTCACTTGTGCATATATTGGCACGGATGGGCGATGTCTTTCTTTGGACACCTTTGACAAACCTCTTTGTGTTGTGAAACTTGGTGCGCCTGAAACCGATTGTGTTTTTAGAAAAACAGTTGAAAGAGGGGATTCTATTGAAAATCGATAAAATTGATGTGGCAATAATAGGTGCTGGTTTCGCTGGACTGAGCGCGGGCATCCATGCTGCTCAGGCTGGCGTAAAAGCAGTCGTGTTTGAAAGCGAAGACAAACTTAATGGTGATTGCTGCGCTGGCGGTCTCCCGGATTTCGGTCTCGCTCGGATGGGGTTCAGCGCAGATAGCGATTTCGTCGTGAACAAAGTCAACCGCATTGAGTTGGTATTGTCCAACTCCGTCGTCGCTCTTGACCTCAAACATATCAGCGGTCTGATAATCGATAAAACCATGTTGACCGTTCGTCTCGCATCGCTATGCGAAAAAGCAGATGTGCCCGTACTGCTCGGCTCTAAAGTCACCGGATATAACCACGAGTCGGGTCTGATTACAGTTGAAGACGAACTCGGCGAAAACAATTTCCAAGCCGATGTCATTATCGACGCCTCCGGTTGCGACACTAAAATGGCTCGTGATGCCGGTCTCGTAAAACGATTGGATAAGAAAGACGTATGTCTGTGCGCCCAATACCTAATCAAACAACCTTCAATCGACAAGAACATTATGAAAATGTGGTGCTCTCAGGAACTCGCTCCCGCCGGATACATTTGGTCTTTCCCCACAGGTAAAGGACAGAGCCGGGTCGGTATGGGCGTGTGCGACCACAAAACAAATCCCAAGAAGATTATCGAAGATTTTATTGCCGACGAGTTTCCTGATGCTGAACTGCTCAAATATGTCGGCGCAACAATTCCTCTTGCACCACCTATGGAAAATATCGTGTTCGATAAAGTCATGCTCGTCGGCGATAGAGCCAATCAAGTCTTCGCTCTGACAGGTGCTGGAAATATGCTCGCGTATGATTGCGGTGCAATCGCAGGTAAAGTCGCTGGCAGGTATCTCAACGATAAACTACCCAACCTTCTCCAATACGAAAAGGAATGCAAAAAACGGTTCTACAGAAAACTCCTTAACTCGTACAACATTAAGGAGAAAATACGGTTGGGCGGGAACGATGCCGTCGAAGACCTATATCGCAAAGTCCGACCGTTGTTCCTGTTGCATCGCTTGTTTCCAAGATGGGTCGAACGCTCTGCATGGAAACACGCTCGATACAGTTGAACTCATAGTAACAAATCCTCGCCCTAAAGGGCGATGCCTTGGAGGTAAAGGATATGGTTGATGATACGCAGTTTTTCAGGGAACTCGCACGAGCAGATTATAGACCGACATTGATGTCGGCGAGCGTTGGAAAACCTCAGGTGAATAATTTCAATACGAGACCCATTACAACGCCCAATAACGTTAACAACGGCGGTGCAAGTGTACCGTTCATAATCTTCGATGAACTCTATAATAATGCCATGAATGTTTCACAAACAATACTCAACCGAATCATTCAATCTAAGGTTAACCAGATGATGACTGCCGTCACTATGCCGCTCGAACAGATAATGTCAAAAGGTCTCGGTCTCTGATTTTCTTTGTTTTACAAAATTTAAATACCCCTAACAGATATTTGCCTTGTTGGAGGAATGACTATGCCAACAAGGATGACTGCTGCGAAATACCACTGCCGACACATCAGTAACTGGATTGGTCTCCAGAACTGTGAGAAGGCATACAATGCCGGGTTCGCTAAAGGCATGAAGGGTCGCGGCAAACGGAAAGCGAAAAGGAAAGTGTCAAGGAAGTCTCGAAAGAAATCGGGGAAGAGCAAGCGAAAGTGCAAGTGTGTGAAATGGAGATGTAAGTGAGGTTTGTTGTTTTACAAACCTTAAATACACCCATTGAACATTGGATGTTGGAGGAATAGTTATGGCAAAACGAAGAGGCAAGAAAGGTGGCAAGAAGAGGAAGAGCACAGGCGGCGTTTCGGGGTCGAAATCATTCTGCAAAGGAGTGAGCAAGTTCCTCGGAATGAAGGAATGCCAGAGAGCATTCAATGCCGGGTTCTTGGCAGGTCGTAAAGTGTCTCGCTAACTCGCCAAAGTGTCGAGGAAAGCGAAACGCAAAGTCGCTAAGAAGAAAAAAGGAAAGCGCGTGTGCCTCAAATGGGGTTACAGGCGCAGGAAGTAAGGGCGAATAGCCCTCTTCCTTCAATTTCATTCTTTATCGTTTTTTATTAGAACTTTCTTCAGTTCCGGCATTGGTTTTATTATCTTGTGCAACCCGCATTTCATTAACGCGAAAAAGAACATTAACGCTGCACGTATGACCTCTGACCTGTCCATTGACCCGTTGCTCTGCCTGACAGTTTCATCTATCAGTGAAACGAGGTATTCTGGAACTCGGACGCCGATGTAAATATCCTTTTTGTTCGACATCGGAACTACCTGCGAGACATATCCGATTGTGCGCGTCTCTTTGCTTGCTCGACTTCCTGTTCTGAAAATCTACTCTTTAGGTTTGATGATAACTGTTCGATAGAGATTTCACCGTTTCTGAACTTCTGGAATTGTTCTTTGCAATACGATTTGTCTTTCAGGTACTTGCAAAAATTGTTTATTTTCATCTCGACGCAACCTTCTTCGCCGAGTTCCTCGCATGGTGTTTTTTCAGTGTTCCTATTCTCCCTTCTCATAATCATGCCCCTGTCAACCGTATCACACCAGATTTATATAAATGTTCGTCTATACCCAGAAAGGTTGATGGGGGGCGCATTGTGTCTAAACAGAAGTTCGTTGTAGTAGGTGTTATAAGCAACAAGGGGGGCTGCGGAAAATCTTTGCTCACGACGAGCATCGCATATAAACTGAGCAAGATGGGGTTGAAGGTAGGTCTGCTTGATACTGATGTTGATAGCCCAACTGTACCACGAATGCTTGGGATGAAGGATGTTTGTTTTGATTCGAGTGCGGAGACAATAAAGCCAGTTCAATTTAGCCCGAACCTAAGTTTCATAAGCATCGCTTCGCACCCTTGCATCATTGGCAACCGCCCTACAGTCTGGCGAGGCGAGAAACATCGAGAGTACCTGACCAAGTGCATTACTGAAGTTGATTGGGGCAATATTGACTTGATGCTCTGCGACTATACGGCGGGAATAGGAGATGCACCCATCGCACTCAACAAATTCTTCGGGTATATGGATGGTCTCGTTTTCGTATCAATACCGAGCAAAGTCTCAACCGACAGTTGCGAACGTGCAATCAATATGGCGAAACGCCTGAAGATGCCGATGCTCGGAATGGTCGAGAACATGGCGTATTTCGTCTGCGACAAGTGCGGTTCACGGCACAATATTTACGGTAACTCTGGAGCAAAAGAACTTGCTGAACGATATGACATCGAGTTCCTCGGTGAAATACCCATACTATCAGAGATAGCGATGTGTAACGATGGCGGGAAACCTATAGATAACGAGGTCATTACACGTGCAGCACTGAAGATAATTCAGTCGAACGATAAGTTGTCTAAACGTGTCAAGGAGGGTTAATCTTGGCACTGCGTGAACAGTTGTTTCAAAACCTGCTCACACGCGGCTTTGACATCTTTCAGAAAGAAGTTAGCATTTCCGACCTGCAGAAACGACATAACGCTTTCAATCAACGCATACTCATGGTGCGCGTGATGGATATTGGCGTTCCACCTGTTTATCTTCAGGTTCGTGATGGTAAGGTCAACCGCAGTTTCAGTTACGCGGGTAAACCTGATGCTTGGATAGCGTTTAGAACTCTTGACGGTCTGATTAATTTTCTTGATGGTTCACTGACTGTAGATGATATATTCGCTTGGGACGGTCAGGTTCTCGACCCGAAGACAGGCAAGATGGTTAAAGAGGTCAAGTTCGATGGCGATTGGGTGCGCGGTTCTGCAATCCTTAAGGACATACTCGATGGTTATCTCGACACTATCAGGCGCGTCCTGAACGAAGAGATGAGGATGGCGGGCTATGCGCTGAAAACATATGCCAAAATCAAGAAAGGGTTTAAGCCCGCAGTTGCGAATGATTGGGATGACATCTGATTTTGTGTTTGACAAATTTATATAAATCCCTTAAATACTACCTAAACCATACACCGAAGCATAGGGGATTTAAATATGTCTTATGCTGGAAATGAGGGACTCTTCGGTGGCAGGATGCCGAGCAGGGCAGTGCAGGTTGAACGGTTGAAAGCCGTGCATGAAAGTGTGCGGGAACTGAACGCTACACTGTTGAAAGCAATGGAACTCAAAGATGAACTGGTTAAGAAGTACGATGTAACAATCGTCAAAAAACATCTGAAAGCGATTAAACCTTCAATCGACAATGTCGTTGAAGAACTGCGCCGTGTGAACAGTAACCTGTCACGGCTCAGAACGCAGAGCGGTATCATACAAATGGCGTTAAGCGGCGATGCTGGAAAGATAATAGATAGCGTTGCCGGTAGCATAGACGAACTGAACCGGAACATCGTTTCGTTTATGGATGATTTGATGGAGAACAAATCGGAGAAGGACAAAGATGGGTGAAGGCGGGTATAACGGCTACAGTTCACATGCAGCATACGAACTTGCAATGGCTATAGATAAAGACCCATATTCACAGAAGAAATTGAAATACTGGATTAACTCATATGCGAATTATATGAAGAAAGGGAATTACAACCGCGAACTTGCGGTACAGGGAATCCGCAATAATTTCGTTCCAGACGTGACGGCTAAGATACGGGAGAAAGGCGGTCTGACGCATCCATCTTATCCGCGTGAAATCAAACACGAGGTCGCACAGCGTATCGTCAAAAACATCGAACAACAGATGCGCGATGTCATAAAACAAGATATTGCACATGAACGCGATAAGTATCCGACCTGCAAACCGATTGTGGACAAGATTGCGACTGCGCTCGATAACCCGATGTCAACGAACGATGTGTTAAACGATTACCTGACAGACCTTAGCATATGCAAATCACAGGATTGGCGGAAAAGTAAAACAGGAGTTGGAAAAACATGACAGAAGAAAGGAAAGGAATACTTGGAAACATAGGGAAGGGCATAGGAACAGGGAAAGGTGGCATCATCGGGTTCGGCATACTCGGAAACGGTGAGAAGAAAGGCATATTCGGTTTCGGGTTGCTACCTAACCTTCGCAAGTAGAAGGTGAGGTGAATGCCGGGTATAGAAAGGGCGCGAAGCCAGTACAGGTTTCGCGTCAAGAACCCAAAAGAGTTCGATAAACGTTCGTTCAGAGTGAAACCTATCGGGAGAACGAAACATCACGGCGAACCCTGCGTCAGCATAATCGTCGGATGCCCGAAAGGTAAATGGGATAGCGAAAAGGAAGAGTGCAAAGTCGGCACTCAAATGCAGGCTCTAAGGTTCGAGCGCGACTGTTTCGATAAACAGGGCGTCAAGAGTTGGATAAAAAGAAACATATGCAAGAAAAAACCGAGCCTGTGCAGGGGAATGGGAATCTAAAAGAGAAGGATGTTGGGAATTGACAAGTTCATCAGGAGTTGATTGAATATGGACGACGACATTGAATGGCTGGTCGAATACGAGGAAAGCGAGTATAGCCCTCGCTATAAAACTTATCATACTCGTTACAAGGGCATCGATGCTGTTGTGTATCCTGTTAAGAAACGATATGGAAGTCGATGCAAAGGATACGAATACGAGTTGATTGGGGACGGCGTAGAGTTTGACTCTTACTTCGAGACCTCGCTCGGTTGTGACTACGCGAAAACACTGAAACAAGCGATGGAGTGGGTAAAGAATACTATCGATGAATTTAGGAGTTGATTGAATATGGACGATATGTTGGATAAGATATTGAGATGGGAAGACGGCGAGATGAGCATGAGAGAAGAAGTCGAGTTCTTTTCGGAACTGATGACCACTGGAACGATTAATCATCTGCAGGGGATGTATGGTCGCCGCGCGAGAGACCTGATTGAATCCGGGTATCTTGACCGAGATGGCAGCAACGAGGTATTCTGAGATGGTAGAGAAATCAGTATTCGAGATGTCCGATGCGGAAATCGTCGCGGGGTTCGAGCCTATCTTCGAGGCTATCCTGAAAGCAACGTCATACCGCGCTCTGGGTCTCGCGTACATACATCTCAACATCCAGAAGGTCAGGCACATCGCTGAAGTCCTGAGCCGTTCTGGAAAACTTAAAGGAACTATCGAAGACATCCCGCTCGGCGAACGCGGTTTCCTCTGGAAAGATGTCGAACTGACACCCGTTGTTAAAATCAATTCCAAGTTCCGGGGCGCACTCATGGGCGTCAACACCGTCGTCTCCAAGCCAGAATGGTGGAAACTCGATTTCCTTGACCGCACCGAGATTGCAGCGTATGACCTCAAGACATACGGGTTCAATATCTTCAACATATTCAGGAGGCAGTGACATCCTCCCTGCCCTGAAGGGCAAAAAGATAGATGGAAGTGAGATGTGATGGCGAAGAAGAAATGCTCAAAACATACGAGAGCGAGGATTGGGAAATCGCAAAGTGGATGGGCGTTTCACGGGAAAAGATGTGGCGACTCCGCGAGAAGTACGAGGATGAGAGGCTATAAGAATAGTTTTTATACAACCCACACAATATCCCGGACAGGGATTCGATGGGGAAGTTGAAGGCTGTCATTAGGGCTGGTAGGTCGTTCACGCTTTTGTTCCCGGCTCTGAGCGGTATTATGTTCTCGCTACTCGCATTGAAAGTCAACGGCGAACTCGGTAACGCTTTCGATTACATAATACCAATAACCGCAGGGTCGTTCGCGCTACTGCTCTGCAACTTCGTCTCGAACCTGACGAACGCTGTCACAGATAAACTGGAAGATTCCCTACACCCGCAGAAGAAGAACAGACCTGTCGCGTCCGGCGAGTTGACCGACAATGAAGCACTCTACCTCGTTATAATCGGTATCATCCTAATCATGTTCTGCTGCTCATTTGTTAACCAGACATTTACGATGCTGGTCGCGGCTATCCTTGTCTGCGCGATGGTATATTCCATCCCGCCAATCAGACTGAAACGACGCCTGTTTATGAACAACTTCTGCATGGCAATATCTCGCGGTCTGATTGGTGTTCTCGCTGCAGTATCAATCGTGACTTATCCGTTCATCCTGCTCTACGCTTGCATTGGGATTATACTGAGCCTCTTCGTTTTCGGCGCAAACACCACAAAGGATTTGAACGATAAAGATGCTGATTCTCAAGCCGGTGTGCTGAACTTCGTTACATATCTCGGTGTGAGGAAAGCGATGGTTCTTTCAAGCGCAGTTATGCTTATGTCATATATCACGCTCATAATATTCACTTACCTGAACTGGCTACCGTTCACAACCATATACCTGCTTCTTCTTTTGCCGCTCGGCATCAGCATGATTTACCTGATGTGTTTCAAGTATGAGAATATGATGAAGAACGAACAGTCATACCTCTGGTTCATGTTCTACGGTCATGTCATGCTATATGTAATCGGGTTTGTCTGCGTACTCTGACGCCGTTTCCAAAACCAATCCAAACTGACACCAAAATATATTAACACCTGTTGTTATATCCCTTGTGGGGATGGCGTTGAGTAGTGGCGATGCAGGGACAGAGGGGTTCACTCCGAAGTTTTATATCTTCGAGACCAAGATTACTGTGCGAGGTTCACGGCGTAGAACAACCGTACCGAAATATGTTTTTGATACACTCAAACTGAACGGTAAATCCAAACTACGCTGGATTGTTAAAGAAGGCGAACCGGATAAAATCGAGTTGGAGGTGGTCGTGTGATAGAGATAGCACCAATCGTTATGCTGCAGATATTCGGTCTCGCGTTCATTCTTGAAGTTATTGATTCCTCAACGGGTCAGGGCTACGGCACAATTTTCTCGCCTATCCTAATCCTGATAGGGTTCGACCCGAAGATTGTTGTTCCGAGCATCCTGCTGAGCCAAGCGTTCGGCGGTCTGATTGCAACATTCTTCCACAACAAATACAAGAACGCAGATTTCAGTAACTATGTCACGCTCGATATTAAGAAGGTATATGTCATCGTTGCTGCCGGACTTATTGGTGTTGTTCTCGGTGCATTGCTCGGCATCAATGTATCGAAAGAGACGCTTACCTATTTCATTGGCGCGATAGTTCTCGTCATGGGTATCATAATAGTTTCTGGTGTGAGATTGAATTTCACTTGGAAACGTATGGTCGTTGTCGGCGGTGTTGCCGGAGGGTTGAAAGTGATTTCGGGCGGCGGGTACGGACCTCTCGTCACTGGCGGTCAAGTCATACTGAGCACCGATGGTAAACAGTCTGTAAGCATAACAGATTTCGCCGAGTTCCCTATATGCCTGACGAGTTTCGTTGTCTGGTGCATTACATTCTGGAAACTGCCTCCGCTCGAACTTATGTTGCCTATGGTTCTCGGCGCGTCTATTGCGCCATTGCTCGGATGCTGGCTCACATACAAACTACATAATATGAAGAAACTAAACCTGATACTCGGTGTACTGATAATAATTCTCGGCATATTGTGCCTGACAAAGATTCTCGGTGCATAGGGGTGTTGATAATGTCAACCAAGAAACGATGGGCTGGAAACCGTGTCGTCTGCACATCCTGCGGCGAGACCTGCAGAAAGATTAAGTCGAGCGTCAGAAAAGGTAAATGGAACGAACGACAAAAGAAGTTCCATATCTGGAAACGCTCTAAATACAAATGCCCGAAATGCGAGGATAAAAAGAAATCCATAGGGTAGGTGTCCATATGTCGAAGAACCCGTATTTCGTCTGTAGTAAATGCAAGAGGTTTGTGTATGAGAACGAACTCGTACCATACGAAACAGGGATTGCCGGTAGATATATCTGGGTCTGCATAGAGTGTGACGAGAAACTCAAGAAAAAAGAGGACGAGGAGAAGAATGCTCCAAAGCAGTAAGTGCAAGTACGAACAGTTGTCATCACCTGAGTTCAGGCGGTGGCTACACGAACTCAAGATAGATTTTAAACCGCACCGCAAGGACTGGGAATATGCTTATATCGCTCAGTCTCTGTTCGAGAGAGGTATGCTCGATTCCGGCAAGACAGGTATCGGGTTCGGCGTCTGCACTGAACCTCTGCCTTCATTGTTTGCAAAACACGGTTGCTCGATAGTAGCGACTGATAGAAGACACGGACATAAAATGGGTTGGGATAAATCAGGTCTCGAATCCGTTTACAAAAAAGGTATCGTGAAACGAAATGTTTTCTATGAACGTGTCAGGTTCGAGTATGTTGACATGAATAGTATCCCTGATACGCTATACGGCAAGTTCGATTTCGTCTGGTCATGCTGCGCTCTTGAACATATAGGTTCTTGCACAGACTGCCTCGACTTCGTTGTAAACTCGCTTCGATGCCTGAAACCTAACGGTGTTGCGGTTCATACGACCGAACTGCTCGTTGACGGGTCTAAACACCATGCGAGACCTAAAGATATGCCAACTGTGTTCTTCTCCGAATCAGATATGAAATCTCTTGCCGATAAACTTAAAGGTCGAATGAAGAACGATTTCTCTGACGGCGACACCGAGTATGATAAGTTCATCGATGTAGAACCTCATAAACAAGAGATACATTTGAAAGCGCAGTTCGGTAATCTCGTCACAACATCTTATGGGTTGATTGTTCATGGTTAGCGACGACGGTCGTTGGAATTATTTCGATACATTCTGCGTAGTCATGGTTGTGATAATCATAGCAATCGCGTTCGTCAGGGGATTGTTTTGACCGTGAAAGATTGGTTCATGCTCGGCAGGTTGCACACTGGCGCGTCAACGATGGCAATGTTGTTGCTCGCATATTTCTTGGCAGGCGGTGCGCTGCTGTCTTGGATGACCGTTGTGCTCGCGCTTCTTGGTCTTGGAATCCACTGGGTCGGATTCGTGCTCAATGACATCGCCGATTACGAAGTCGATAAGAAAGACCCGGCGCGGCAGCACTTCCCCCTGATTGCCGGACGTATAACCTACCCACAGGCTTGTTTCGGCTGCGGTCTCGTTGTTGGATTTCTAATGAGTGTTGGAATATACTTGTCAGGATGGCGTCTGTTGCCAATCTGGGCTTGGACGGGTGGAGTGCTGTTCGGGGTCGCTTACAATGCTGGACGACGCATACGGGCTTGGATACTGCCCTTTATGCCTCTCTCCGCGCTATGCTTCTTCATCTGGGCTTACTATCTTGGGTCGCAGGCATTCCCGCCAGTGTTCTGGCTGGCGAGCCTGTACGCCTTCTTCCTGATGTTGTTTATGACAAGCGTTAGTAATCACATCCGAGACATATCATCTGATGTTAAAGTATGCCTGATGCGCTCGCTTGGGTTCAGGGTCGAGCGCGGGGAACTAATTACGAGTACTGCAGGTCTCGCGTATGTCTGGACGCTCAGGATTACAATAGGCTGCCTCGGACTGTTCATAGCATTAATCTATGAAAATGCCGCCTACATCGCATTGTACCTGCTGATATTCTGCGCTACGATAATCGCTACGAAAAAACTGACCGAAAACGGCAAGTTCGATAGGCGCGTCAAGTATTGCGCTGCCGTAGAAGTCCTGACCTATCTCGGTCTGGTCTGGTGCTGTGCGGGTATCTACTGCTGGATGATTGCGCTATTCCTGACCGTAATGCCTGTAGCGTTCTTTGTCCTGATGAACATTTATCTATGGCAAACGCTATTAGTCCCTAAAACCTAATTTGACGGGGCGATTTCGATGACGAAGTCCAATCAGACGCAGAGACGAAAGACTAACAACAAAACCACCCTCCCGACCGTGCTCGTCGTTCTCAACCAAGACTGCACCTTGTGCGGCGACGTGGTCAAACTCGCCAAGAAAATCAAGAACCCCACCCTATTCATATCGAGCGAGTTAATGCGATATATCCAGAACGATGAAGGTATGGCACTGCTCGCAACCCTTCAAATCCTTAACGACCATTGGAATAAATTCAAGGTCGTAGATGTTGAAACGAAACGGCGTGTCAAAGAACCCGTACCGTTCGTGCTCGAACTCGATACCGGAAAATCATATGGCGGCGACCATGCGCTCGATTATTTTCAATCGATAATCGAATCTTCCGGTGGAACTCTTTCACCAGATGACATCAGGAGACTCGATTATCTACGAACCGAATACAGAAAACGCAAACGCATTCGCTCTTGACAGCTATCGAGAGAAACGACCTGTTCCCGCTTTGGATACAATCTAAACTTGTATGCTTTTCTCATGCGTGTCCAACTACGATA
>FWPV01009506.1_pt1 | contig 16425 bp, 14 predicted proteins | sample 2228371 | NCBI WGS metagenome assembly FWPV01 (sample SAMEA103939776, study PRJEB20133) | metagenome | reverse complement strand
TGATCCGCAATTTGTATTCGGTTTCTTTTTCCAACCGCCAGACGGGTATGAGGGAGAGATCTTCCACTCTACTCATCCATTGTTTGGCCTCAGCGAAATCGGCAGTGGCCAGGACTTTCCCGGGCTGTTCGGGAAGCGTCACGTGAAATTCATTGTTCAACCGGTCGTATTTGATGGAGTGTTCGAGGGAGAGGTTGAGCAGTTTATTGCTGAAAAAAAGAAAACCCTTCTTTTCCAAGACCAACAATATCTTGAACGTGGTCTCCACACCGCTCAGGATCGCCTCTTCCATTTTGGGGGTGAAGCAATTTTCGATGTGCAAGCTCAGTTCGAGGTTCTTCACGTGGGGCTTCAGGTAGACTTCGACGATCTCCGCTCTATTCCTGGCGGCTGCAGTGGCAGGCGCGAAGCCGCCCAGGGCGGCAGCGCAAACGCCGCAGCAAAGTATGAGTGGGAACGCGATTCTCATCATTTCCAAAGCCGCTCATAACATTTTTGACAATAGCGGCTATCTTAACGGAGAGGCATTCCAAACTCAAGGAGTTTTGCCGGAAGAGCCTAAAGGGCCTTGGTGGCGGGCGAAAATCTTTCGGGAAACAGGGGAAAGGATGGAGACCTCAGGTAGGACCGGGGTATTGGTGCAGCAACGTTTAATATCGCATAGTTGCTGGGTGCGGATACGAGCTGGTTCAAGAAGCGATTATGCAGGGCATGGCCCGCCTTATAGGCCTGGAAATGGCCCACCAGAGGCATTCCGGCCAAAGCCAGATCTCCCATGAAATCAAGGATCTTGTGGCGTACGCATTCATTATTGTACCTCAAACCATCGTTGTTAAGGATGCGATGTTCATCAAACACGATGGCGTTATCTAATGATCCACCGCGAGCCAGACCCATGCCCTGGAGCTTTTGAACATCCTTGAAAAAGCCGAAGGTTCTGGCTTTGGCAATTTCACGGGCAAAGCTTTTTTCGTTGAAGCTCCAGGAATACTCTTGTCTGCCAACCAGAGGGTGGGAAAAGTCTATCAGGTAGTGGACGCGAAAGCAATCTGCGGGAAATGCCTTTATAAATGAGTCGCCCTCTTTGACTAAAATGGGTTGTTCGATCTTCAGGTAGGTACGCGGCGCCGTTTGTTCTTGCAGTCCCGCCCGCTCCAACAGCCGTAAATAGGTGGCCGCACTGCCGTCAAAAATAGGGACTTCGGGCCCATCCAATTCCACCATTATATTATCGATGCGCGAACCGAAAAACGTTGCCAGGAGGTGTTCTACGGTGGAGACCACCACCCCGTTGAAACCGATGGTGGTAGCGAACAGGGTATCGACCACCTGATTGTGATGTGCGGTGATGACCGGGCAGTCAGGGATATCAGTCCGGCAAAAGCGATAGCCGAAATTGGGCGGTGCCGGTTTCAATTTCATCAAAACCTTTGCGCCGGAATGTAAACCTATCCCTCTACACCACACTTCTCTCTTGATAGTGTGCTGTCTCAGAAAACCGTTATTCAAGCCCCTTTTCCTCCTCGCAAAAACCCTTCAAGCACCAACCATGCCAAAGGTCTAATTACGACTTTCCCTCGATTCTGTCAAAGGAAAGTCTGAAATCTGGAAGTCCTTTTACATGGATTTCGTTAAAAGGTCAAGCTATGGATTTTCTTGAGAAGAATTAAAGGGGAAGTGGTAAAAAATACACACTGAGGTCCCAATGTGTGGCATTTATGCAACATTTGCTGCCATTGCGCAGCGCGGCGCAGTTATGCCTGCTCGCTGGAAACCCCGTCAGGGTTCTTGCTGAAACAACCGCAGCTGACCTCCAATGGTTGCTTGACACGATCCGCCGCTGCGAATAGTAATGGGAGACTCTCGAGGCAATGCGGCGTGTGAGGCATCGCACATTCGATCATCGAACATTCAGGAGCCATAGCCGATGAAAATCGAACATTTTCCACAGGAGGTACAGCCCTACCTCATTCCCCAGCCCTCCGGCGAATATGTGTATCAATGTTTCGGCTGCAACCAGCAATTCAGTGTCGGGAGTCTTTTCTACACATGCCCGGATTGCAAGAATGTCCTGATGATCAGGGATAACCAGTGGGATCGCTTGAAGCTGATTTCCGGCCGGCTGTGGCGCAAGATTTTCGATTATCGAGCCATGCTGACCGCTGCGCCGCTGAAGGGCATCTATCGTTATCATGAGTTGCTTGGTTCGGTGCTGCCGTTGGATTCCATCATCTATCTCGGGGAGGGCCATACTCCGATAGTGGAGGCGAACAGCAGGCTGCGCGATTGGGCGGGATTTCGTTTTTGGTTCAAGAATGACGGGCAGAATCCCAGCGCATCTTTCAAGGATCGGGGAATGGCGAGTGCTTTCAGCTACCTGAACTTTGCTGCAAAAAGTCAAGGTTGGGGGGAGATACTGGCCATTTGTGCCTCGACCGGTGACACATCTGCGGCCGCCGCTTTGTATGCGTCCTACATGACGCATCACGTGAAATCAGCTGTACTGCTGCCCCAAGGCAAGGTGACTCCACAACAGTTGGGGCAGCCGCTCGGGAGTGGAGCAAAAGTGATAGAAATCCCGGGTGTATTTGACGATTGCATGAAGGTTGTCGAATATCTTTCCGAGAATTATCCGGTGGCTCTGATGAACTCCAAAAACGCCTGGAGAATTCTCGGGCAGGAATCATTCAGTTACGAGATTGCTCAAGACTTTGACTACGATGTCGAAGATCTGATTGTAGTGGTGCCGATCGGTAATGCCGGGAATATCACGGCGGTGCTCGAAGGGTTTTTGAAGCTTTACGAATTGCAGATCATTACTTCTTTGCCGGTGGTGGTCGGAGTGCAGTCGGAACATGCAAATCCTGTCTACCTCTACTATCTCGAAGCCGACCCCGGCAAGAGAAAGTTCCGACCGGTTGTGGTGAGGCCGAGCGTGGCGCAGGCGGCCATGATCGGTAATCCGGTTTCGATGCCAAGAGTGGTCCGGCTTGTCGAAAAATATCGTGAAATTGCCGGCTACAAGGGCGTTCAGGTAGTGCAGGTGAGTGAGCAGGAAATCATGGATGCCATGTTGACGGCTAATCGAAATGGTCATATCTCCTGCACACAGGGCGGGGAGTGTTTAGCCGGTCTGCGCCGCTTGGCCAAAACCGGCGAGCTGTCAGGGGAGCGCGGAGCGGTACTGGATGCCACGGCCCATGCTCTAAAATTTGCCGTATTTCAGGAAAAGTATTTCGCCGATGACTTCGAGCCCGCATTTGGTGTAGTTCCCAAAGGGGAGTTGAGAAACGCCCCCGTTGTGCTGGCTCCTCCCGACGACATGGCCACGCCGGCGGTCGGCAGGCGGTTGAAGGCCACCGAGCTGCAACTTTTTGTCGAGCACAGCGCCGAACAGATCGCCGCTTTACTGGGATTGAGCAGATTGAGCAAATGAGCATGCAGCAGAAAGCTGGCGTGCCTGAACCGAGGACAGGTGGTAAGCCAACAAACCTGTGCAAAAAGAGACTGCGCGGGAGTTCATTTTGGGAGGACAGTAATGATGGGGATTTTGCCCTATAAGCATAGCTACCCGAGGCTGGGTGAGGAAGTATTCATTGCGCCGGGGGCCTGGGTCATTGGCGATGTTGTGATTGGCGATCGTTCGAGCATCTGGTTCAACACGGTCGTGCGTGGTGATGTCCACTACATACGGATTGGTTCGGAAACCAACGTCCAGGATAACTGCGTTCTGCATGTCACTGAAGGGAAGTTTCCGCTGGAGATCGGCAATCGAATAACCATTGGCCACCGAGCGATTGTACATGGTTGTATTATTGGAGATGAGTGCCTGATTGGTATGGGCGCGATTATCTTGGATGGTGCAAAGATTGGTGCGGGATCCGTGGTGGCCGCCGGCTCAGTGGTTGCGCCGGGGACAGAGATCCCTCCCCAGTCATTGGTGATGGGTATTCCCGCAACGCTCAAAAAGGCGATTGGGCCGGATGAGCGGGAGCTCACCCGGAGCAGCGTTCTTCATTACCTGCAGCTGGCGGATGATTACCTGAACCCCGAGCTGCTGGGCGAAAAGAAAAAAATAAAAGGTTTTTTGGGTTAGTTCCCGAGCCATTCTTTTCTCGGATTGATGTGCAGGGAACTGCCCTCTTCGAGGGGGAGTGTTCCGCTCGCAACTCCCTTTTGAATGAGTTCTTCTGCGGCCAGTAGCAGACTTTCACTGCTGCCGTTCCACAGGGTCCGGATACGCTTCAGCGTCGGAGATTCGCCCTGGTCGACAAGGGCACAGGTCAGTATGTAGAGGGATGTCGCTTCAACTCCCAGGTTAATTTTGAAAATTTCACGGTCCATGTTCATTGATGAAGCTCCCGGTAAAGTTCGCGATGATGCTGAAGTCCACGTGATTGACTACTTTATTAAACTAAACAAATTGGGACGATGTGTCAATTTCACATGGTGCTGCCGGGCCGCGGCCGCTCGGTGCCGATGGCGGGGTGGAGAGGGACGGTTGGGCCATGCTGGCCAGCAGCAGGTGGAAGCTGTTGCGGTAGCAAGATGGATCGAGGAGGAGGGAATTGATGGAAGAGGTCGTTGGGCGAGATTTTCTTGAGTGGAAAAAAGAGCTGGAATCCTGCTGGCGAGCGATTCCAAGAACCTTTCAGAATGATCATACGGTGCGCAGGACTCTTCAGTGCCATTTGTACCAGTATTTGCGCAGCTTGGGATACCGGGCGGTAGCGGATTACCTGCCCCCGAGAATTCAAGATCGAGCGAGCGATCTCATTGCATTGAATGACCAACAGGAAATTGTCTACGCCATCTGCCTGGAGACCGTGGTGACTTTAGCCGCGGTCAAGAGCCTCTCCAGTTTTGCTGCGGCCAATAAAGTCATATTCACGACGGGTCTGCTGGAAAAAAAGGTGCAGGAGAGCCGCTTTTTTCTCAAACCGGATATTGTACACTTGCACCTGCAACCCTATGGGCCCAAGTAGCGGGGAGCGCTCGAAATGTTCCTCCATTCGCGGGACAGTCTTTTCATGAGCCCTTGTGCATTTCGTAACAATTTAAAATTTATATGATTTATGCTTGACACCCCAGGACCGCTGCTCTATAAGGTGGGTCACGGGTAGGTGGAACAGTCGATGACGGAACCGCATTAAGGAACAAGGGAGGTGATAGGCGAAACGCTCGGTAAAGGAGGTGAGAAGGCATAAGTGTATTTGATTGGTATTTTTTAGCGAAACTTTTATTGTTTAATCCGGTGTTATTTAGCAGAATTTGAAATAATCCCATCTCAATATCTTCACCGTTTTGTTGTTTTCAACCGAAATTTCATGCCGCAGTTCGTTTACTGCAACTCGTGTTGTGCATCGTTGAGGCTCTCGCTCGCTTAGCTCCTGGTTGTTGAGTAAAGACATTTCTACGTTTACAGCATTTCTAACTTGCTTTGGAAGGCCTGGATCCGAAGGCTGCGGAGGATTCAGGAGGTCCGAGAACCGGTGTTTAATCGTTGTCGGGCAAAGCAGTCTGTGCAGCAGGATGGAATGGAATGATCGAATTGGTCTGGACAGCAGTTGTTATGAGATTGTTGGCGGCGGACAGTCTGGCCCGCGGCGAAAAGAATTTTCTTGTCAAAATTTGCTGAACTAGGAGGGTAACATGGCACAACCGTTGGAAAAGGTTCCAGGAAAAGCCTGGGTCGTCACCTTCGCGGGGACCGCAATAAACTTGTGTTTGGGTATTTTGTATGCGTGGAGTGTTTGGACCAAGTCCTTGATCAACGTGGACTTGGCGGGGCAGCCCTTGCCGGCGCCCAATGAAGGTTGGACGTACTTGACCAATGCTGAGGCGGCTACGCCGTTCTCCCTTTGTGTAATCATTTTTGCCTTGTTGATGATTCCTGGCGGGCGCATCCAGGACAAATTCGGCCCTAAGGTGGGCGCCACCGTGGGGGGGCTGTTCCTGGCGGCGGGCTGTATCATATCCGGCTTGGCCAAGAGCTACGGCGGACTCATTTTTGGATTTGGAATTCTCGGTGGGATCGGCATGGGCATTGGTTATGCAGCGCCCACTCCCGCCGCTCTGAGGTGGTTTGGACCGCACAAGCGTGGCTTAATTGCGGGTCTGGTTGTGGGCGGCTATGGCGGCGCCGCGCTCTACATTTCCCCTTTGGCGCGCTACCTCATTGACGCTTACGGACTCACCGGCAGTTTTGTCATTCTGGGTATTTTCTTCGCGGTCGTCGTGATTATTGCCGGCCAACTTTTGGCGTGGCCTCCGGCAGGATATGTGCCGCCAGCTGCAAAACCCGCCAGCCCGACCAAGGAAATGACAGGGGCTCCGGTCAAGACGGCGGTCACGGCGATAGACTGGGTTGCCCAGGATATGGTCAAAACCTGGCAGTTCTATGCTTTGGTCTTCATGTTCATCCTGACGACGCAGTCGGGTCTTCTGATCATCGCCAATGCTGCAAAAATCCTGGCAGTGGCGGCAAAGGATGTGCCTTTCCTGGTTGCCAACGCGTGGATCCTTGTCTCCTTTGGAGGGCTGGTCAATGCTTTTGGCCGAGTCGGAACAGGCATGTACTCGGATAAAATCGGCCGAACCAATGCGTACACCCTCAACTGCGCAGTCTCGGCCCTTTGCTTGTTTCTGTTGCCGAGCATTATCGCAAGTGGTAACGTTTTCGTTCTCTTCTTGGCAGTCGGTATTGCGTACTGGCAGTATGGAGGAGGTTTGGCGCTGATGCCTTCGTTCACCGCAGACTTTTTTGGGCCGAAAAACCTGGGCTTCAACTATGGTCTGGTGTTCATTGGCTGGGGCCTCGGCTTCTTCATGGCGAGACTGGGCGGCACCATTCAGGACGTGACGGGAAGTATGAACTATGCTTTCTATATTTCCGGAGTCTTGCTAATAGTCGGCGTGCTCCTGGCTCGGGCCACCAAACGCCCCATGGCACTCAATGAATAGGATGGCTTGACGGCCTGCTGGGAAGACGGACGATCGGAATGAACGGCTCCCGAGGCCGATAGGATCAACGGCGGGGGGTGGAAAAGCAATTTTTCCACCCCCTTTTTTTGTGTGTCGATACGGGTTGATAATCATGGCAAACAGATGATGAAGTCCACATCGAGAAAGCTGCGTCTGTATGATTTCAGATACCGTTTTGCTGATCAATTTGAATTCCGAAGAGGAATCGTTTCTGCGGAATTTAATTGCGAACATGGAGATTGAGGAACTGGAGGAGACTGCTTTGAAGTCTGTTGCCGTCTCATCGGTGGAGGAAGCCAAACACTTTTTGGATGATGAGACAACCCGCTTGGTGATCATGCGATTGGAGGAGAAAGGTAGGAGAATTGATCATGAAATTCGTCGCTTCAAGAAGTCCTTCCAAAGACCGGTTCCCCTGATGATTCTTGTGCCGGAAATTCACATGCGCAAAGTGAAGGACTATTTGCGAGCAGGCGCTGATGAATTTTGGATATTGCCGTTGGATTCGTCTGCCTTTGTGGTGCGGTTGCGAGTGCTTTTGGAGTTGGGGCAGAGCATTAGAGAAACCCATGGCTCGATGTCGGAGAGGCAAAGTGCGGGGTCCCTCTGGTCTCATGTCGGCAGTCGTTTGAGGCGCTTGTTTGCTGCCCCGGATACTCCCGCACAGACTGCGATCTCTGAGACCTGGAGTCAACTGATTGCCGGTAAGTGGCAGAGAATTCGTCGGCTCGGTTTTGGCAGTTTTGGCGAAGTCTGCCTGGTGAAGGATCAAACTGGCGGCGGCCTGGCTGTGGCTAAAATTCCTCATGATAAGAAAATGAATCGCAAGTTCCTGAGAGAGGCGGTCATTTTGAAGACTCTCAACGGTCATCCCAATGCGGTGCACTTGAAAGAGGTTGTCAAAGAAGAGGATAAGCTGGTATTAATACAAGAATATATCGAGGGTTCGACGTTGCATGATCTGCTCGCCGAAGGGCTGAGCAGTGCCTCTAAAGAAAAGGCTTTTCTGCAATTACTGGATGTGGTCGCCTACGCCCACAAACACAACATAATGCATCGTGACATTAAGCCTGAGAATATCATCGTCACTCCCAACGGCGAGCTGAAGCTGCTCGATTTTGGAACCAGCAAGGACCTCAGCCGGGGCAGCATCAGTAGTACGGTTATCGGTTCCCGCCCCTACATGGCGCCCGAGCAGATTATGGGCAAGAGCCGCATTGCCAGCGATGTCTGGGCGCTTGGGGTGGTTCTCTACTCCCTGGCAACGGAGTTTTTGCCCTTCTATGATGAAAATGAAAAGCAGCTGATGGATTTCATACTGGAGACGGAGCCGGACCCACCGCGCGAACTTGAGCCAAGCTTGAGCCAGGAATTGGAGGCCATCATTCTCAAGTGTTTGAAAAAAGACTGGGCAGAACGCTATGCGGATGCCCATGAGCTGCGCCAAGACTTGCTTCAAAAATTTCCGGATTTTGGAACGGGAGTGGCGCTGCCCCAGCAATGACCTGCGAATTACTATGTTTTCTGTGACCAACGACGATCAAAATATGTCGCAATATCACAGACCATGATCAGGATGTCGAGATTTTGATTTTGGGCGTTCTTGACCAGTTCCTCGATGACCGCCTTGCATGCAAAGCCCGCATTTCGACAGGCGCGAATGGCGCCGACCGAATCCAGCGGAATTTCCGCCCAGAGCTTTTCCAAACCCAGTTCATGCCCGAGCTCGACCAGTTCATTGAGCATCAATGTTGCCATGCCCTGGTTTTGATAGCGTGGGGAAACGACCACGCGAATCCGTCCGATGTGTCGCTTCCATCCGTGAGGAACCCGATGGAGTGTGGCATCCGCCACGATTTCTCCATCCACCAGGGCCACCAGGGGAAGCACCCGTTCGTAATCCAGGTTTTGCGACCATTCGCGCACCACTTTTCTGTCCCTGACATTGTGCCGGATGAACATCAGCAGCTCATCCGAGAGGCTCAGAAAAAATCGGTACAATGATTCCTCGTCTTCCTTGACCATCGGCCGCAGGGTCACGGGGGTTCCATCTTTCAGTTTAGATTCTTTGCTTCCAAACATCATGCCTGCCTCCTAAATCCCATCCTGAAGGCGGTGTGCCAAATATTTCGGCAATTTTGCCTGCAAGATCTTTTTCTGAGCCTTTTCGATGTCGTATGGCACGGCCTTGAAACATACGGTCGGTCCACTTGTGTCAAACAGCAGATAACGCGAGCGGTTGTCCTGCTGCCTGGGTTGTCCCACGCTGCCCGGGTTGATGAGATACATGTTCTCCTCTTCCGACAATTTGATCTGGTCGGGCATCTCGGAGGGGGAGGTGACCTTGCCCCGCTGGTCGCAGATCCAGAGTTTTTGGATGTGGGTGTGACCAAAAAAGCAGATGCGTATCCCGCTGAACCGTTTGCGCAAGAGATTGAAGATCCTTTTTGCCTGAAACAGGTTGAGTAAATAAGATTCCAGGCTTTCAGGCGTTCCGTGGCACAAGAGATATCGATCCCACAAAACTTCGATGCGCGGAATGGTCTGGAGGTAGCGTATTTCAGATTGGGTCAGCTGCTGTTGACAGTAGGTGATGGCTTGATGGGCTAAGACGTTGAAGCCTTTTGCCATTCTCGGCTCGAGGATCGCCAGGTCGTGGTTGCCCAAAACAGACACGGCACGCTTTTCCCGCATCAGGGCGACACATTCACGCGGGTTGGCATTGTAGCCCACCAGATCACCCAGATGAATGAGATAATCGACGCCATCGGATTCTATGGATTTCAGCACCGCCTGCAGGGCTTCCAGGTTGCCGTGAATATCTGAAATGATGGCGGCTCGCGGCATGTCTCAGTCTCTTCGTGTGCAGGTTGTATTGCGACCTGACAGGGTTAGGTTGTCGCCTTCATTTATAGGGGCTGGTGCCTCATTAATCAAATGCATTTCACGCGATCGTCAATCATTTTGCCCAAGATCATTCGATCAGCACCGGTTCTCGCAGGATCAAGTCAATGGCTTTCCGTGCCGAGTCTGCCAGCCGTGGATGAGTCTCCGTCAAGGACTCGATTTGTCGCAAATGATCCGCCGTGCGCAGTATCACCATGGCGAGATCCCCCTCGGCCATGCCGGAGACTTCCCGCACCTCATCCCAGGATTGGCCAAGGGCCCATTGGTGCAGGGTGACGGTGGTCCAAAATGGCAGCGGCACAGTGGGAAACCCGCATGTTTTCAGGTGATCCATAAGGGGTTGAAGTTCATGCAACATTTTGCAGAAGGGCTTGGCCATGTCGGGATATTTCCACATGAGCGCAGAGAGTTGTATATCGCCCACTCGATCCCTGTCCATCACGAAGGGGGCGATCAATGCTGCCAACAGCTCGGGCTGGTCTTCGGGAAAGAGTGACTTGCGGATTCCCTCGGATATGAGCAACGGTTGGTCGATCCTGAGGTTGCAGGCCCATAATCCATCCTGGGTCAGGTGTCCCTTCGCGTCCACATAGCCCTCATTCTGCAAGAAATCGAGATGCTGCTTGAAAGAACGCCAGAGCTCCTCCTGGATGGAGGATAGCTGCGCTTTGTACTGAAAATACTGTGCAATGAGGTGTGTGAATGGATGACTGCTGCCTTTCTGGCAAGGCCCGAATAAATCACAGCGTTCACAGGGCAACTCCGCTTTCTGTAAGATGAGACGCGCCAGTTCGCGATTGCTCTGTTCCACCGGGAGAGCTTCCGGCTGGGTGCCGCCGGCCAATGCATTAAACGGTTGGGAAGCGAGCTCGTGGACCAGTTTTTCCCATTTCTTCCGATCCATCGGCCGGGGAACATCCGCAATCAGTCTTCCCAATTGGGCGATTCGACGAAGTTGCACCCGGTAGGTGCGGATGTTTCCCTTTTTCCAGTGCAGAGGAAACGCAACACGCACCGCCTCCACCACGCCGGCCTCATACGCGGGTGGTGAAACGGCCACAAAAACACCCCCTCGCCGGTTGCGAAAGAGTCTTCCCGTGTCGAGCAAGCCCTCAAAAGCCCATTGAGTTGCCTGCTTATTCCAGCGCTTGCGCGTTTGTCTCACCCGGTTCTGCAATTCTTGAAACTCCGGCTGCACCTTCTCAAAATTTTCAATGGTACCGCAGGCACTCTCAGCGAGCCACTGGCGCATCGTCTTTTTGAGTTGCTGGAATTCCTCGGCAGTGCGCGGATCTTCATTGAGATTCTGGAAGGTTGCAAAAGACGCCGACAATAGGGTTCGAATTTCTTCGGGAGTGTGAGACAAAAGCAAATTCAAGATCATGGAAAAATTGATGCGGATTTGGCTCTGGATAGAATCGGGCGGAGAGTTGAACAGATCATGAATCAATTGCGGATCCTGATACCTGCCGGGCACCACCAGAGCGAAGCCGATTTCATCCATCCCGCGGCGCCCTGCCCGCCCGGTCATTTGCAGAAGATCCGTGGCGCTCAGGGGGACAAATTCCTTGCCGTTGAAGCGATCGCTTTGGGGTATGACCACCGTTCGAGCGGGAAAATTGACGCCGGCCGCCACCGTTGAGGTAGCAAAGATGGCATCCAGATGACCCGCCTGCATCAACTTTTCCAGAAGGAGTTTCCAATGCGGCAGTTGGCCCCCGTGGTGGGCCCCCACGCGACACTTCTTGAGAATGGCGAGATGCTGATGCTGACGCAGGAAAGGATAGGCATCCAACAGGTCATGCAGTTGGCTGAAAAACCGTTTGGACGCATCGGTGCCACTCTTGGGGCGAGAGACCCTGGGACACATGGCAATGGCTTTTTCGCAGTCGGCTCTGGACTTCAGAAAAAATATTGCGGGGAGCAAGTTGGCCTTGCGTAGAGCCTCCATAAGTCGGGGGATGTCGAGGAACTCCCGGGGCGAAAAGGAGCCCGGATCGACGCTTCGAATTTTTCCGTACAGGCCCCGCCGCCCACTTAAGGGGCTCAATTCACCAGACGGAAACAAGAACAGCGGGTATAAGGGCACGGGTCGTTCCGATGCTTTTATCCAACGGCAGCGTTTCTGCCGCAGCCAGTCAAGCCAGTCACATATTTCCTGTGCGTTTTGGATGGTGGCGGAGAGCATGAGAAGCCTGGCCCTTGTGGGGAGGTAAATCAGCACTTCTTCCCATACGACGCCGCGGTCTGGATCGCCCAGGTAATGTGCTTCGTCCAAAACCACCAGATCGACAGGCAAGTCTTCACCCCGATGCATCGTATCGTACAGCTGGTTGCGCAGAATTTCGGTGGTACCCACGATGATGGGGGCGTCCGCGTTTTCTTTTCTATCGCCGGTCAGGATGCCGACATTTTGCCCACCAAAAATATTTGAAAACTCTTCATATTTCGCGTTTGACAGGGCTTTGAGAGGGGAAGCGTACCAGCTTCTTGCTCCCTCCCTAAAAAGACTTTCGATGGCCTTGATGGCAATATAGGTCTTCCCTGAACCGGTCGGTGCGGTGACCAGCACATCCGAGAGGGGCAGCGCCTCGAGCGCTTTCAGTTGGAACGGGTCAGGGACGAACGGCGCCAGCTCGGGAACCTTTATTTTTTCGAGCACCGGTTCCAGAGCGCGGTGTATGTGGAATTTAAAGGTATCGTCATTCTCCTTCTTCGATACGTTCTTCTTCCTGTATCTACGGAAAGTGACGGCAGTTTTCTTATATTTTGAGCCAATGGTCAAATGGCAGTCCTCTTCTGGGCAAAATATCCCGGGCCCCTCTGTGGCAGTCGAAAATATACCGCTTTGGGCGTGCAGATCTGCTTTTGCCGACAGGGCCCCGGAACTATTATCAGTCATGCAGGGCAGGATTCCAAGTGATGGAGTTGCGTTTTTCCGCAATCGAATCAATAATGAAAACGGACCGCCAGGCGACAGTCAATGTCTCTGCCGGTTTCATGTCGATCATAAAAATTTTAAGCTTTCCTGATAACATGCAGATGAAAACCTGGTTGCAGAAATGGAGCGTATTTTAGAAAATGACATCTCTCGGAAACATGGAAAAAAATGCAGGTGCCCATTGCCACATAAGTCGGCTGAGAGTGCCTCTTTTTGAAGTGGACCTGGGCCATGCAGTCTACCATGGCAATTACTTCCATATTTTTGAGCTGGCCCGGGAGAATTTTTTGCGCGATATGGGCTATCCCTATCGACGCTTCATGGATCAAGAACTGCATCTCACGGTAGTGGAGGCCACCTGCGCTTACCGTCAGCCGCTGCGCTATGATGATCGCATCGAGGTGCACAGCAGGATTATGTGGTGGCGCAGGCGCAGCCTTGCGTTCGCCCAGGACATTTACCGACTGGAGGAGCAGAGGGGCCAATCGCTTTGCACCAGGGCGAGTCTGAATATGGTCTGTGTTCGATTCAATGGAAAGCCGACGGCAATTCCTGAAGATTTCACGGCTCTTCTCAGAGCGCAGGGAGTCCAGCAACTGAAACAGGCGTAACGGATTCCAATTTCCACGGGAGCTCACTCACATTTTATGTTAATGAGCTGTTCCCATCAGATTGACGATTCCGGCAGATTCCCAGGACGGGGCAAGGACAAGAAAGGGTTCGGTTGTATGAAAATTGCGATTATTGGAACGGGTTACGTAGGACTGGTGAGTGGCGTTTGTTTTGCCGAATTCGGACACGAGGTGACCTGTATCGATGTGGACGAAACCAAGATCGGTCGCCTGCAGCGCGGCGAAATTCCAATCTATGAACCGCGTCTCGATGTTTTGGTGCATAAGAATTTGAATGACAATCGCCTGATTTTTACTACCGATTATGCTCCCGGCGTGCCCGAGGCGGAAGTGGTCTTCATCGCCGTGGGTACCCCCGCGTCCAGGCGCGGCGACGGCTATGCAGATCTCACCTATGTCTATGAAGCCGCAAGGCAAATCGCAGGTCATCTGCGTGATTACACGGTGGTGGTGAACAAGAGCACCGTTCCGGTCGGTACGGCTCGCCAGGTCAAGAGGATCATATCCGAAGTCAGTCCCGGAAGTTCTTTTGATGTGGCAAGCAATCCCGAGTTTTTGCGGGAGGGAGCCGCCATCAACGATTTCATGCATCCGGATCGGGTCGTGATTGGGGTGGACTCGGACCGGGCGCGGGAGGTTCTGAAGGCAATTTACCGCCCTTTGTACCTCATTGAAACCCCCTTTGTGATGACCACCATCGAAACGGCCGAGCTGATCAAGTATGCAGCCAACGCGTTTCTCGCGACAAAAATCAGTTTTATCAATGAAGTGGCAAACCTTTGCGAGGAAATTGGCGCCAATGTTCAGGATGTGGCCAAAGGAATGGGACTGGATGGGCGCATAGGCAGAAAATTCCTGCACGCCGGACCGGGCTATGGGGGATCGTGCTTTCCTAAGGATACCAGTGCGATGCTGCGCATTGCCCAGGAACATGGGGTGGCTTTCCGCATTGTGGAGGCTGTGGTGGAGGTGAATGCCGCCCAGCGGGCACGCATGACCAGAAAGGTGAGACACGCTTTGGGAGGCAGCGAGGCGGGTAAAATCATCGCCGTACTGGGGCTTTCATTCAAACCCGAGACCGATGATGTGCGTGATGCACCCGCGCTGACCATCCTGGCAAACTTGTTGGAAAAAGGGGCTAAGATTCGGGCTCATGACCCGCAGGCAATGATCGAGGCGGCCAAGGTGCTTCCCGAAGTTAAATACTGCAGCTCTCCTTACGAAACGTGCGAAGGGGCGGATGCCGTGGTGCTCATGACCGAATGGAATGAATATCGTGCCTTGGACCTGGAAAGAATACTTGTCTCGTTAAAAGAGCCTGTTTTTGTCGACCTGCGCAACGTGTATGTCCCGGATGTCATGAAACGGCTCGGGTTTCGCTATTACAGTGTCGGCAGAGGCAAACATGAATAGCTGTGACGCAGGGTCTGGCTTCTCGATCCGCCTCCCAGGTTTTTTTGCGTCCTGGTTTGCCCTCATGTCAATGGCTGTGCTCCTGGCAAACGGGGATGCACCCATTCTGGCGGCGCAAACCAGCCGCAATCAGGCCACCGAGCAGGCCGCCGGTGTCGGGGTGGTGCGCCCGGCTTCACCCGTCGGCGGTTATCAGGTCGTCCATATTTATCCGCATGATCCTGAGGCCTTCACGCAAGGGCTTACCTACGATGCGGGGCGCCTGTATGAAAGCACAGGCCGGTACGGACGGTCCTCCATCCGCCTGGTGGAGCTTAAAACGGGCAAAGTGATTAAGAGTAGATCGCTGCCCGTCTTCTATTTTGGAGAGGGCCTCACCCTTTGGGGGGATCGTTTGATACAGCTCACCTGGAAGTCGCACACCGGTTTCGTTTATCGCAGAGACACTTTTGAGACTTTGGGCACTTTTCAATACCATGGGGAAGGATGGGGCATCACGCGCGTGGGATCCTTGCTGGTGATGAGTGATGGCTCCGCCGCCCTGCGGTTTCTGGATGCTGCTTCCCTGCAGGAGATCAAGTCACTCGAGGTGACCGACGGGGGCCGGCCGGTGATGGCTCTCAATGAGTTGGAGTATATCAACGGGGAAATTTTCGCCAATGTGTGGCCCACTGATTGGATTGCGAGGATTTCTCCTGAAACGGGAAGGGTGGTCGGATGGGTGGACCTTGCCGGGCTGAGAATTGCCGGCCGTGCCACCGGCAAAGAGGACGCTCTCAACGGTATAGCCTATGACGCCGAAAACGACCGAATCTTTGTTACCGGCAAATTATGGCCGAAGCTTTTCGAAATCCGATTGGTTCCCCCTCCCAGTGGCTGATGCCGCCGTGATCCCTCACGGCTTTTCGTTGGGGAGTGGTTCTGGCGCCGCATCCGACAAGCTTTGGGGGAATGCAGGGAGCGTGCGGCGTGCCTGTTCGACGTCAATCTGAACGCTTCGCACCGGGGTCGGTGAGAAACTCCTTGAGGTCTTCCATGATGTGCCCGAGATCCTTTTTGTCGAACCGAATCCCGACGGCGGCAATGACCGAGTGCCGCCGATAAGGGTCCACTTCAAACTGCCACGGTCGAATGGATGTGTCTTTACCCCTTGCCCTCAAATGGCCCTGAAACCGTCTGACTTCCGACATCAGGCGTTCGTAGTCCTCCTGTCCGTAAACCTGGCCGTTGAACTCCCCGAATGAACATCCACCGAAGGTCAGGAAGTAATCTTCCTCCACATTGGAGTCGACTGATCGGCGGGTTATGCTGAATTCCGGATAACGCGCAAAGAAGGGATCGAGGTGATAGAGCTCCATGAAATCGTTCATTGGAATCTTGTTCTGCAATTCCGATAGATCGACGGCGTGTCGTTTATCCAGGAAAGATCTCAGGTAGCGGCAGACCAGGTCAAAGTCGCCATTGGGGATAGAGATCCCGATGCTGATGATGCGGGCATGGCCTTCACCCAGCGGCGGCTCGCCTTGAACGATACGCACTTTCTGGTGG
>FWPV01009502.1_pt1 | contig 16433 bp, 13 predicted proteins | sample 2228371 | NCBI WGS metagenome assembly FWPV01 (sample SAMEA103939776, study PRJEB20133) | metagenome | reverse complement strand
AATAACTCTCTAGCCTCAGCTTTTTTTGCTGAGGCTAGATGACTTAAGGATGGTTATAAAGGTGTGAACAATTTGGGCAGAAGCTCCCCAAAGGATTTCATCTTGATAAGGCTGATAATAAATCGTTGGAACCGTACCGATTGGAGGGGGTAAGAGACGTTCTTCAACCCGATAATTCAATGGTTCAGCTAGCCAAGTGATCGGAATGGTAAAAATTTTTTGGACTTCGTCAGGTGATGGTTGAAAAGGGTAAGGATAGGGGATCATTCCAACGACCGGGTAGATTTTATAGTTTGTAACTGTCAGTAATGCTGGAAGTCTGCCTAAGACTTCTACATCTTGAGGGTCTAAGCCAATTTCTTCTTGTGCTTCGCGTAAGGATGCTTCCTCAGGTGAGGAATCACTGCTTTCCATCCTCCCGCCTGGAAATGCTACTTGCCCACTATGGGGATCATTGGAGATTGAACGGCGAATAAAGAGCAAGTTCCAATGTCCCTCTACTTTCAATATGGGTACGATGATAGCAGCAGGTATTGGTGGAGTTGAAAGTGAAAAACTTCTCCCATAGGCAGAGCTAGAGGAAAAAGCAGAACCAAGAATCCTTCGTAAATATTTAATCAACTGTGATCTGGTGTAACTGTCAAGATCATTTGGAATTCTTTGGTCACTTTTCTCACACATCATATCTCATTGATCGATTGAGTCATTTGAGAGGAGATTGAGCGCATCTAGATCATCTGCGACTTCGTAGGATGAATCAATGGATGGAGAGAGTGAACTGGTTAGAATAGGGCGGCCAAATACGAGGTAACCAGTATGGGCAACCATGCGGTCAGTAGGTCGTAACTTATCGGCAAAAGGACGGTAGTAACGGATAAGGATTTCACAGACTTCTAGGAAACCAAAATGGTGGCGATATAGGGCGGAGAGCAATTTCTGGACTTGATTGGTCGTAGGAAGAATAGCGCCAAAATTGCCGCCTGGTTTGAGTGCTTTGGCAACCTGTTCAATATAATCAAAAGGATTGGGCAAATCCAAAAATAGAACATCGGCGTCATTTTCATCGAAACCCATTCCGATATCCTTCGATTTTAAGACAACACGCTCTTCTAAGCCTAACCGTTCTAAATTTTTTCTAGCAAGGTTTTGGATATCTGACTTTACGTCATAAGAGATGACTTTTCCACTTTTACCAACATACCAAGCAAAAGCTGATGTCAAAGCCCCTGACCCAGTCCCAGCTTCAAGAATGGTTTGCCCTTCACCAACACCCAATTTGAGAAGGATATATCCAATATCTTTTGGATACAGAATTTGAGTGTTGCGTTTCGTTTCGATTAATAAATCATGCAGGGTGGGTTTAAGCAGGATGTAGACACTGCCCGTATGGCTATGCACTTCGCTGCCCCATGGTACTCCGATGAGTTCGTCATGCGAAAGAATGCCTCGGTGAGTGTGAATTTGCATTCCAGGTGTCAGCCGTAAAAAGATTTTTTTATTCGTAGGGCTAACAAGCTGAACAAGATCCCCAATTGTTGTTATTGCGGAATTATCCTTGTCAATTCTCATCAAAACACCTATTGGGTTTCAATGCGGATTAGGCTCAACCAATAACCAAAGAGCAAGCATAAAATTGCACCAACGGTAGCTGACGCTAATTGCAAAGAGCCTACTTTACCGAGAGTGAGATCAAACGATTCACCTGCCCAATGTCCAATCCAAAAACCAATCCAGCTTAAAGCGATATAAAAAACTAGCCGGCCAAACCCTCCCCCACGCCAAAGATGGAAAAGGCTACCATATAGTGTTGATAATATGAAACCGAGTAGATAGCTTGGAAAGAACATCCCACTCACCGTTTTCAATTGAGAATTTGATTAATAATGCCACCACCAAGACAGGTTTCTTCTTGATAGAAGACCGCAGCCTGCCCTGGCGTAATATCCAAGTAAGGTTCGTTTAGCGAGATAAGACACGTTCCATCTTCCTTGACAAGAAGTTGGGCAGGAAGAAGGGGTGAAAGATAGCGGACTTTTACGGTTATCTCACATGGATGGCTTGGAGGCAATCCCTCAATCCAATTAACTTTATCAACAAGAAAAGACTTTCTTCGCCTTTCGTTTTTCTCGCCAACAATCAATGTGTTGGTAGCCTGATCTTTGGCAATCACAAACATGGGGGTGGCGGTTTGGATTTCTAATCCCTTGCGTTGACCGATGGTGTAAAAGGGGAGACCTCGATGTTGACCGAGAACGTTACCCTGCGTGTCTACAATCTTTCCTGCGGCAGGAGGTGTTTCGAGATGGCGTGAAAGAAACGAACGATAATCTTCTCCCCCCAAAAAGCACAAATCTTGGCTTTCAGGACGGTTAGCGACAGGAAGACCAAACTCTGAAGCCAGTTGACGAACTTCTTGTTTAGTGAAATCTCCTAATGGAAACAAAGTTCTGGCTAAATGAGATTGGGTCAGGATATGTAAAACATAAGATTGATCTTTGGTGATATCGCGAGCACGTAGAAGTGAAAAGCTGCCATCTTTATTGAAAACGATGCGCGCATAATGTCCAGTGGCAAGAAAATCAGCTCCCAATGAGAGCGCAAAATCGAATAACGCTCCCCACCGAATCTGGCGGTTGCATTGGATACAGGGATTAGGGGTTATCCCTTGGCGGTAACCCTCAATAAAAAAGGTTACGATCTGATCATAGAATTGCTGACGAACATCTAATGTATAAAAAGGGATATCCAGCTTGGCTGCCACTTTTTTTGCTAGGCGCATTGAATCAGGGGTGCAGCAGCGATTCACTTTTTCCATGCCACTCTCGCTCCAAAGATTCATCATGACCCCAATCACTTGATACCCCTGATTGCGCAGCAGAGCTGCTGTTACCGAGCTATCTACCCCCCCGCTCATTCCGACAACTACAGTCTTTCCAGTCATTATGGAATGTCCGTCCTAAGCAGTTAATTTTTCTAGATTCGACTTCAGACGATCAAAGAATAGTTCGAGATGCTCGGAAGTCGTGTCCTTGCCAAGTGTCACCCGTAAAGAACTCAGCGCTAAATCCTTCGATAATCCTAACGCCAAAAGCACTTCAGAAGGTGCGGGATTCCCGGTCTTACAGGCTGAACCCGATGAGCAAGCAAAACCATCGACATCAAGTAGGGTGAGTAATTTCTGACTATCAATACCTTTGAAGACAAAACTGGCATGGTTGGGCAACCGCTGACTTCGATGCCCTGTCAGAGCACTGTTGGGAATGTGATCAAGAACTCGGTCTATTAGCCAATCGCGCAGGATCGGTAGGGTTGAATTCCATTGTTTTTGATGTTGTTGAACAAATCTCAAAGCTGCGCTCATCGCTACAATATATGGGATATTCTGTGTGCCAGAACGCAATCCCCATTCTTGACCGCCACCCGTCTGGGTCGGCAAGATTGGCGTGCCCTTGCGAATATACAAAGCACCAATTCCCTTAGGACCATAAAATTTATGGGCTCCGATTGATAAAAGATCGACCTCTAAATCTTCAACATCTAAGGAAAGGTATGCAGTGGCTTGAACAGCGTCAGAATGGAATGGTACCCCTTTCTCCCGACAAATTTTTCCAATTTCGCTAATCTGGTTAATGGTGCCGATTTCATTATTGGCATAGATGATCGATACCAAGGCTGTGTTCGGTCGAATTCGCTCCCGCACAAGCTCTGGGGAAACTACCCCTTTCGAGTCAACTTCGAGTATTTCCAATTCAAAACCAAAGTGTCTGGCTAATTGCTCGGCTGTGTGCGAGACGGCATGGTGTTCGACAGCACTAATCAAAATGTGATTTGCGCCGTTTTTCTCTTTACGCGCAATGGCACACCCTCGTAGAGCAAGATTATCGCTCTCCGTGCCGCCAGAGGTAAAGACAATTTCTTCTACGGAGCAATTCAGATGATGAGCGAGTGTCTCTCGGCATTCTTCGAGCGCAGCTTCAGCTTGCTGACCAAATCGATGAATCGATGACGGATTACCAAACTCTTCCTGTAAAAAAGGCATCATCGCTTCGATAGCTTCTTGTGCCATCGGCGTTGTTGCAGCATAATCTAGATAAATTCGATTAAGCTTGTTTAGCATAAAGGTAATTATATCCTATCCAACTCAAAGCGCTATTTTCAAAGAGCTTTTTAGAAATGTGAAAATATCCCTGTTTGTGACGGTGAGAACTAATCACTCACTTGATATAATACAGGGGTAAGCTAATACCTTATTGGAGGAATTTACATGCAGATAAAATTTGGGACTGACGGCTGGCGCGGAACGATAGCCGAAGACTATACATTTTTGAATGTGCGTCGTTGTGCTCAGGGCTTTGCCAATTTTCTAAACGATTTCGGGTATCAAGGTGCAGATGTTGTTATCGGCTATGATCGCCGCTTTCATTCGGAAAACTTTGCCACCGCAGCGGCAGAGGTGATGGCCGGCAATGGGTTCGGGGTTTTGCTTACGGAGACAGCAACACCTACGCCGGTCATTGCCTATTCGATTGTCGAAAAAGGCGCAGCCGGCGGGATCAATATTACCGCATCGCATAATCCACCTACGGACAATGGATTTAAAGTGCGTAATGAATTTGGAGGCGCCATTGACCCAAAAGGCTTGATCGAGATTGAAAAACGCATTCCGCTAAAGGAAGAGGAGATTCGCCGATTACCTTTTGAAGAGGGACGCACTTCTGGAAAGATTCGCTTGTTTGATCCCGCACCCCCTTATCTGCAACAACTTCACAGTCTTGTAGATATCGAAAGAATTCGTCAAGCTGGATTGCGAGTTTGCGTTGATCCAATGTGGGGCAACGGGATTGGTTGGTTTCCACGATTGCTCAACGGCGGAAAAACATCCGTCATCGAGATTCACAACCACAGAAATCCAATTTTTCCCGGCATGAAAAGACCTGAACCGATCCCACCTAATATCAACGAGGGTTTGCAGGCGGTTGTCGATACGCAGTCGGATGTATTAGTGATTACGGATGGTGATGCTGATCGCGTCGGGATAGGGGATGAAAAGGGTATCTATATTGATCAATTGAGAGTTTTCGGCTTGCTTGCCTATTATCTTTTAGAAGTTCAGAAACAAAGAGGCCCGATTGTCAAAACACTCTCGACGACCACGATGTTAAATAAACTAGGGAAAATTTATAATGTGCCTGTCTATGAAACCGGTGTCGGTTTTAAGTATGTTGCACCGAAAATGCTCGAAACTCATGCGATGATCGGTGGAGAAGAGTCGGGTGGCTTTGCATTTCATGGTCATGTCCCTGAAAGAGATGGGATTTTGGCATCTCTGTTTATCCTAGATATGATGGTTGAATTGGGCAAGAAACCCTCTGAGCTAGTTGAATTGTTATTTAGTGTGGTTGGCCCTCATTACTATTCGCGGATTGATACACCATTTGAAGGAAATCGAGAGGAATATGAGAAGAGAATCCTATCTGCGAATCCAACAACGATCGGAGGACTGACGGTAACCGGTTTGAACACCACAGATGGATTCAAGTTTTCATTAGAGGATGGAGGATGGCTATTAATTCGCTTTTCTGGAACTGAACCCATCATTCGCGTATATACCGAGACTACTTATGCAGACCGCGTAAATCAAATACTAGAGGATGGTTTAAAGATTTCAGGTGTCCGATAATTTTTATGGCCATTGTCGATACGCACTGTCATTTGTTTCTCTCAGAGTATGCCTTGGATCTCGAAGCCGTATTAGAACGCGCGGCTACAAATCAAGTTCGATGGATGATCGTGGCTGCAATCGATGCTCGAACAAGTTGTGAGGCGGTTCGCATGGCAGAACAATATGAGATGCTCTATGCAGCAGTTGGTATTCACCCCAACAGCTTGGTAGAGAATATTGAAGACGAACTATCGCTGATCCGTTCGTTGGTAGCGCATCCGAAAGTTGTGGCAATTGGTGAAATCGGGCTAGATTATTATCGTCTCTACGTGTCTCCTACCGATCAAAAATATCGTCTATTAAAACAGCTAGAGATTGCTTCGGAAGCAAAACTGCCGCTTATCCTTCATAATCGCGATGCAATCCATGACCTCTACCCCCTTGTTTGCGAGTGGGCAAAGCAAGTTTCCCGATTCCCAGAGGACCGGTTTACAAGTTGTGGAGTTTTTCACTCATTCTCTGAAGATGAAAGGTGGGCGCGTCAGGTTGTTGAGACGGGTTTTTACATCGGTATCAGTGGTGTTGTTACTTTTCCAAAAGCTTATAAAATAAAAGATGTAGTGCGATCAATTTCCCTTAACCGGCTGCTGGTCGAAACCGACGCACCTTATCTCTGCCCACAACCCTGCCGAGGAAAAAGGAACGAACCGGCAAATATCGTTTATACTGTTCAAGAAATTGCCAGTTTATCCAATTTGTCTGTTGAAAGCGTTGTGGATACAACGACGAAAAATGCTCAAACTTTATTTGGAATAGGTTGACGTGAATCCACCTCAAAATTTTCTTGCTCCCATCCTTCCTGATTTATCCAAAGTAGAAAGTCGCATGCGCACTTTGGACGATCACCACCATCAAGAGTTATCCAACGCTCTTGAGCATTTACTTTCTTCAGGCGGTAAACGGATCAGACCTGCTGTAGCTTTGCTCACCGGTAAAATGTACAACGGAGATGTACAACGCCTGATCTCGTTGAGTGCAGCAATTGAATTACTCCATACGGCTACATTAGTCCATGACGATTTGATCGATGGAGCGCTCCTTCGGCGCGGAATTGCCACTTTGAATGCAAAATGGTCGCCAGCGGCGACGGTGCTCACCGGGGATTACATCTTTGCACAAGCAGCTCGTTGTGCAGCCGAAACTGAATCGATTTACTTAATGAAGCAATTTGCCAAAACCCTTGCAATTATTGTGAATGGAGAAATTGATCAATTGTTTTCCACGCATCGCTACTCCACTCGAGAAGAATATTTCCAAAGGATTTATGCAAAAACGGCCTCTTTGTTCGAGTTGGCTTCTAGCGCCGCGGCTCACCTGAGTCAGGTCTCCGACCAGGAAGTGGAATCGATGCGCCGCTTCGGTTATGCGTTAGGGATGGCATTTCAAATCGTCGATGATATTTTGGATTTTACGGGCGCTCAAGAAACAGTTGGCAAGCCAGTAGCAAATGACCTAAGACAAGGCTTAATCACTTTGCCCTTTATCTGCTATCTTGAAAAACACCCTGAGGACGATCAAGTACAAGCAGTGCTCGCAGGCGAAAAAGCGAATATCGACAAATTAGTCACCGATATTCGGGAGAGCGGCGCCGTGCAAGACGCTTTTCAAATTGCTCGGGATTACATAAATGAAGCCGTTGGGATACTAGAGGAGCGACCACCTTGTGTTGAGAAAAAAGCTCTAAGAGAATTAACGGAATACGTCATTCTGCGGCATATTTAAATTAATTCTGATTCATCCCTTGACGGAATGTTTTTCAGATGATATATTACCGCCCAATATGATATTTTTGTTAATGAGCGCGACCACCACCGATACAATGACTACTACGACCTACCCTAATGGGTGGGGCGTTCGCGCGTAGCGAGCTATCGGATAGCAATTATTTACCCAAACGCCCCACATGGGGCGTTTTTTTATAAATAAAAGTCATGATAAGGAGTTAAACCATGCAGAAACTTGCCCCCCTTGATCAGCCCGTATTTGCCGTCCCCGATCAGAATCTTATTCCTGTTAATGATTACCCAAGTAAGATGATGAATATTCCTCCCTCAAGGATGTTTCTCATCAATAAGTCATTGAAGGTCTTTCAAGAAAAGTATCCGGGCAAGCCCATTTTTGATGCATCTCAAGGAGACGGAGGAGCAAGTTTGCCTGGTGTCCTCCCCGAAATCCTTGAAAAAGCTGCCGAAATGCAAATTAAACATGGAACTTCTTACGATATGCCTTACGGTACCGATGATTATCGTCGCTCGGTAATTGAAGATTATTGGAAACTTGATGCTACCTTAGGCATTACACCTGCAAATGTTGTTGGTACTGCGGGGGGTAGAGATGCTTTGGTGAAAGCCTATCAAGCAATGTTATCGCTTGGCTATGGGCGGGTAGGGGATGTGGTGATTGTCTCGCGGGTGCCCTGGATATCATACAATTGGGGCCCTTATGGAATTGGTGCCAATGTTCTCTACGCACCCGGTAAACCTGAAGATGGATGGGCTTATACAGAGGAGAGCATTCAAGAGTGTGTGAACTTTGCCGCTAAATCTGGGCGAAAGATTGCTTGTCTAGTGATCACCAACCCCGACAATCCAACCGGTTTGACATTATCAGTAGAAAGACAGGTTAGTTTAGCTAAGAAAGCTTTAGAAATCGGAGTGGCTTTTGTGTTATTTGATTGGATGTATCACTTTGTCACCGATGAACAACCCATGGATCTTAATTCATTCCTTCAATTTTTCTCAAAGGAGGAACGAAAGCGTCTAGTGTTTCTAGACGGGATAACGAAAAGTTTGGGTGGTTCGAATATTCGCAACAGCCACTTAATCGCCTCAGATGATGTGATTAAATTTATCGTTTCAAGAGCTTCTCACACAGTAATGCCGACCTACTTTTCACTTGCTGTAGCAATGGCTGCTTATCAAATGGGGTACGAAAAAGCCTCAAAAACCATCGTTGAGCCAACCAACGCAAGCCGTAAAGCCCTGAAACAATTTTTAGATGATCATCGATTTACATACATTCTTGGGAAAGGTTACTATGCCTTTATCCATGTTGGAGCTTGGTTGAAGGCGAAAGGATGGGAGGATACTGAACCAATGGGGCAATATTTCGCCGAAGAGTTTGGCTTGGCCATTGTACCTGGGGCTTTCTTCTCCCCTTATGGTGGAGAATGGATTCGTTTTTCTTATGCAACACCGGTTGAAAGAACATTAGGTGCCTTAGAACGATTAGTGGAAGGCTTAAGAAGTCTGGAGGCTGCATGAGTGAGTATCAAGCTTCATTATTTGTCGAAAAGTTCCGCCACGCTTTAGAAGTAGCCGAACAAACAAACCCCCAAAGTGGGATCTGCGGATTTGAGCTTGAGTGGAACATGCTAGATTCCCACCTGTGGCCCCTGTTGACCATCGGCTCAGGTCCTGAACGCATCTCATTTGTGGATTATCTGCGGGATGAAATTTTGCCGCCGTTTTTTCGGGCGCTCTCTCAACTTGAGGTTTACCATTGGATGATCGAATGGGCAACTCGCCCTTATTATCATCTAATCGGGGCAGTCTATGAGTCACGGGTGCTTGAAGCCGTATTAATCAACGCTTTGCAACAAGCCAGCGAAAAATTTGGCGAACGCTTTTATTATTGGCATGGAAACCTACTCTTTCAACCTCAGTTTGGTAAAGATTGTATTCCGGGTTCGTGGAATTTAGCCAAACGCCGCTACCTGGAACGCTGCGTTGATCTCTATGGTGCTGCGCTGGCAACCGCCGGCGTTCACACCAACCTCTCTCTACCGGAAACTTTGCTGTCTTGGGATTTTGTTCACCAAAACCAAAACTTACCCAATCATATCGGACAACCTTTTCAACATCTCGATGAATACAAAAATCATGTTTATATCCGCGCCACCCGCCTAATGCGGGCTTTTGCCTCTGTCTTTATTGCAACCACTGCTTCGACCCCGTTCGTCAGCCAATATCGCAATGGGAAACAGGTCATTGTATTATCCAAAGCTGACTCGGTGCGCAATCTCACTTTTCCCAACCCTATACTCCTTGACTTACCGGGATTGTATCGATCCCATGAAGATTATTTGCGCATTTCGTACGAATTGGTACGTAAAGGTATCCGTTTCGGGAACAACAACTGGACCCCTGTCCGAGCGCGATCTTTTTCTGAACCTGTAGAGCGTCTCATTGCCATAACCAGCGATCAACTTCACCAACTCTACGCGCGCGGTCTGTATACAGCAAGCAAAGATGACCAAGCCGAAGAGATGGCGCGCGAGATCGAAGTCCAAAATCTCCTCGCAAGGATCAATATCCCCATGTCGCGGGTGGAGGTGCGCTGTGATGAAGGGGGACATGATATGGAAACTGACCTTGCGAACCTCACTTTGAAATATCTACTTTTACTGCGCTTTTATAGTGATCCTTCCTTTGCCATCAGCTTTCGCTACGAGACAGAAGACATCGAACGCGCTCGCCGCAATGAAGAAAAGGCAGCAAGACATGGTTTGGATGCTGAGATTGAAAATCCGCTTAGCGGCAAGCCTGTGGTTATTCGTGAGTTCTTAGGGTGGATTTTAGCCGAATTAATGCCATTGGCTGAGGGACTAGAGATGGCTTATTTCCTTCAACCGCTGGTTGAAATGTCTCAAGGCGCACCAAATACTTCCCAAAAGATCCGTCAGCGCGTTTTACAAGAATTAGGCGAAGTGGACGAGATCCCGCTCGAATATTTGCAGAAATTAGCAGAAGAACGTGAGGAAACGGTCAAGCAAGACATTGCTACTATCCAAACACAACTTTATCAATTGGGAAATGAAGCCAATAAATTAGAAAATTTGATTCAACGCGGGCGAGACGAATATCGTCAATATCCTAATGTTCCAATTTCATTCAAGCCACTGCGTCCCCAGCAAATCCTTAAGGTTTATACGGATAAAGTTACCGAAATTGTCGATTTAGCAATGCAATTAATCCAAATTCCATCTGTAACCGCTTGTGCCAATGAGCGCTTGGAAGAAGTCGCTTATGCTGCCTCTTATATCTGCAATTACGCTGAACGAAGCGGTTTAGAAGTAAGATATTTCAACAAGAGCAAATATCCAGCGTTATTGATTGGATTTCCAAATCATCTATATTCTCCTGTTACCCTGAGCGGTCATTTCGATGTTGTCCAAGCTGCTCCTGATGAGTCTCAGTTTCAACCCCGAATTGAAGGAGATTACCTTATTGGTAGAGGGGCAGCAGATATGAAAACGGTTGTTGCCACGTATTTAGTATGGCTCAAAGATCGCTTGCTTCAAGGAGAACCCTATCCACCAATTAACCTCTTGTTAGTTGGCAACGAAGAAAATGGTGAGTTCGAACCGATGGGCACCCGCCATGTGTTGGAGCAAATCGCTACCGAAGGAGAAGCCTTGCCACAATTGTTTATTGCAGGCGAACGAACGGGAGAAAAAGGGGATGAGATTTTCGGCGAGATTTGTACTTCGAATCGGGGTATTATGCGTTTCGATGTCGTTGCAAAAGGAGCGAGAGCTCATACGAGTCAGACATCGGTTGGAGGTCAAGCAAGAGCAGATCTCACCAGTCAGTTGTTCGACTTTCGTCAAAAAATGATTGAGCTTTTCCAAAAAAGCTTAACCCTATCCAGTGCAGATCGGTGGAATTCGCAATTTCAAATCCCCTTTGTTCGCATTGGCGAAGAGGGAATGTACAACGTGTCACCCGAATTTGCTGTGATGGGGGTTGAGGTGCGTCCAATCCCTGAAGAAAATGTTGATGAGATAGTAAAAAACCTGAAAGAGCTATGTCAGGAAACTGGACTAGAGTTCCATCTCAAGGTATGCGAAAAAGGTATTCGCTGCGACTCCGAGAACCCTTACTTGCAGACATTGATCCAAGCTTTTAAGGATATCGCGCAGCAGCCACCTAAAATCGGTAGAAAATTACCTGCAACCAGCGCTCGCTTTGCACCCGCAGGGCAGGGAGTAGTATGGGGTCAGAGTGGTATCGATCCTCACGGTTATAACGAAAAACATTTTATCCCCAGCATCAAACCATACTATGACATACTTTGTGCTTTTGGAAAACGACTGGAAGAAGCTCATTCCATCTCAATTGTCAAGGAGCAATAAATAATGAATGAGAAACCTCGCCTCGTGATGAAATTTGGTGGCACATCGGTTGGCAATAGTGAGGCAATGCGTCAAGTAAAGAGCATTGTCGAAAACGTGCTGAAAGAGGGATGGATGCCGCTGGTGGTTTTGTCCGCTATGTCAGGGGTCACAGATGAATTGCTTCGCTCCACGGAGATGGCAAAAAAACGTCGTTATGATCAGGTATTACAGACCGCCGGGGCGCTCACCACACGCCACTATCAAGTAGTCGATGATCTCATACCTGAAATGGAACGAAAAGTTTTTATCAAACAACAAATCGATCTATTGATCAGTATGTTTGCAGAATATTGTCGAGCGATCGATATCATCGGCGAAGCCACTCCTCGCGTACTGGATGCGATTGCTGGTATCGGTGAGATGCTTTGTGTGCGCATTTTTGCCGAGTATCTCAACGCCCATCAGATTTCTGCTAGATCAATTGATGCAACCAAGTTGATCATAACCGATCACGCTTATCAAGGAGCACATCCCATTCGCGAAAAGACAGAAAAGAGAGTCAAAGAGACTCTTCATCCTATTCTCCAATCCGGGATCGTGCCGGTTATCACCGGTTTCATTGCCGCAACCGAGGATGGCACAACCACCACGCTCGGACGAGGAGGAAGTGATTATTCTGCTGCGTTATTGGGTGCATACCTGCCAGCGTCTGAAGTCTGGATTTGGACGGATGTTGATGGTGTGATGACTGCCGATCCGCGCATCGTCCCCGATGCTGCAACGATCGATGTGTTGACATTTAGAGAGATTGGTGAGTTAGCGTACTACGGAGCAAAGGTTGTCCATCCCAAGACGATGCAGCCTTTGATTGACGCTGGAATTATCATACGAGTCAAAAACACCTTCAATCCCACTCACCCTGGAACACTTCTTACGACGGAAAATACTCAACAATCCAACGGAGCCATAAAGGCTGTTACTTCTATCAAGGGCCAGTCGTTGGTCACCATTGAAGGACGAGGAATGTTGGGAGTTCCCGGAGTGGCTGCTAGGGCATTTGGGGCTGTGGCCGCTACAGGTACCAGTGTGCCCTTGATCACTCAAGCTTCATCAGAGCAATCTATTTGCTTTGCTGTGCCTCAAAAGTCCGTAGAGACTGTTCTGCAATCCTTAAATGAAGCTTTTGCGCGTGAATTGGCAACTAAAGACATCGATCGAATCTGGGCAACTGATGAGGTTGTGATTGTCACGATAGTGGGGGCAGGGATGCGCAGCACTCCCGGTATTGCCGGTAGGATCTTTGGCAAACTTGGGTCGAATGGGATCAATGTCATTGCAATTGCGCAAGGTTCATCTGAGGTGTCAATTTCACTGGTGATCGATAGCGCAGAAGAACAAAGGGCGGTTCGCGCACTTCATGAATTAATCGTTCCAAAAGCGCAAACCGATTGACAAAATCCAGTGGTCATAGTAATATTCTTAACGCAAGAGTAGGCGAGGTAGCTCAATGGTGGAGCAGGGGACTCATAAGCCCTTGGTTGTGGGTTCAAATCCCACCCTCGCCATTCTTTGTTTAAGCCCGTTTGACCCATCTCGATTTTATCAAGACCATATTCTCCTAGAGGTTGATGATGAATAAATTTGAACAATTACTCAGCGAATCTAAAACCATCTTACTCGATGGTGCAATGGGGACAATGCTAATCTCAAAAGGCATGGAAGCGGGACAAGCTCCAGAAATGATGAATATCGAACATCCTGATCTCGTCAAAGAAATTCACCATGCCTATATCGAAGCTGGCTCATCGATAATTTTAACAAACACCTTTGGCGGAAACCGTTTTCGTCTTAGAAGACACGGACTGGAAGACCGTGTTCGCGAAATAAATCTTGCCGCTGCAAAGCTGGCTCGTGAGGTTGCTGATCAATATCCGAACGTGGTTGTAGCCGGTTCAATCGGACCTACGGGGGAATTGATGGCACCTTTTGGCAAGTTGACATCAGAAGAGGCTGTTCAAGCATTTGCTGAACAAACGGTTGGGTTGTCTAGTGGGGGAGTGGATGTGATTTGGATCGAAACAATGGCTGACCTACAAGAAGTGAAAGCAGCCGTAGAAGGGGCGCGCAAGGCGACGCGGTTACCTATCGTGGTAACCATGACCTTTGAAAGCCGCGGTCGGACGATGATGGGAGTAACCCCAGAACAACTAGTTCAACTTGCTCATGAGTTAGAGCTGAGTGCTGTGGGGGCAAACTGTGGAAAAGGCCCAGACGAGCTAGAGGAAGTCATCGGAAGAATGAAGCAGGCCGGCTGTCAGATTCCGATCATCGCGAAAGCAAATGCAGGAATCCCAAAATTGGTGGAGGGAAAAGTCGTTTATGATGGATCACCTGAAATTATGGCGGATTATGCACAAAAAGTGCGCAAGAATGGCGCTACCCTAATCGGTGCTTGTTGCGGCAGTTCACCCGATCACATTCAAGAGATGCGCCGAGCTCTTTTCTTTGATCTAAATAAAAAAATCCCTTACATCAAGGGATTGCGTGAAGACATTGCTGGGGTGCCAGATGGGTCTCGAACCCACAACCCTCGCATCCACAGTGCGATGCTCTGCCAATTGAGCTACTGGCACCGTAATAATTTTCTAGGGTATTTTATCACGAGTTTTCGTGACGGGCAAGAAGAGGAAGTAATTTTTGGTCAATTTCGGACAGGTTGATTTGAATTTGTTCGCCCGTTTTTAGCGATTTCAAGGCAAGTGCATGACAGGCAATCTCATCAGGCCCTAGAATAATAGCGTAGGGAATATTCATGCGATCGGCATATTTTAGCTGTTTGTTAAGATTTACAACGTCAGGGTAGGTGATTACATTTACGCCTTTGTCGCGTAAATGATGAGCTAGTTTGAACGAATGCGATTGCGTTTCGTTGGAAAATGTGGTGATCAAAACCTGGGCTGGATGAGAAAAGATATTCGAAGGGTAACAACCATACTCTTCCAAGATTAATGAAATGACCACATCTCCCATTGCAAAACCCACCGCTGGCAAGGGATCTCCTCCAACGGCCGCCAGTAAATCGTCATATCGTCCTCCCCCTAAAATCGATCTTCTAACAGTACCGCCGACATCTTTGGCTTCAAACACCGTGGAAGTGTAATAATCTAAACCGCGAATGATATTGGCATCAAATTCAATATAATCACCTGCTTCTTCGTTTTCCAGTGCTTGAAAAACTCGAATAAGGTTTGGAGATTCCTTCCATAACTCTTTATTCTCTAGCAGATCGGTAACTCCATTTATTTGAGTAGCATTCAATCCTTCATCTTTAGCGTATGCTTCCCACTCTCGAAATTCCATTTTCTCTTTGCGGTCAATTAAACGGAAGACTCTGGAGCGTAATTCTAGTGGAATCTCCAGCTTATTGAGATGATCTTCCATCATCTTCCGATCATTGATAAAAATTTTTACTTGATCGGGAGACAAACCAACTAACCTAAAAAAAGAAACGATGACTGAGAGCAGTTCTGCGTCGGCTTCTGGGGTATTTACGCCGATGAGATCAATGTTCCATTGGAAAAATTCGCGCGAGCGGCCTTTTTGGGGCTTTTCATACCTCCAAAAAGGTCCAAAAGACCACCAACGTAGTGGAAAGATCAGTTGTTTTTGCCTTTGGGCGACCATTCGTGCCAAGGTTGGGGTGAGCTCAGGGCGTAAAGTGATCAATTCTCCACTTCGATCAGGAAAGACAAAGGATTGTTCTTTGACTAACTCTTCTCCTGACTTGGCTGCATAAAGTTCAATTGGTTCCAGAAAAGGACCTTCGTATTCTTGATAGCCGTATCGTTGGGAGATTTTTTTAATAGTCTCATATAACCATGTACGAATCGCCATATTTTCAGGGTAAAAATCTCGGGTGCCTTTAATTGCAGAAATCACCTGCTTCATCGTCAAAGTCTCCTTTATTTTTTAGTAAGCCAATTGGGCGAGTCTATCGGTTTGTTTTACGAGAGCATTTTATCAAACTCTTGTAAATCTGTTGTTGGTTTTTTACACACCCCTAAATGGCATACATACGCGGTGGGTTGGTGATTGATTTTTGTTCGATCTTTCAGTAACGGTAGAGCATTGGATGGAAGTGGTAAATCTGAATGGCAGAGGATCAGATTATCCCTTAATGATGACCACAATACAACAAAAAACGGCTTGAGTTCTTCCCATTCTCCAATCAGTACCACCTCTCTGACTTCCGAGTGAGCCCAACTTAATAGCACAAGCCAAGATGAGAAAGCAAGGGGATGTTTACGAACATAATCTGCCATCGATTGGATGAATGAATTGTGACGGTCAAACCATTCGGAAAAATTTCCTTCAAAGAGGGAGAGTTTATAGAGCGCCTGTAAAGCAATGGCATTTGCGGAAGGAATTGAGGTGTCCTGCAATTCTTTTGGGCGCAAAATCAAGCGATCATGCTCAGAGGATGTGTCGAAAAAGCCTCCATGAGGATCTGAGAATCTCTCATTCATCCACTTTGAGAGTAGTTTACTGGTTTCAAACCATTCAATATCTCCACAAACTTCATATAAAGAAAGC
>FWPV01009500.1_pt1 | contig 16435 bp, 14 predicted proteins | sample 2228371 | NCBI WGS metagenome assembly FWPV01 (sample SAMEA103939776, study PRJEB20133) | metagenome | reverse complement strand
GTTGAGCCTGTCGAAACCCGCAAGGGGCGGGTCTCGATACGGGCTGAAGCCCTACTCGACCCACGAAGAACCCTGCGGGGGGAGGCAATTTACCCCTTGAGCCATTAGGTCGCTGCAGGATGGCGAAAAGTTAACCAAATGAAGAATTCTCGATTCCCTTTTGGCCCTAAAAGGGGGGACTCAATGACTCCCTGCACGTCAAACCCTAACTCGACCGCGCAGGTTTGGATTTCGGCAATCACCCGCTGATGGATCTCCGCGGAACGGATCACGCCGGCACCTTGGGCCGCTTCGCGCCGCCCGGCTTCGAATTGCGGTTTGATCAGCGCAAGCACATCGGCATCCCTTTCCCCTTTGTCCAGCCATTTTTTGATCACCGGCAAGACAACCTTCAAGGAGATAAAAGAGACATCGATGGTGATCAATTGGACGGGTTCGGGCAAGCCATCCACAAAACGTACGTTGGTGTCTTCCATTACGACCACACGTGGGTCGGTGCGCAGTCTCCACGCCAGAACGCCCTTACCGACATCGATGGCGTATACCCGTTGAGCCCCCTTTTGGAGCAGGCAATCGGTAAAACCACCTGTTGAAGCGCCTACATCAGCACAGATTTTTCCTTCTACGGTAATCCCGAAGTGGGCGAGCGCAGCAGCCAGTTTTTCGCCCCCTCGCGAGACAAAAGCCAATCCCTGTTCGATCTCGACTGCGCTGGTCATTTCAATTTCCCAAGCCGGCTTCAATGCCACTTGTCCGTTGACGCGCACTTGTCCGGCCATTATCAGCTTTTGCGCTGCAGCTCGGCTGGAAGCTAAGCCACGTTCGACCAAGAGAACATCCAAACGCACTTTGGACATGAGTGTATTGTATCCGATATAATCGGGCGTAGGAGTTAAACGATGTTGACGATCCTAGCAAAAACACACCGCTTTTTGAGCGATCACTTGTTTTACCCCCTGGCACTATCCACCATTCTGGCATTGAGCCTCTACGCCGGACGGGTGATCTTCAGCCGCAATTGGGTGGTGTATTTCAATCTGATTTGGAATTTATTTCTGGCGTGGTTGCCTTATCTATTCAGTTTGTGGGCAATGGCGTTGGAACATCGGCGGGCTGGTCGCTGGTGGTTGATTTGGCTGCCTTCTGCCCTGTGGTTAGCCTTCTTCCCCAATGCGCCGTATTTGCTGACCGATTTTTTTCATCTCACCCAGCGGCCTGGCATCCCTTTGTGGTATGACATCGGTTTGATCGCTGCCTTCGCGTGGACGGGCTTTTTTCTGGCACTGGTTTCTTTACGCATCATGCATTTGCTGGTCGAAAGGTATATCGGCGTCTTTTTGGGCTGGCTGTTTGCTTTAGTCTCGCTCGGACTGGCGGGATTAGGGCTCTATCTGGGGCGTTTTTCGCGCTGGAACAGTTGGGACTTGCTCACTTCCCCGAAAGAGATTCTCAAAGAAACGCTCTGGCGGACAATGAACCCTTTGGATAATTTGAGTTTCTACGGTTTTACGTTGATGTTCACTGGCTTAATGCTGGTGGGGTATTTGGTGTTCATCGGCGTGCAGCGCTTGAATTTACCGCGTCAGAAAAGCACTTCGGTCAGCAAAACCTAAACCGAGAATCCCAGAAAATTTGCCTCTTGACAAAGGTTGCGTTTTAGATTATTATCTAATTAGACATATATCTATTATAGGCGTATGCCTAACATAGATGGATGTCTAATGTGAGTGGGTTGGCGTGGGTACGGATGCAAGATTTGTCGTGGTATGGTGTTCCGAATCGATTGGAGTGAGTGTGTCAAATGACGGAGGCTGTGATGTTTGGAAAATCAAACCCCCAAGACGGGAAAGATGTGTCCCCTGCGAACGTCAAGTTTACCCATCCCGGCGAGGAAAATCCATTTTCATCGCCGTTGCACGCCCGCCACGATTCTGCTTTTTTTTTGAGCAAGTGGTTGCCTCGCTTCATCCAACTGTTCAAAAGCCTCGTTGGTGAGCCGCAAACCACCAATCTCCCCGATCTCAATCAGGAGAACCCATGAACGAGCAACCTGCCGTGCCGACAGAGAGCATTCGATGGGATTTCGGTACAGCCTACGATCTCTTCATCAGCCTTAAGGTGCTGCATGAACCGGCCAGCTTTGGCTTACGGGCTTCTTGGGCGGCTGGCGTGCGTTCCCGTTTGCCCCAAAGCGAGCGCAAGTTTCTCGAAGAAATCTATACCTTCTTTTGGGTGCCGCTCTACTGGGTTTACACCCTTCCTCAACCGAAAGACGCTACCACGGCGCTGTTTGCTTTACGTCAAATCCCGTCTGCTGAACGACTCGAGGCGCTTTCTCTCTCGGCCGAAGTGCCGCCAGAACTCAGAGAACGTTTGCGCGAGGTTCAAGCGCGCCGCGCTTGGGATGAAGCCGATCTGGAAGCCGTTCGCGCCGTCGATAAAGCCAAAGGGTATACTCCCTCTGCCCAGCAGATCAAAAATTTGCTCAACTGGTGGGCAAGAGCCGAAGAGTTCGGTGAGCGTTATTTGGAAGCCTTGCAAGCCTATTATCAAGCCTTTTTTGCCGAAGAGGAACGGCGCATTGACCCCCTCTTGCGTCAGGCTTTGCACAAGGCGCAGGAGCTGGCGGGGAAGCTCTCCTTGGAGCAGTTGATCGTTGAGCTCTCTCAGGGGGTGGAATTTGACCGTTCTTTCTTCAAACAGACCCTGATTCTTGCTCCTGCCTATTGGTCTTCGCCATTGTTGCTGTACCTTGAAATCGATGAGGCGACGCGCATGATCCTGTTTGGGGCAAGGGCAGCCGGCGATTCGCTGATCCCAGGTGAGCAGGTGCCAGAAGGCTTGATCAAGGCATTGAAGGCGCTTTCCGACCCCACCCGTCTGCGTATCCTGCGCTATTTAGAACAAGAACCGCACACCCCTTCCCAATTGGCGCGCAAGCTGCGCCTGCGCGCGCCGACAGTCACCCATCATCTGGCGGAGTTGCGACTCGCCGGGCTGGTGCAGATTTCGATTCGAGGCGATACGCGCCTCTACTCGCCTCGCAAAGGATACCTCGACCAACTGTGCCGTTTATTTGAGCAATTCCTTCATTCGGAAAATCCTTCACCAGGAGAATAACTCACCGTGTCTGTCTCTGTTTTACCGAGCACGTTGCGGCGCGCTTTGGATGACTATCGGCGGAAAATTGTTGCCTTTCAGCCCAATGCGCGTTTTTTCTTGCTTCATATTGTGATCAGCGGCGCGGCAATGGGGGTATTCCGCTTGCTGTTCAATTTCTTCGTGCTGAGTTTAGGGTACAATGAAGCCCTGTTGGGCAATTTGGTGACGACAAGCAGTCTGGTCGCTTTGGCGGCTGCCTTGCCCATGGGGTATTTAGCCGATCTGCTGGGCAGAAAGCGTTCTTTGTTATTGGCAATTTTTTTGGAGTCGCTTGCCATTCTGTTGATGGTCGTCTTTCCGAGCGCGGCGATTTTGATAGCCATGAGTGCGCTCTCCGGTCTGGGGCAAAGCTTGGCGGGTGTGACCATGGCGCCTTTCCTGATGGAAAACTCTTCCGAAGAAGAACGCACCTATTTGTTTAGCATCAGTTCGGGTTTGCAGATGACCATGGCTTCGGTGGGCAACTGGATCGGTGGGTATTTACCCGGCTGGCTGGCGATCTCCTTGCAGACCAGCCCCACCAGCGCAAGGGCTTATGGCGCGGCGCTCTTGATCATCGGCAGTGTGCTGTTACTCTCCCTTGCCCCTTTATTCGCGGTCAAAACCCAAGCAGGGGCGCGGTCGGAGCGAACTTTGTTTGCTCCCTTTGCCTATTTCCGCAAACAGCCGCGCCTGTTAATCCGTTTGATCTCACCCATGTTGGTGACTTCGATTGGGGCGGGTTTGATTATGCCGTTCATGAACGTGTTCTATCGTCAGGTTTACCATCAAAGCGACCCGGTGATCGGCGCACTGTTTGCCTGGGGATCGTTATGGATGGGGGTTGGCTTGTTGCTGGCGCCACCCTTGGCAGATCGGTGGGGCAAAATGAATTTGGTGATCGGCTCGCAAGCCCTCTCGATCCCCTTTTTGATCATCATGGGCTTTGCACCGCAGTTTTGGATGAGTGCCATCTCGTATTACATTCGCCTTGCTCTGATGAATATGAGCGGACCGGTGTATCAGGCATTTGTAATGGAACGGGTCGAGTCAAACGCACGGGCAATGGTTTCCAGCTTAGTCAGTATGTCGTGGAATTTTGGCTGGGCGTTTAGCCCGACCATCAGCGGCTGGCTGCAGGTGCGCTACGGCTTTGCGCCTTCGTTCATCGGCACGATTTTGCTCTACTCGCTGTCGATTTATCTGTATTGGGCCTTCTTCGGGCGGCGGGAGGAAAGCGCCGCCTTTGTTTTGGAGCAAAACTATCCTGCGGCTGGCGGCAAAGTGTAACCATTTTGCGTGTCTTGCATCCAATGGAAAGTGCCTTGATCGGCAGAGTTTGATCTGCTGAAGGGACGAAGAAATTTCTTGTGGAGGTTTACACCAATGGAAATGGTCATTGATTTTCCGGGCGGGGCGCGTGTGGATGCGCATTTCGGTAACTTTACCGTAAAGACCGATCAACCACCGGCGGCGACTGCACCGACCCCCTTTGCCACTTTTTTAGCCTCGATTGGCACCTGCGCGGGTATTTATGTGTTGGGGTTCTGCCAACAGCGTGGTTTACCCACCGAAGGCATTCGCATTATCCAGCGCATGCACACCAATCCCCTCAGCGGCATGGTCGGGAAAATCGATCTTGAAATTCAGGTGCCGCCCACCTTCCCTGAAAAGTATCGTGACTCCCTGGTGCGGGCGGCGGAGCTGTGCGCGGTGAAAAAGCACATGGAGCAACCGCCAAAGTTCGAGGTCTACACCCAAGTCGTTGAACCCGCTCAATAGGGGTTGGGCAAAGACTCCTTAACGAATCTGTTCTGGATCGCTTACGTAAATCACTGGGTCGCCCTGATACCAGCGAATGACACCGCTGACTTGAATGACCTGCCCGGCGTGATAGAGCGTTTCCGGCGGGGATGCGAACGCGCCCCAAGCTGTTTTGGGAATCAACACTTTGAAGTGCCCTTGGTGTGGTCTTGAAAACGCTAGCATCACGTTCTTGCCGTTGTTGTGAAGATATTCAATCTGACCGCTTACCACGACAGGACGCCCTGCCCAGCTTCGCGCTTCGCTAAACCAGATGCGCGCTTCAGGTTCAGCAGGGACGCTTTGTTCAATAAGGGCAGGACGAGGGTAGGCAGCCTGCAGGGGCGATGACGTATCGCTTTGCGCCTCAGGATTGCCGCTGGTCAAGGCAACAATTGCTCCGTCCGCGCTGCGGAAGTACACGTTTTGATTGCTAACCGTCCAAACCGAGTACTCGCTCCAGTATTGATCATAGACTGCCCCTTGTCGGTAGTAAATATAGAAGCCGTAGTTATAACTGCGCGTGTTCTCCAGTCCAAGAGGGCAGTAATGGGTTGGGCTAAAAGGGCAAGCGCTAGAGTCTTGAGACGTCACAATGGTCGGCAGATATTGGGTGGTAATACGGTTATAAAAACTGCCGCGGCTATCTGAGCGGTCTAGGATGCGCATGGAGAAACCAGCTTCCCAGTGCCCACCAAACAAGACATCCCCTGCCATGGAGACATTTGGCTGTTCATCGGTCAATAAGAAAGAACAGACAGTGGTTTCTCCTAGCCAAGCATAGGCAATCCAGCGCACCTCACCGCCCGTTAAGCCACTCACCGTGGTATCGTCTAACACCATCTCCCCAAAGTGAGAATCCCAGCGCGCATCATGACAACTGGGCAGATGACCGCGGATCACGGTATAAACGATCTCCTTGCCGTTGGACAGAGTTTTGACCACTGGTTGGGGTCCCATCGGCAAGTAGTCCTGATCACCATAGCCACCGTGCCCGATATTGGCAATAAAGGGGATGCTTCCATCGTCTAAGTCTAGCACAAACAAGGCTTGTAGTTTTGGGTTCTGCATAAAGAGTTGACGCAGTTCCTGGTTGGTGATTCCATAGTCATGCCAAAGCGACTCCCAATCTAACCTGACTTTTATCAGGACGTAACCGGCTTTTTCTGCGATGACCGGCCAGCCATAACGGTATTCGGCAAAGCCCAACCTATTTGCTGTTTCCCCGGCGGCTAAGTCGGGATGCACCGGACGCACTCGCCATTTCTGTGTCCCGTTGGTGTTGCGGATGGCATGGACAAATAAGTCTCGAGCGCCGACAACTACCAGATCACGAGTGCTAGAGTAAGAGGGCGGCGTTTCTATCTCGACCCCTGCATCGTACACCCAGATCGGCGTCAAGTTTTGCTTGTTGAGGGCGAAGACTTTTTTGCCCATTGCAAAAATGACTCGGTCTTTCAACAAAGCTGGCGGCAAAGGCAAATGGCTGGTAGCTCCAGCCGCATACTGCCCTAGGATATTACCGCTCGAAGCGTCCAATTTATAGAGGGTGCCGTTTGCGGAAAGGGCAAAGACAGCTTGGGTGCTATGGTCGAAAGCCACGGTCGAATTGATTGCCCCAATGCCACGCCGATTCCAGCGTTGGATGCCGCTGGCTTCATCCAAAGCATAAACGCCATCTTCTCCAGCGGCAATGTAAACGCGCCCTCCGCCAGTTACCGGCTGGACGTTGCGCGGTAAAGTGCCGTTGGAAGTGACCTTGGCTAGTCCCCCAGTGCTATTCGCCCCGTTCCACGACCAACGCCATCGCCAAGGGGGAGCGACAGTCTGCGGGGTGTAGCTCGTCCGTTGGGCGTTATGGGCATGTTGCGACCATTCTAGGAATGCCTCCTCAGCTTTTAGGATCAGGGGCAGGTAGGAAAATTGTTCTTCAATTTGCGAGAGCCCGCTTGCGTAACCGCGTTGTTCAGGGGTAGCTTTTGCGTTTTGGAAAAAGACGATCCACAATAAAAGAGATGCCAAGAGTGTTAGGCTAGCGAGCAAGAAGCCCACTAAATTTTTTTGTCTTCCCATTTAGGGTATCCTTTCGTCAGAAACATTACGACTACCATAGCGCTTCGCAATGCCTTATCTTGATTTTAAGACCAATGGCAGGTAAATCGCTTCGACTCCTCCCAGCGTGCGGGAGAACTTCACGGCGATATCCGTGGTTAGCGGTTGAGGCAAAGTTAAGGTCAAGGTTTCGTCGTTGGCGGGGACAACTTGGGTCTGCAAAACGCTTCCTTGATAGGTATCCCACCATTCGACTTGATAGATGCCAGGGGTCAAATTGGGGATTGTGATGGAAGCCTGGATTGGGGGAATGGCAATGCCATCCAAGACATTTTTCCAGGTATGCAGGCGATGGTGGATCCATAAATGTCCGCAATGAGCTGTTCGATCCACCTGTCCCCAGGCGCGTAAATTTTCGTCGGTGGTTGTAGCACGGGCATCCTCATAGCGTCCGTTGGTCAGGGGGATACCATCCATAAAATTGCGAAAAGCTTTGAAGTGATGGTACAAATTGTGTTGACGGATGTTATAGGCGTCCCAATAAAGCTCGATCAGTCCGCCGGGGTTGATTTGCCCCCAGATCAAATTATGTAGCCAAATGCCTTGGGTATCTCGTGTGCGCTCAGAATTTTCATCTCCTCCCCAATCTCCTTCATCGTCCCAGATGCCCACCTCGCCGCGCGTGACCGGTTTGCTGGGCCCTGTGCGCATGCGTCCGCCTAATTCGAGGCTCAGGGCGGCGGTCAGCAGAGCCGTATCATGGATAATGAGGGTGTCGTCGAATTCGCCATTGAGGAACATACGCTCACCGCTTGGGCTGATTAGCTCTACGTTGTCGATCCAAGCCTCTCCCCCTGTGCCGAATCCATTTTGGAAATAGATCGCCAGGGAGTGAATCTTGTCATCGTTGATGAGGATGCGCGCGGTAGGTGGTGCGGGCCGGTTATCGTGGGTGGTTTGACTGTCAAAAGTGCGCCAATCATAGGTGCCAGCCGGGGAACTGCACACAAAAGTTTTTCCTTCTGGGTCGGGAGGTACCACATTGGCGCGCCCCTCAGTCCCGTCATCCAGCAGCCACAATAGACGTGGCCCAGCTAAACTGTTTGGCGCTCCATAAGGGCACGTTCCTTGAAAATTCTGCGCCTTCATGCGAAAGCGAATCACCCATTCGCCCCGACCGCGAATCACCAGATGCCGCGGCGTTCCACCCTCGTTGTTGAACTGCACTGCTCCAGGGATGCGCACCGAACGCCCTTTCCCGCCGTAGACATACGCTGGGCGGTCTTCCAAACTTAGAGGGGATCGAATGCCTCGTATCCAGCCGTAAAGCAGGTTTTCGGACCCACAACAGGCATACTGATGAATATCCGCATAGTCGACTCCCGAATATTGCGGATTGCCCCAAAATTCTTGGATGGGAAAACTATGCCAAGTTGAAGTGGTCACCAAATGTCGGTGAGGATCATTGGCTTTCATAAAGCGTCCGAAGGCATCCGCTTGAGCATAATGATTGTTGTTATAAGGGTCACCTTCATTCAACAGTTCCCAAGAATGCACGGCGCGCGAATAACCCCAACGGGCGATCAGATAACGCCAAAAATACTCGTGATAGCGACGAATGGGGGTGTTGGGGGCGGCGTAAAAGCGGTTGTTCTCCAAGTCGTAATACCCGCCGACCAAGCTGCCATCGGCATCCATGTGATTGGCGATCCAATCGTTCTTTTCCAAGACAACCGGTCGAATGGTCACGCCACTCTCGGCGGCTTTTTCGAATGCATAGTCCCACTGCCAGGAAGGCTGTTGATCGAAATACAAGTGATAGGCAAAGCGATTTTTGCGCAAGATTTCTGGGCCTAGTCCCCCGCCGGGCAGAACCTCGCGCACGGAGACTTCATCGACAAAGGCATCGCCCCCCGTGGTGTTTTCTAAGATCAGGTAAAAATTGCTCAAGAAGTGCTCGTTGGCTGCTGTGGTAAAGGTGGTGCTAAACTCTTGCCAGGTGCCGTTTCCGACCTGGGGGGTTAGTAAGCGAGTGGATTGGCTGCTGGTCGAAGCGGGATTCGAGCACTGTTCCCCCAACCAGCCTCCCTTGCGGATGGTGAAGCCATAGGGATAAGCAGCATTGCTCGGGCCGGACACGCCTATCAGCTTGGCGCGCACCCATAAACGATAGGTGGTGTTGGGTTTGACCGCCACATTATTAGCAAATCCTTGGAACATGCAGGGATTGCGCCGATTGCTGATCGCTGAGTCGTTGTAATCCCACAAACGCAATGAGAAGAGATGATCGGCGTAGGAATGTTGGTAACTCAGGCTGGCGGGGGTGAAGTAGCCTCCTTCGTGAGGTAGGTGGTGCGAATTCCATGGATGCCATGGCGCCATGTAAATGCTATGGCCGCTCATCCAGACGCGAATGAAATTGACGCGGTTCGCCTCGAACAGGCGCATATCGGCATCTACATCATACGTAAAGCGTCCGCTGTTGAAACCGGAGCCATGCCCCATGCCGATAAAGGGTGTCCCATCCGAATATTCAAAATAACCGCCATCCTTCGGGCTAATGCGGATAAATCCATGATTGTGACGCGCGGTGGAAGGGATCACCGTGAAGCTGCCTTCGGTGCTGACGACCGAGCCGGAGGCATCGGTTGCCCGCACGCGATAGCGCCAATTGCCCAGCTCTTGGGGGGCAAAGCGGATTTTCCAAACCATCTCCCCGACAGGATATAGCCATTCCTCGCCATTTTTGCAATCGTTTGCCGGATCCCCAATGCACTGACGTTGGTATTCTTGGTAAAGAAAAGCTGGTTGGACGAGGAGGGTGTTCCAGTTATCTGGAGAGAACTCGCCATTGACGGTGATTCCTACCCCTGCTGGCACACCACGCGGCGGGTTGGGATCGTAGGGGAAGTACGGGTTACTCGCCACCGAGCCTTGAATTTGAAAGGTTAGCTCAAATTTTTCGTATAAGCCCACGTTGGTTGAGTTGGCTTGCAAATATGTAATGCTCAAGGCGGTTGGATTGGCGAAAGCTAACTGCGTGCTCGAAAGATGTCTCGGAAAAGGTAGGAAATGGACAAACAAGAGTGCCCCGATGATCGCCGAGAGAAAAATCATAAACCCAGTTCTGGCTTTCATTTCGTACTCCTGCGATGTGTGGCTTCCAAGTAGGGAAAGGGATCAAACTTTAACCGTCCTGTCTTTTGCCATTTTGAACAATTCGGACTGATTGGGTAAATTGGCTAAACAAGATGCACTTTCAAAATCAGTATAACGAATCAAAAGCGATTTTTTCTTAAGCCCCAGATAAGAGTATGTTATGGATTGTTTACTTGGCAATGCTGCTTTTTCCCCAAGGAGTTGCACGAAATGATGCAACCTCTCAGTCATCGGTTTTGAATATGTGGCAAAGGATGCCCTTTCGCTGATTAGTGAGGGGGCATCCTTGCTGATGACGAGACTCAATCCGTTATAATCAAGTTCGGTGAGACAGACGCGTTGGGTATTGATCGTTGCTGTGATCCTTTCGATCGTCACCGGCAGTGGGTGGTGGTTTACCCAACCTCGCCTCACAGCCGTTGATCCGCCTGCGGATGCAAAAGATGTGCCTGGCAGCACTGCCTTGCGCCTTTCGTTTTCCCTATACATGCAGCCCGAATCGGTCGTGCAGCGACTCCAAATCCAGCCCCCTGTGCTGGGAGATTTTGACTGGGAAGGGAAGACGTTAATATTCACCCCTCTGCGCCCTTGGCAAAGCGGCTCAACGGTGCGGGTTCGCCTTGACCGCGGCGCTCAAGCCCAGAGTTTCCCTTTCCGCCGCCTGAACCGTGATGTCGAATGGGTTTTTCAAATCGGACATCCTCAGGTGCTCTATCTGTTCCCTTTCGATGGCGCGGCGGGGCTTTATCTGCTCGACCCCATGGATGGAGAAACCCAATTGCTCTCCGAGCAGGGCCAGGAAGTTTTCGATTACGCCCTCTCTGCCAACGGGGCGATCATTTTTTTTACAGCTCGCTTGGGCAGCGGCAGCGCCATCTATCGTTGGGAACGTCGCAGCAAGCAAGTTGAGTTGTTGCTTCCGTTTCCCGACGCTCAGGTGCGCTCTGCTCAGCTCTCGCCTTCGGGGGAGTATCTCGCCTATGAGTTGACCGAATTGCGCGAGGTAAGTGCCAAAACGCATGTTTGGGTGGCGTCTTATCCGCCCCAAGGGGAAGCTCAGGCTATCCGTCTGGGCGATGCCACCCAAATCACCCGCACGCCGCTGTGGTCAGCTCAAAACCTACTCGCCTATTATGATCAGAGCAACCTTCGCTATCGCTTTTACGATCCAAGCAGCCAACGTGAGGTAGATTCGATTGAGTGTCAAACCGGCGAAAAAGCGGCCTGGTCTGCCGATGGTGAAGCGTTTTTGTTTGCCGAAATTCTCCCCGTCCCAGAAACGATGCCTACCAGCCATTTGTTCCTCTATCGCCTTGCCACGCGTGAGTTGACCGACCTGAGCCAGCGCAAGGATGTAGAAGATGTCGGCGGGGTGTTTTCTCCCCAAGGCGATCGGGTGGTTTTTGCGCGCAAGTTTTTGGATGCACTGCAGTGGACACCCGGCCGCCAGCCATGGATGCTCGATCTTCCTCGCAACGAGGCGCAGCCGCTTTGGGTTGATGTTCAGTATAATCACTATGATTTTACGTGGAGTCCCAACGCCGATCAAATCCTATTCGTGCGCTTCAATCAGATGAGCTTGACCGAACCACCCGAAATTTGGGTGATGCAGACAGATGGTTCTCAGCCTCGCCAAATCGTCAAAGGAGGATATGCCCCACAATGGATGCCATGATCCCGATAGGAGAAACTGTTCCCGATCTATCGCTGCCCGATCTGGTTGGACGTCCGCACCGCTTGTCGCATTTTCGCCGCCGTGTGGTAGTCGTGAACTTCTGGTCGGCGGAATGTCCCCATGCCGCCAGGGTGGATGAGGAAATCCACAAGTTGTATAGCGACTGGGGTGATCAGGTGGTGTGGGTTTCGATTGCCAGCAATGCCAACGAGTCTTTGGACTTGTTGCGCCGTGTGGCAGCCGAGCGCGCTTTGCCGCTGGTGCTGCTCGATCGCAACCATCAAGCAGCCGATGCGTTCGGGGCGATCACCACCCCCCATCTGTTCGTCGTCAATGCCGAGGGGCTCTTGCGCTATCAAGGGGCGTTTGACGATGTCACCTTCCGCCAAAAGACGCCTTCCCGCAATTACCTTGCGGAGGCAGTGGCAGCCGTGTTGGCCGGCAGAACCCCCGATCCAGCTCAGACGCCGCCCTACGGCTGTTCCATCGTGCGTTATTAGTTCGGAGCCGTGAGTTTACCCCGCGCTAGCCATTCCTGCGGCAGTAAGGAAGCATACAGCGCGCGGCTGAGAGGTGTCTCGACCTCATAATGCTCTCCTAGCCGTACGACTGCGCCGATAAGCTGATCCAGCTCCGATGGACGTCCTTCAATCAGGTCGCGAGCCATCGAGGCCATCGTTTGGGCAGGCATTTTCTCGATGAAGGCTAAGCGACGCGGAATGCTTTCGACAGATAATGGGATATTCGCTGCTTGCGCTACGCTCCAGATTTCCTGCATCACCGCTTCGAGCAGTTGGCGGGTTTGAGCTACCTGAACGATGACCCCCGCAGGGCAGCGGGTGACAGCTCCCAAGGCGCCAAAGGCAGCGATGAACAAGAACTTATCCCACAATGCCACGCGGATATCCTCGGCGATCAATGCCCGCAAGCCAGCACTTTGGAAAAGACGCTGAATGGTCTGAACCCGCGCCGTTTTTTGCCCATCCAGTTCTCCGATGATCAGGGTGGGGTCGATGCCGACGTGGTGAATCACGCCAGGCGCGGCGATCAAAGCCGAAATTTGGCACAATCCACCGAGCACGATTTCTCGTCCCAGGATATTGGCGAGCTGATAGGGGGCTTCGACACCGTTTTGTAAGGGGAGAACGGTGGTGCTGTCCCCGATCAACGGACGCATTGCTTCGGCAGCTTCCTCGACCTGCCAGGCTTTGACACCCAACAAAACCAGATCGACCTCCCCGACCTCGGCGGGATGCTCGGTTGCCAGGCGGGGATGAACCGTGAAATCTCCTGATGCCCCGCTCACGCGTAAGCCGTTTTGTTGAATGGCACGCAGGTGTTCGCCGCGCCCGATCAGGCTGACTTGCTCACTGGCTTGCAATAGGCGTGCCCCAAAATATCCCCCCACCGCTCCACAGCCAAAGACCGCTATTCGCATCGCTGCCTCCCAACACTTTTATCAGGTATGCGCTTCAATCCTTGACACTTTTTTTACATCGTGATAATCTTACGCCCGTTAAGGTCGTTTCTGTGCCTGTGTCAGGCGCGAAGCGTACGTAATCTTACCAAAGAAAGATGGAGATCGAAAGATGAGTGAACGTATTATTGGCACTGTCAAATGGTTCAACGCCGCTAAGGGCTACGGATTCTTGGGGCGTGAAGATGGTGAAGATGTGTTTGTCCATTTCACCGCCATTCAGACAGACGGTTACCGCAAACTGGTAAAAGATCAAAAAGTCGAGTTCTCGATCGAGGAAGGTCCAAAAGGATTGCAAGCTGCAAATGTGATTCCCCTATCGTAAGATACCCATAAAACATAAAAATTGAAAACAACAACTGCCAGCAGGGTCATTTTCTATGACCCTGCTGATTTTTTTAAGGCGCATGTTCCTGCCAGCGGGTGTGAAAAACGCCTTCTTGATCGACCCGCCGATAGGTATGGGCACCGAAAGTATCCCGCTGGGCTTGGATGAGATTCGCCGGCAGCCGTTCGCTACGCAAGCTGTCGAAGTATGCCAGCGAGGCACTCAGCGCAGGCACGGGGATGCCTGTGCCGACAGCGAATTGAACTGTCTGCCGCCAATCGGTTTGGACATTTGCCAGCGCCTGACGAAAGGCGGGGGCGAGGATCAGGTTCGTTAAGGTGGGGGTTTGGCGGTAAGCACGCCGAATGTCCTCCAACAAGCGAGCGCGGATGATACATCCACCTCGCCAGATGCGCGCAACCTCGCTCAAATCGAAAGCATAGCCATAAACCTTACTTGCCTGGCTCAACATTGCCATCCCTTGGGCATAGGCACAGATTTTGGCAGCATATAATGCCTTCTCTAGGGCATCGATGCTCAGCTTGGGGGTAGAGAGCGCCCCACGCGGCAAATCGCCGAATTCTTTGGCGGCTTCTAAGCGCATTGTCCGTTGTGCAGAAAGCGCACGCGCTTCAACTGCGGCTTGCAGGGTCGGGATAGGGATACCCAATTCGAGCGCTTCTTGAGAGGTCCATTTACCGGTGCCTTTTTGCTCGGCGACATCGAGGATCTTTTCCACCAAGGGTGCTCCGCTTTGGGGATCGATGACGGTGAAGATTTGGGCGGTAATTTCGATCAGGTAAGAGTTGAGCACTCCCCGATTCCAAGTGGCGAAGGTTTGGCTAATCTGGGCAGCGTTCATCCTTAAGCCGCGCTGCAACACATCATAGGTTTCGGCGATGAGCTGCATATCGGCATATTCAATGCCGTTGTGCACCATCTTGACGTAATGCCCCCCGCCACCACGACCTAGATAGGTAACACAAGGCTCTCCATCTACTTTTGCAGCCATGGCTTGAAACAGGCTTTCCAGCTCTTGATAGGCCTGATAGTTTCCAGAAGGCATCAGGCTAGGCCCTTTGAGAGCGCCTTCTTCACCGCCGGAGATGCCCATACCGAGGTATAGCAAGCCCTTTGCTTCTACTTCTGCTGTGCGCCGTTCGGTGTCTTTGTAAAAGGAATTGCCTCCATCTATGAGGATATCGCCGCGTTCTAAGTAAGGCAGAAGCTCGGCGATCACTTGATCGACCGCACTGCCGGCTTTGACCATCATCAGAATGCGCCGCGGGCGTTTAAGGTTGGCAACCCATTCAGAGAGGGTTTCGAAGCCGAAAATCTGCTTTTGGCTCGCCTGCTCGGCTAAAAATTGACGCGTTCGCTCAGGGGTGCGATTATAGACAGCAACGCGGTAACCGTTGCGCTCGATATTCAGGGCTAAGTTTTGCCCCATCACGGCTAAACCAATCACTCCGATATCGCTTTGTTTCATGGGGGATACCTCCGGCGTTGATTATACTCCTGCCGCTCTACCTTTCAAATCTGGAAGGTCGCAAAAGGGATTTTTTCGCTATAATGAAATTGACACTTGGGCGAGTGTCATCCTAAAAGAACAAGCCTCACGGCTTGTTCTTTTTTAACTCGCAGCTAAAATGCGTTGTTGTTTGACCTGAGCAGATGCCGAGCAAAGTCGAACGTAGTCCAGCACTTTCTGCCAATAGGCATGGATCGTTTCGGCAGGCACCCCCGGCGGAGCATAGGTGACATAAAGGACGTGAGTGGTTTGTGGGGTGATAGGTGAACGATGATCCTGCCCATACAGGATCGTACAACAAATCTCCTCCTTGTCGCGCATGATCATGTCATTTTGGGGGATCTGCTTAAGAGCCCCTCCCATCTGACAAAAACGATCACCGCTGTGGGCAATATCGATCCACAGGTGGCTGGAGAGCCGATCGGCGTCGTGGCTGGCGGTCAAGGCAAAGGTCTCCAGCTCTGCCATAAAATTTGCATCAACTAAAGGGGAGACTTGATGGAAGTTCTTGCCTTTGTGGACGATCGACTCAAGCTGCAGCAGCACGTGATAGGTTTTATCGAAGCGTTTATAGTAACGCACATAAGCGTCCATTACTGGCAATTTGATGATTTCGGCGCGGCTGAGATGGGCATACTTTTGGCGTAGTCCCTTTGCAACGGCGTGCTTTTGTTCCTCGAGCGCTGGGCAGGGAAGATGATTGGTGACATTGGTCAGTTCCAGCAAGCCAATCTGAGCGGCGGGATAGGTTGTCCGCCAATCAGGGGTGGTTTCGACCAGCAACATCGCTGAAAACCTCCAAAGGTTTGGGATAGATGCCGCCATTATAACGCGATGACTTGGAGGATGTGGGTTGAGCTGGACTCCCTCAATCCTCCCTAAAGGGGGGAAGGCTGCTGTCAACTTGCCGCGTCGTGTCGAAAGCCGTCTTGTGTCATGTCGTATGTTCTGCGGTGTCGTTTCGAACGCTCTTTTGCGTCATTTCGAGCGAAGCGAGAAATCTTAGACCCCTCACTTCGTTCGGGGTGACATGGGGGAAGGGCTTCGCTTCGGGGTGACATGGTGGGGGGATGCGTTTTGGGTGACAAGGACCCGTGGGTTGAGTAGCGATCGCCAGCGAGCGTATCGAAACCCTTGGGTTGAGCCTGTCGAAGCCCGCCCTCACCCCTGTCCCCTCTCCCAACGGGCGAGGGGAGTCTACCCTCACCCCTGTCCCCTCTCCCACACTGTGGGCGAGGGGAGTCTACCCTCACCCCCGGCCCCTCTCCC
>FWPV01009498.1_pt1 | contig 16437 bp, 9 predicted proteins | sample 2228371 | NCBI WGS metagenome assembly FWPV01 (sample SAMEA103939776, study PRJEB20133) | metagenome | reverse complement strand
GAGGCGGGCTTTTTTATTTTTTTCCTCTGAGGCCGATTGCGGCCCCTGACAAATTCCAACCTTAATCCTGGCCTCTGGTGAACCGCGACAGGAACCATCGGGTGATTTCATCATCCAACCCGCGTTTTTACTCAGGCTGCTCCTATGCGCAGTATGGTATAATTTGAATCATGAAGAAAAAGAAAAAGAAGCGTCGCCAGAAAACAGAAAAGATAAGGTTGACCTCCGGCGCCCCGACCTCCCATCAGGAGAAGAAAAATGAGAAGGGCGTTGAAAATAAGAAGAAAAAGAAGTTATTCCTCGCCGGGCTTTTTTCCCTTTTCTTCTTGACGGCTGCGAGCCTTCTGGTCTGGCGTCTTTTCTTCGCCTTGGAAAAAGTCAAACGGGCGAGCAACCTCAACGTTCTCCTCATCACTCTGGATACAACCCGGGCCGATCGACTCGGCTGCTATGGTTATAAGAAAGGCAAAACCCCAAACCTGGATTCTCTGGCCTACCGGGGGGTTCGGTTCGAGAGGGCCTACTGTCAGGTTCCCCTGACAACCCCTTCCCATTGTTCCATTCTCACCGGCACGTATCCCCTTTATCATCAAGTCCGCAACAACGGGACTTACGCTCTTCCCTCAGAGGTCCTCACCCTGGCTGAAATTTTTCATGAGAAGGGATTTGAGACATCGGCTTTCGTGGCGTCGTTCACCGTGGATTCCCGTTTTGGGCTTGACCAGGGCTTTAATGTCTATGACGACACTTTCGCTGAAGGACAGGCATTCAAAGCTCTCAACTCCGAGAGAAAAGCGGAAAAGGTTTTTGAGTCCTTTGCCCGCTGGTTCGAGAAAAGAAGCGACCGGCCCTTTTTCTGCTGGCTTCACTTTTTTGACCCCCACCTTCCTTATGAGCCGCCTCCCCCTTTTAACGTTGAATTTGCCGAGAGCCCTTATGATGGTGAAATTGCCTATATGGACCTATATGTCGGGAAAGTGCTCGAAGCCCTGCGTGTCAAGAAACTAATTGGCCAGACGCTCCTTGTTCTTGCCGGAGACCATGGCGAGGCTTTCGGCGAGAAAACGGAAACGGGACACGGAGTTTTTCTTTATGAAGAGACATTGAGAGTTCCACTCATTTTTTACGCTGAAAACCACCTCCCTTCTGGCCTCGTTGTCAAGCCAAGGGTCCGGCTAATTGACATCGCCCCCACCATCCTTGACCTGCTCAATTTCCCCGCTCAAGAGCAAATGCAGGGGGAAAGCCTCGTTCCCTATATCCAGGGAAAAAAGAAAAAAGACCTGAGTACCTATATTGAAACTTATTTTCCCCTGGAGAACCACGGCTGGTCGGCTCTCATCGGAGTGGTGGATGGCGATTGGAAGTACATTCGCGCTCCCCGAGAGGAGCTGTACAACCTGAAATTAGACCCTGGGGAAACAAAAAACCTCGTCGACTCTGATAGAAAAATAGCTTCTGAGAAGAGAGCCCTGTTGGATGAGTACATAGCCCGGTTTTCTTCAGGAATGCTCTCGGCTAAAAGAGCATTGACCGAGGAGGATAGAGAACGACTGCGGTCGTTGGGTTATGTCTCCCCATCCGGGGAAACCCCAGCTGGACCTCTTCCCGACCCCAAGGACATGCTACCCGAATTGCAACTGAGCCAGCGAGCAGAAGCCTACGAAATGGAAGAGAAATACGCCGAAGCAGCAAAACTCTACGAGGAAATGCTCTCCCGGCGGCCGGAAAACCAAACCGGCTATGTCAACTTGGCTCTGATGAAAGCGAAGTTGAATCAATTTGACGAAGCGGTGAGCACGCTCGAGCGCGGAATTGCCCTGTTTCCAAAGTCACTCCTCCTTCTGTCGCGATTAGCCCACACTTATATGGTCATGGGGAGGCTGAAGAAAGCCCTGGCCGCCTGGGAAACAGTGCTCGAGGTTGAGCCACAATACTTTGACGGGCTTCTCGGGTCAGCCTGGATTCTCGACCTCATGGGGGACAAGGAGAAAGCGCGCTCTTTCTACGAGAAAGCGCTCGAAGTGGAGCCAGAGAACAAATTCCTCCGCAAGAATTACGGGCTCAATCTTGCCACTACAGGAAAAATAAAGGAAGCGATCGAGGTTTACGAGCGCCTTAAATCCGATTATCCAGATGACTATGAGGTCTGGCAAGACCTGGGGATTGCCTATGGCTACGCGGGCGATTTAAGCCGGTCAATCGAGAATTTGCAAAAGGCGGTCGAGCTTCACCCTTCTCCGACGGGCTATTTGAACCTGGCTGTGGCTTTCCGGAAAGTCGGGAATATCGAGAGGGCAATCGAGTGTTTTCGCCTCTATCTGGCCAACCCTGAAGACGAAAGCCCGGAAAAAATCGCTCGGGTTAGGCAGGAGCTCTCGTTCTTAGAGAAATACCTCCAGCGCTAAAACCCAACTCCTCATTTTTTGATTTTTTCCAGGTACTCGAGGATACTTCTGGCCTGGGCAGCCTGCTCGCCTTCCGGCTCCAGCTCAAGGAACTTCTTGAGGGCCTCCTTGGCCTTCTCGTACTCGGCTTTGTTGAGATAAACCATGCCCAGTTTGTAGTAGGGCGGAGCCCAGCTCGGCTTGATCTGGGTGGCGATTGAAAAATAACGAATGGCCTCGTCAAGGTTCTGGTTGGAGAAGTAGATTTCCCCAACGTTGTAAGCGAGGGTTTCATTTTCCGGGTTGGTATCAATCGATTCTTTGAAGAAAGCCTGAGCTTTTTCAATATCCCCTTTCCTGAGATAACAATCGCCGATCGCAGCCAGACCTTTGACGGTTATCTCTTTGCCCATCTTCTCATCAGTCTTGGCTTCTTCGATGGCTTTGGTGTAGAGCTCGATCGCCCGGTCGCAGTCGCCCTTTTCCCGGTAACAATCGCCGATAAGGACTTGGACCTGATAGGCGCGGGGATTCTGCTCGAGGAATTTTTCGAGGATAACGAGGGCCTCATCATAGTTCTTTTCATTATAAAGTCTGGTGGCCTCCTCGAGGAAGGCCAGGGAAGCTTCGTCAGTGATGACGGCATCTTTGCTGATCTCTGGTTTTTTTAATTTCAGGACGACCTTCGGGTTTTTCTCGATCTGGCTGACAAAGACGGTCGTCGTTGTCGGGATGTAACCCTCGGCGGTCACGGTGATTTTCCAGTTGCCGGAGCCGAGGCCGATAAGTGCCCATTCTCCGTTTTTCTCTGTCTTTGTTTCTCGCATCGCTCTTTCGCTCGTCAGGAGTTCCAGAACCACTTTGGCCGAGGCCACGGGCTTTCCGTCTTCATCGAGCACGACTCCTTGGATCCGGCCTTTTCCCCGTCCTGCTTGAGCCAGGGCTGAGGATGAAATGAGACAAAAAATAAGCAAGAAAAACCCCGCGGTTAATAACACACACTTATTTGTTTTCATCAAAGCCTCCTCTCGTAAGATGGAATCATCTCTTGCCCTTTGCATCCTGGGTCAAAGCGTGATTATGAGTTCCTTTTTCACTTGAGTGTCTCCTGTCACATTCTTCAAGCTGACAACGATTCTATACTCTCCAGGCTCAAGGAGGAAAGGAATTTCGACGATGTAATCCTGGCCCATCAGGCCTTTGAATTCCTTCTCTGGCCAAGAGAGAGGGTAGCTTTTCGTTTCGGCCGCTACTTTCTTCCGGGCTGCGTCGAAGACCTCGACGCTGATTTCAAGCGTCGTCTTGAAGACTCCTTTTTCCGAAGAGAACCAGATATTCGCGTATGGAATGGCAATCACAACGTTGATTTGAGCGGTGGATATTTTCCTAATTTCGGCGCTAAAGTCAAAAGGAACCTTTGCCTCAGCCGGCTTTTCTTTCCTCACCTGAGGCCGGAGCTGCATCTGAGCGTTGTTGATTTCAGCCACCATCCGGGCACTCTGAGGCTGGAGCTCGAAATTGCCGTTCCATCGGGTATCGACGAAAATGAGCTGGTGAAAACCGTAATGCCAGATTTCCGTTGGCCATCCGTAAAAAGTCTGGCCGCGCGGGTACTGTTCCCTCTGTTCAGGGGGACCGAGAAGAATGTAGACTCTTCCTCGGTCCTGAAGCCAGCCCGAAGTCCCTCCCTCGGTGAAAAGATGCTTGGCCGCTTCGATCCGGCGATAGTATTCATCCCGGTATTCGTTGGTCTCGGTTTCCGGGCTCGGATCCCTCTTCTTCCAGAACTCTTCGATGAACCGAAGGCGTTCTGAAGAGGGAAGGGCAAGGAAGGTCTTTTTTTCCTGACCGGTAATGATGTATCTCACCGTCGACAGGAATTCCTTCTCCTCGGTGGTGAGGTGCGCTTCTTTCGGGAAGATAGCGCAGGAGGCAAGAAAAATGAGGGAAAACAAGAAGAAAGGCCATCGCTTTTTCATTTTTTCCTCCTCAGACTCTCGACCCTTTCTTTGATTCTTTCTTGTTTCGGGCTGAGCTCGAGCGATTTCTCCCAGGCGGTAAGAGCTTCCTTATAGTCCCCCAGTTGATAGTAGCATTCTCCGATGGCGTTGAGAGCGTTGAGGTTGGCGCCGAAATGAGAAAGGTATTCTTTATAATGAGCGATGGCCTCGGCGAGCTCACCCAGAGCCTGACAGCATTGGGCGAAGAGGAGGAGAAAATCGGGCCGGTCTGGCTCGGCAAGATAGGGAGAAATGACTTCCTTGGCCGTTTTATACTCTTGAGTTGCCATGAGGAGCCTGGCGTAATCCAGAGAAAATGTCTTGGACGCGGGATCCTGGCGATAAGCTTTTTCCAGAAAGACCTTCGCCCTGACCAAATCGTTTTTCTGCAAGCACTGGGTCCCCAGGATATGGATGTGGACCGGGTCGCTGGATGGAGGCTGGGGAAGCGAAAGTACCCAGGGGCGGGGGAGTTGAGAGAGATGGCTGACGACGAAGTCTTTTTGTTCGAAAAGGATTTCATTTTTGGCGGGGTCGAGTAAAGAAACCTTGATTTTATAATAAGCCCAGGGGAGATGGCTGAGCGAAAATTCCTCGAGGATATTTCCCGGGTCTGGATAATCCCGGAGGGCTCGTGTGAGCGACTGAACTTTTTCTTCTTCTTTGAGAATCGTAAATTCCAGGCTGCCGCCCGTCCGGAGTTCCTCGGTCAGGCCGGTCAGCTGGAAGAAAAGATAGAGCTTGTCCTGGCGGGTGAAATCGTTTCTCGGGGAGGGGACAAGCTGGATATCACCGATGAGAAAAGGCTTGACATAACCCCGGTACTCCGAGTTGCGGATGAGTCGGTTGGCCAGAACGAGCTCGCTCAGCCGCGGCCCGGTCGAGCCCGGAACCATCAGCTCATCCTCGATGGAAGTAAATTCCTTGGAGACCGTGTTCTTGACCAGGACATCGAGCTTATAACTTCCCTCGAGCAGGGGAAAGATATCCTGGAAGCTGAAGAGCTTGTCTTTGATATTGCTTACCTGTTCTTGACTAAAATCTATCGGTACCCTCCGTTCATACTGGTAGACAGTCCGCCCGCTGGAGTCGGTAACCTTGCCGTTAACCTCCAGATTAGCGCGGAATCGGTCACCCACCTGGGCTAAAGTGAGCTTTTTCGGCTCGACGAGATAGTGAACAAAATACATCCCGCTCGGGTCCCGGAGAACCTGGGCGCAAGAATCAGCGGGGATATAATTGGCGGTATAATCCACCTCGATGATGTCCTTGTAGGCAAGGAGCTTTTCTGCATAATCGTCTTTCACCTTTTCGTAACCAGCCTGGGGGATTTTGTTCCGGACGAGAATTTCCGAGGCGAGCGAGGGAGAGGAAAGCCCACCCATCTCCTCAGGGATCAAGCTCATGGAGACAGCGGCCACCGTCGGGTTGATGTTATAAAGTTTATTGTAGGCACTCATATAATCGGCCGGGTCGCCCCGATAGTGGATGAGAAGGCTCTGGGGACCGTCCTTGACGGGGGAGTAAAGCTCGTATTCGCCGACTCCTGACCTCTTGAAAAAGGCGACGTAGAAAGAATTGGGCAGGCCCAGCTCCGCTTTTCCCTGGTAAAACCAGAGAACGACGGGGAAAATTTCGGCATCATTTTCATACCGTTCGACCTGGTCGGGCTGTCCGAGGAGGATGTAAACTCGGCCCATGGCCGAGCGCCATCCAGCACCAGGACCTTCTTTGCCGAAATGCTGGTTGGCATAGCTTATCCGCCGATAATGCTCGATCATGAATTCATTTTCTGGAGTGAGAGGCTCGGGGTCACGCTGCTTCCAGAAAGCGGTGATAAAAGCCTCTCTTTCTCGGTCTGTCTCGAGCTGGAGGAAAACTTCCTTCTCCTTGGGAGTGATGATATAAACCACTTCCTCTTCGAGCCATTTTCGGTATTTCGGCGGAAGGTCCCGGGAGGATTTTTTCTTCTGCGGGAGAACAGGGGCAGAAAGGAAGAAAATCAGGATGAGCAGCAAAATAAAACTTTTTTTTCTTCTTTCTATCACTTTTTTATTATACTCTTCTCCATTTAACTTGGAAACTCGCTAACGCAACGCGAATTTGCCCAAAGAATCACCTAACGGGTCCTGTCGAGCTTCACCCCCGGCGCCCCTTCGCGGCCTTTTTTGTTTTTTATCAATCACAGAGATGGGTGGCATCAAACGCTCGGGTCGGCGGGGGTCCCCCGAAGCTCGCCACCCGCCGGCTGATATCGCTAACGCAACGCGAATTTTCCGGAGGGGTCTCAAGCTGATAATTCCAAACAACTCCTATTCCTTGGCGGCGAGTTTAACCGGAACCCAGAATGAGTGTTTCTTGGGGACAGGCATCGGCCCGCCGCCCGGTGCTCCGCCAGCTTCTCGGCCAGGGACAATCACTGAGCCGGCGCCGCTCGATTTACCGATATCCCCGCCTAACTCTCCCCTGGCCCGCGCCTGCATCGCTTTCCGCATTTGCTCGGTCATTCCTCCCCATTCAAAATTGATGTAAATTGTTTGACCGGGCAACGCGCCAATGCCGAGGGGATGCCCTTCAGACCGGGCGAGGGGGATTCGGAATTCGTAGATAACTCGCTTCTCTCCTTCGCTCGTTTTAAACACCGGCCTTGACGCACCCGGGATGAACTCTTTCTCTGTTGCGGGCTGGCCTTTGTCCCTGACCGCCTCGGCCGCGAAAACGATAGCACCCGCTTTAGAGCGGATACTCTGTTTTTGCTCTTCGGTCAGCACTTGCCCTTCTTTTTCCAGCTCGGCGATGACCTCTTCGGGGGTGAGCATTTTTTTGATGAAATGGATGCCGGACATTTTTTTCTTTTTTCCTTCGGTGTTGAAAGAGAGAGTTATTCCAGTGGCGTCGATCGTGCTTAAAGACTTTGGTTCCTCGAAGACCAGGAGCACATAGAGGTTCTCTTGGTCGTTGAGAAAAGCGCACTTCACCTTTGAGCCTTTTTCAAGAAAAAGCACGTCCGGGTTCCATTCCTCATCCTGGCCGTCGATTTGGGCTGGTTGGGATGCCCACAGGCTGGTCAGGATTTTTTCTTGAGGGAAAACGGGCACGGCCACTGCCAGTGAAAGAACAACGAGGACAAGAGCAGTTTTTATCTTCATAGCTTCTTTGACCTCCTTATTTAAGATTTTTTATTTTTAAAGTCATCATTGTCGTTTCCCCGCTTTTCCTGGCTATGGCTATTTCCTTGGGCTCACTCCCCAGAGCTGGAGCGGGGGAGTATTGTAGGATTCCATTTCGATCATCCCCTGGCCGCTTATCCGGATGCTCGCCTGCTCGTAAATTTTTCCATCACCGTTTCCCTTTTTATCAAGGTTGAGCTCGATGACCATGAACGTGAAGCGATGGTCCGTTCTTTGTTGCGCTTCGGTGTCCCAGCTCTGGCGTTGAGTAAAGAGCGTGATTTTTCGTCCTTTTTCTGTCGGGATGCTGTGGGCAGCATGGATGTTGACTTTAACGCCCCGTCCGGTGGTCGGCCGCACGAAACCCTTGTTGATAACCTGGAAAGCACTCATGAAGGCGTCGTACCCTTGCTCGGCCAAAATTTTGGCCAGGTCATAAACCTCTTCAGCCTTCGTGTAGCTGTCAATCGAAATGATGAATTTTGTCGCCCCCACACCTGTCGAATGGGTGTCCTTGCCGAGAAGTCTCGCCTGGAATTCTTCGCCAGCTGCGGAATGAACGGCCACATATAGGCCTGCCATCCCAAGGACACCAATCAGAAAAGTTTTGGCCTTAAGACCCCTCAGTCTCATCTTTTACCCCTTATTTTATTTCCTTAAAATTTAAAATTCATCCCAAGGTTTAAGCCGAAACCAGAAAAATTAAAGACTGCCTTGTTGCCTTTTTGGGCGCTGGGATGGTCATCTGAGAAAATGGACAATCCAGGATACTTTCCGGCCCGGGAATAATAAAGAAAGCCCTCTTGCTCGGAAGTGGAGACTTGATAATTTTCCTCGTAATAAAGCGCTTCCTTGCCCTTAAAACGGCTGATTTTGGCGAGGCGGCCATGCGCTTCCAAGAAAAGAGCCACCCGGGGGTTCAGAAAGACCTCAAGCCCCGCGCTCCCTCTCCCCCCGATTCCTTTGCTCTCGGCTTTCTGATTGATTTCTTCATGCAAACTGGGAGTCGTAAAGTTCAGCGAGTATTGGTAGCTTACGAAGTGAAGTTCAGGGCCTCCGCTGAGGTAAAACCGGACCCGACGGTGGATGGGGATAAAATAATGAACCCCGACCATGACCGACACGATTTTCAAGCCGACGTCGCTCCATAAGGAATAAGGGAAAGCCTGAACCTGGTAAAATAAGAGCTTACTGGGATGGGCTGGATGGGAGGCACTCAATCTTATGCCGAGTCCGATTCGGGGGTGGAGATGATAAACCGCTTCGGCGGCCAGCCCAGGACCCGAATTGCAGCGGCTTATCGTCCGAGATGCCGTTGTGTATCCGCGGGAGGACACATCGGCGGCGCGCTGGTCGAATAATCCTTCTATGCCAGTACGAATCTCGCCGCCTGAAAAGTAATTCCAGCCGCCCATAATTTTTATGCTCAGGCCGAAACCATGGTATTCTCTGTATTCTTCTTCCTCTTCTTCATTATTAAAGTCGCTTCTCAGGGAAAAGAGAGAGGGCTTCCCTTTCCCCTGAGCTGGATTCCACCAAACCCAGAAATCTTCTTCTAAGGACGGAGAAAATGATAGGGATTGGGTCTCTGCCCCGCCGGTAAAGCAGCACAAGAAAAAGAGGAAAATGGCAAAAAGCGAACAAAAAAACTTTTTGGAGGAGACTTGCCTATTTAAAAGCAGGCGCATCGTTTTTCCCGTTTATGAATATAGCAATTTTCGTGCCAGAATAAAAGCTCGGACCTCTCCGCCTTTTCTTCCTTTTCATTTTCCGGAGCGCACCAGCGCCTGACCTTTGCTCGCATACTCCAGAGAAAGCGAGGCCTGGCCGAGACGATTGTACAGGTCAGCCAGGAGGAAATAACCGAAGGGGAGTTCTTTCGGTTCGGGTTTGAGATCGAGTCCCTTTTTGACCAAACGGATGGCTTCCTCGTAATTCGTGCCCCGGTTGAGGTAAGTTCTGGCTAAATAGAAATAGGCAAGCGGAAATTCAGGAGCTAATTCTATCGTTTGCTTTAAATATTTTTCCTCGTTATCTACTTCGCCCGTCAGACGGTAGAGGCGGGAGAGGTTGAAGCTAGCTTTGAAATGACTTGGGGTGTGCTCGAGCTCCGCCAGATAGGCAGCAATGGCTTTCCGGATTTCCCCTTGTTTCTCGAAGAGCTGAGCCAGGTTGTAGTGAAGGTTAGAAAGCTCAGGGTTTATGGCCATGGCCTGCTCGAGGTGCTCCTGGGCACTCTTCAGGTTATCCTGGAGGATGTAAATGGCCGCCAGGGCGTTGTGAGAGGCAGCTGAATCCGGGTTGAGGGAAAGACACTCGGTATAGTACTGGATAGCTTCCTCGTATTTTTTCTGGTTAAAGGCAAGCGTTCCGAGAAGATGGTAAAGCTGGGAGTCATTGAACCCTTTCTTGAGGTAGCCGATGATGACCTTTTCGGCCTCGTCCGGCTTGCCCATCATCTGGTAGGAATTGGCGATGTTGATCACGCAGAACGTGTCGCTGGGGTTCCTTTCGAGCGCCTGCTCGAAGGCCTCGATGGCCCCTTTAAAATTTCTCTGTTTAAAGTAGATATTGCCCAGCGTAAAATAAGCGTCGCCAATCTCTGGGTCTTCGGCCAGGATTGCCTGAATAATGCGAATCGCTTCTTCGGGTTGGCCTCCCATCCCAATTTCTCGAGCCCGAGAAAGTTCGTTAAAGACCCCGATTTTGTCTTTTGGGTTGGCCAGCTTTTTGCCTTCCAGCTTGGAGGAATCCGTGAAGGCGCCCACATAACCGAGGGCAGCGAGCTTTTCCCGGGTTTCTTCGTCGATTTTGCGGTAGTCGAGCTCGTAGGCGTTTTGGCTGGCGGCGGCGATAAATTTCGAGGCTTCCCTCTCCAGGTCGACAAGAAGTTTACGCTCGGTTAAGGCGAGATTCCTTAATTCTTTGGGGTCTTTTTCAAGGTCGTAGAGCTCCGATTCGGGAGCCAGGATGAGCTTGAACTTTCGGTTCTGGAAGCTTCGAAGCTCTGACCAGCCAAAATGGAAGCGCGGATAAAAAGTTTCGGAATAGGCATAGGCCTCCGCCTCTTGTGATGGCTGGAAAAAACAGGGAAGGAGGCTTTCCCCCTGGACTTCAGACGGGATGGGAAAGCCAGCCATTTCGAGCATGGTCGGCATTACGTCGACAAGAGAGACAACCCTACCCACAGAAATTCCCCGGAATTTTTCATGCGGTGTTAAGAAAATCAGAGGCACATGGATGGCTTCCTGGTAGACAAAAAAGCCATGCGTGGCTTCCTGGTGCTGGCCAAGGCTTTCTCCATGGTCAGAAGTAAAAACAAGGCAAAGGTTGTCCAGAAGATTGGAATCTTCAAGATACTTCCATAGCCTGCTGAGCTGGGAGTCGGTGAAAGCGATTTCACCCAGGTAAGGGTGATCGGGGTATTGAGCATCGAAGGGGCTCGGCGGCTCATAGGGAGTGTGGGGGTCGTAAAGATGAATCCAGACGAAAAATTTTCCGTACTTTTTTTGATCCAGCCATTTCAGGGCTTCATCGATGACTTCGTTGGCCGGCCTCTGGACAGTGGCGAGGGAAATTTTTTCGAATTTGCTCAAATCGAACCGGTCGAAATAGTAGTCAAAGCCCTGGTTGAGCCCCCACTTCGAATCGAGGACATAGGCACCGACAAAAGCGGCGGTAGCATAGCCTTTTTCTTTGAAGACCTCGGCGAGAGTTCGGAGTTCGGCCGGGACAACAAACCCGCCGTTATCCCGCACCCCATGGAAAAGAGGAAGCGTACCGGTGAGAAGAGAGGTGTGCGAAGGCAGGGTTAACGGCGTGGTCGCGATACAACGGTCGAATTTGACTCCGCGGCGAGCGAAGGAATCGATGGTCGGAGTTTCGATTCGGGTGAAGCCGTAACATCCGAGCCGGTCAGCCCGGAGTGTATCCACGCTGATGAGGATAAAATTGTAGTTCCGGTCTCCCCTGAGCCTGGCGAAACGCGAAGAAATGTCCTTTTTGCTGACAAAAAAAATTAAAGCCAGAGAGACTCCAAGAATAAAGAGAAAGAGGAAGGTCACCGCCAACCGGGCATTTTTTCTTGGGCTTCTTGCTGTGGCGAGCGCTCTGCCCTCCTTTTTGTTCTCTCTTTTTTCCAGTGAGGCAGAAATCTTTTTTTTCTTACTTTTCATATATTTTTCGAGTTCATAGACTAAGGGGCAATCCGTGAATCGCCCTCATTATAACACAACTATCATTGCGACGCATTGCGACGGCAGACCGGCCTCTCTGCCCTTTTTGCTCGAGCCTGAAGAATCGAAGGAGTTTGAACGGGATTCAGGGTTGTGCTAACTTGAAAGATGGAAAAAGCAATGAAACGCCGAGCGTGGTGGAAAAACTTTTTTGGCCTCTGTTTTCTTTTGATGATGTCGGGGCTCGCTGGCGCAGATGAGCTTCTTCCCCAGCATCGGGAATGGCTGGAGAATGTCTCGCCCATCATGACCAGGGCAGAAAGGGAGATTTTTTTGAAGCTGAAAACAGACGGAGAAAGAGAAAAATTCATCCGCTTTTTCTGGCGTCAGCGGGACCCTCTTCCAGAAACCGAAGAGAATGAATTCTACAGAGAATACATGGAGAGAGTGCGTTTTGCCGACCAGAATTTTGGCCACGGGACTTCCAAGCGCGGCAGCCAGACCGAGCGGGGATTTTATTATCTTCTCCTCGGGCCGCCGCTCGAACGGCAGTTTTTCACAACCCACTCCCAGCTCTGGCCGCTCGAGCTCTGGCAGTATAAGGGCGAAATCGAGTATGGCCTGCCGCCCTATTTTTATCTCATTTTCTACCAGCCGGGAGGGTTGGGAGAATATCGGCTCTACTCGCCTGGTGTAGAAGGACCGGAGAGGTTGATTGTCCCGGGGGCGTCCCCACGCTCCCTCACTCGAAGCGCCGCTTACCAGCTGATAAAAAGAATCTCTTCCGAGCTGGCGAGCGCTTCCCTGAGCTACATCCCCGGCGAAGCAACCCTTCTTGCACCCTCCTTTTCTTCTGCTTCCCTGCTGGCTTCGCTCCGCTCTGTTCCCGAGAAAAAATTTTCCGATGCCTACGCTCGCTCCTACCTGAATTACAAGGATTATATCGAGATAGAATACTCTCATGCCTATATTGAGAGCGAGTTTGGAGCAAAGGTCTTCTGGCATGACGGAGGTTTTTTTCTCCACTGGACAATCGAGCCCAAAAAAGTCAGCCTGGTCGAGCGAGAAGGAAGATTTCGAGCCAATTATAGCTTGATCCTGAGGCTTGAAGATAGGGAAGGAAATTTGGTTCTGGAAAAAGAAGAAGAAATCCCGCTGAGCATAACCGCAGAGCAAGCCCGCCAGCACAGCCAGCGGACTTTTGCCATCCAGGATATTCTCCCCGTAATTCCTGGTCACTTCCGGCTTTTTGGGTTGCTCAAAAACAAGACCACAGCGGAGTTCACTTCTTTTGGGGGAGATTTTTTCGTTCCCGAAAAAAGACCCGCTTTTGGTCCTCTTCTCCTTTATCACAGCCAGGAGAAAGTTCGTGGGGCAGCAAGTCCTTCTCTTCAGGCTTTCACCTTGGACGGGACTCATTATCTGGTGAGCGCGGCCAGCGAGTTTACAGCAAAAGAGGAGCTCGGGATTTACCTTCAAGCCAGCTGGCCTGATGATACCGCCCTCGGCCCTTCGGCGGCTCTCCTCATTGAAGTTCGTCCGGCTGGTCAGGAGGAGCCAGCCCTGAGGCAGAAAAGGAATATCAGCGACCTTGAATATATCGGTAGCTACGGGATTGACCTGGGGGGCTTCAGCCTGGCCTCGATAAAACCCGGTTACTATGAAATTGAGGTGGCTCTGATCGAGGATGGGGGGAAAAAGACGTTTACGGCGCGGGAGAATTTTGTTCTTTTTTCCCGACCGCAAGCTGCGCTCCCCTGGGTTTATGCCAGAGTCCATGGGCCGGCTCATTCCGCCGAGCACCTGTCACTTCTAGCTTCCCAGTATTTCATGATGAAGAAATACGAGGATGCCGTCCGTCTTGCTGAGCAGGCTTTCAAGAGCAAGGAGGAGCCCCCAACCAGGCTCCTATTCGCCCGGTGTCTTTATGGACTTGACCGTTTCCCGGAAGCGATTGAAACGGTTTTCCCCCTGCAGGAGGACCAGAGATGGTCGCGGGAAGCGGTCAAAGTAATAGCCGCAAGTTACGCTGGGCTCAAGGACTGGGCGAAAGCCCTCCTCTATCTGGAAAAGCTCATGGCCGAAGCGACTGAAACAGGCGTGCTCAACCTGGCCGCCGAGTGTTACCTGAACCTGGACAATCCGGGCAAGGCGGTACCGCTTCTGCGGCGCTCGCTCGAAATCGACCCCTCCCAGCCAGCTGTAAGAGCGCTCTTAGAGGAGACAGAGAAAAGAGTCAAGAAATAGGAATAATCCAAAAAATTGGACGAAAATTCAAAATTTTGGATATTTGACCCCAAGATTTCGAGTTTACCTTCTATAATTTACTGATATATAACAAAATAAAAAAATCGTCAGGTTGGCACATTTATTGCATATTTATTGCCTCTTGTCTTTATTGAAAATTAAAAAATGAGTATTAAAGGAGGTGATACCCAGAAGCGAAGACACTTTTACTTTCAAGGACGAAGGTGGAGTGATTTTTATCACTCCAGGGTAAGATTTTAACTTTTCGCCCCTAAAAAAGGGCAAAGAAAGGAGGCTAAATTTTGCGTAAGACTTTAGCGCTTTTGTTCGTTGTTCTTCTCTCTGTTTGCCTCATCGCCCAGGAGAGAACCGGGAATATCTTCGGCAAGGTTGTCGACCAGGAAGGAAACCCTCTTCCGGGTGTAACCGTTACATTGACCAGCCCCTTCGGGGCACCAATGACCTCGGTCACTTCCTCAGAAGGTATTTTCCGCTTCCTCTCTCTTCCTCCATCGAGAGAATACGCCCTGAAGCTTGAGCTTACCGGGTTCAAAACACGAGTGGAATCAGGAATCGTAGTTGCTGTTGGCGTTAACACCAACTTGAACCTGGTCATGGAAATGGGCGTTCTTGAGGAACAGGTGACGGTCACGGCCGTTTCCCCGATGGTCGACACCAAGAAGACCGCAGTCGGCACAAACGTCACCCAGGAAGTCCTGCAGTCGCTGCCGACGGCGAGAGACCCGTGGGTTATCCTCCAGATGGCTCCTTCGGTTATCGTCGACAGGGAGAACGTTGGCGGGGCCGAGTCCGGTCAGCAGTCCAATTATGTGGGCCGTGGCTCCAACACCTACAACAACAATGTCTGGGCAATGGATGGCATTGTCATCACCGACCCGGCAGCTATCGGCGCATCTCCGAGCTACTATGACTTCGATGCCTTCGAGGAGATGCAGATCACAGTCGGCGGTGCGGACGTCACTGTCCAGACGGGCGGCATTGCCCTTAACATGGTCACCCGCCGCGGCACCAACCGGGTCACCTTCGGCGGCCGCTTCTACATGATTGACTCCAAATTCCAGGCCGATAACTTCAAGCCCGAGTATGCTGAGCAGGGTGCCATCGGTATCAACAAAATTAACAACAATAAAGATTACGGGTTCAATATCGGGCTCCCCCTCATCAAGGACAAGGCCTGGATCTGGGCATCCTACGGAATTCAGGATATCAAGACGACGACTGTCTACGGCACCAAAGACGATACTCTTCTTCAGAATTATGTCGGAAAACTGAACCTTCAGCTCATTCCTCAAAACAGGTTCGAAGCATTTGCCCACATCGGTGGCAAGAATAAGTGGGGCCGTTCAGCCAGCGCTTCGCTTCCCGATGGCTACTATCAGGGAGGCCGCTACCACTTCGGTTCGCCCATCATCAAGATCCAGGACGAACACATGTTCGGCGACAGCCTGTTTGTGTCCGTGAAGTATGCTTTCTCGGACGCCGGGTTCAACCTGACGCCGATGATGGACCTCGAGTTCGACGACATGCCCATCTGGGATGAGACAGCGCAGAGATGGTTCGGCTCTGAATGGCGCTACTATGTTGAACGTCCTGTCAATCAGTACAATTTCCTGGCCAACTATTTTAATGACAACCTGTTCGGCGCCAGCCATGACGTCAAGCTCGGGTTCGAATACGCTGACCGCAATGCGTACACTGAATCCGTCTATTCAGGCAATGCTCTCATCCGGGTGAACATCAACTACCCCACGGTCGATTTTAACGGTGACCAACTGCCCGACCTCCCGCCCAGCGCAAATTTCAAAAGGTTCGAATTCTGGAGAGGCAACTTCAATGATTACCACGTCGATGCCTTTAGTGCCTTCTTCCAGGATACAATCACCTTTGGCCGGCTCAACTTGCTCCTTGGCTTGCGCTGGGACAGGCAAGTCCCCTGGGTAAACCCCTATACCGTTGAGGCCGTCCAGAAAGACAGCGGAGCCTGGCAGAAAACCGTAACCTCCCAGACAGCTGACCTCCTCGACAAGCTTCTTCCCGGGGTTGAGATTCCTAAGGTGACGGCAACAGCCAAGGACGGGAGCAACTATAACTGGACTGTCTGGTCGCCTCGGCTCGGGCTCACCTGGGATGTGACTGGCGACGGCAAAACGATTGCTAAGCTTTCTTTCGGCCGGTATGGCGACTTCATGGGCGTTGGAGAAGCCAGTAGATGGAGGCCGGGCGGTGTCAGCGGCTGGATGGATTTCTGGTGGTACGATAACGGCGACGGAATGGTTGATTTTAGAGAGCTCTACTGGGCCACCTACATCACTGCTCCTCTCTACCAGCTTTACAGAGCCTTTGACGATGCCGGCAATTTCAAGGGCAACTGGAGTGATGCTGCCGGCGCCTACTGGGGTGGTTACGATTACACGAACCCAGGTCAGACAACGAAGCC
>FWPV01007251.1_pt1 | contig 16437 bp, 16 predicted proteins | sample 2228371 | NCBI WGS metagenome assembly FWPV01 (sample SAMEA103939776, study PRJEB20133) | metagenome | reverse complement strand
GCGCCGCCGCAATCGCGCGTCAGGCGCTCGACAGCGCTCGCCCCAAGGCGGAGTGACTCATCCGCCGCGGCGCAAGCCCCGCTCGCGCGTCAGGCGCGTGGCAGCGCCCTCCTGAAGGCTGAGTAGCCCAACCTGTACCCTTACACTTCGGAACCTTACAACTCGATCTCAACATGATCAGCCTGAGCGGGAGGAGACAGCTCCCGCTCAGCTTTTTGAGGGCCGTTCTCCCTGTTTCTCGCTTCGTCAGAGGGCCACCGTGTCATCGTACATACACCCGGAAACCGGCTGGATCGAACTGATCTGCGGCAGCATGTTCAGCGGCAAGACCGAAGAGTTGCTTCGACGCGTGCGCCGCGCCGAGATCGCCCGTCAGAAAGTTCAGCTCTTCAAGCCCGCCATCGATGACCGCTACGGCGCGTCGCGCATCGCCTCCCATAACGGCCTCGCTCGCGAGAACGCCATCATCGTGCGCAACGCGCCGGAGATCCTCCAGCTCGTCGACCCCGATACGAACGTCGTTGCCATCGACGAGGTGCAATTCTTCGACTGGACCATCGCCGACGTCTGCAACGAGCTGGCCGACCGCGGCGTGCGCGTGATCTGCGCTGGCCTCGACACCGACTTCCGCGGCGAACCGTTCGGCCCCGTGCCGCTCTTACTCGCCCAGGCCGAACACGTCGATAAACTGCACGCCATCTGCGTCCGCTGCGGCGCCGAGGCCTCGCGCACCCAACGCCTGATCGACGGCCGCCCCGCCCGCTACGACGACCCCATCATCCTCGTCGGCGCCGACGAAGTCTATGAGGCGCGCTGCCGTCGCTGTCACGAGGTGCCAGGCCAGCCGACCCGCCAGGATGAAGGCGCGACAAGGGGCAGGTGATTTAGAATCTATCCGAGAAGTTTCGATACGGTCTCCTGACCATGCCCCTGGCTGGTCAGGAGACCAGCCAGAACCGTTTTTTGGACAGGCTCTTACTCCGCAGCATGATCAGGAGTCGGAGGCCTGCAAAAACCTGGCCTTCCCGTAACTATCAGAGTTAGCGCCCCATACGGGCCACTTTTTGAAGAGATTCCCCCCCGCTTAGAACCTAGCCGAGAAGTTTCGGCGCGGTCTCCTGACCATGCCCCTGGCTGGTCAAGAGACCGGCCAGAACCTTTTCCGGAGTAGGCTCTTATTCGTCACAACTAACGTAACGGCGCCCTGCTGTGTTATTATGGGGCGCAAACAAAGGGGGCCAGATCGGGCGCCTCAGCCCCTGACAAGCCCAGCGGGAGCTTAAGTTGTGATAGGAGATCAGACCTCCGTAGTGGGAGAGCATCATGGAAAAAGCCCTGCGCGATCAATTTGGGCGAGTGATAGAATATCTGCGCATCTCGGTCACTGAGCGGTGTAATTTGCGTTGTGTGTACTGCGTCTCGCCCGATAACCGTGGTTATGAGGAGAGCGAGGGGTTCCTGTCTTTTGAGGAGATTGTCGCGATCGTCCAGGCGCTGTCGCAACGCGGCCTGCGCCGTGTGCGCCTGACAGGAGGGGAACCGTTGGTGCGTCCCCACCTGCCCGATTTGGTAGCACAGCTCGCCGCCGTACCCGGTATCCAGGACCTTTCGCTCAGCACGAACGGGATCTTGTTATCGCGCTACGCCGATCGCCTCAAACGCAGTGGATTAAAGCGAATCAACATCTCGCTGGACACGCTGCAGCCCCAGAAGTTCCGCCAGGTCTCACCCATAGGACGCTGGGACGATGTTTGGGCGGGGATCGAGGCGGCGCTCGATGCCCGGCTGCAGCCGATCAAGATCAATTGTGTGCTGATGAGAGGGATTAATGACGACGAGATTGAAGCCTTCGCGAGGCTCACGTTGCGCTCCCCCCTTCATGTGCGGTTCATTGAGTTGATGCCCATCGGCAACGTGGGGTTCTATCAGCAGGGGCATCTGCTGCCGATAGCAGAGGCGAAGGCACGCTGTGCACGCTTGGGCGAATTAGCTCCTGTGAAGCAGGGCGAGGCGATTGGTGGAGGACCAGCAGAAGTATTTCAGTACCCCGATGCGCAGGGTACGCTGGGATTCATCGGCGCGTGCACCGAGAACTTCTGTCAACGGTGTAACCGCATGAGGCTCAGCGCCGAAGGTTACCTTTATCCATGTCTGGGGCACGGCGTGCGCGTTGACCTCAAACCTGCGCTGAGGCGGCCTCACGGTGACCGCGCATCGGCAGTCCTGGAGATGGTGGAACAGGCTCTGGCTTACAAACCCCAGGGACACCAGTTCATCGCGTTGACGCCGCACCCCGCCTTTCGTACCATGCGGGCGATCGGAGGCTGACGAGCATGATACATATGATAGACGTGGGCGAGAAAACAGAGACTGCTCGCGAAGCGGAAGCGGAAGCCATCATCCGGGGAGATCCGGAAGTGCTGCGCGCCCTGTGGGAAGGGCGGTTGCCCAAAGGCGAAGCGCGAGCCGCCGCCCAAGTTGCTGCTATCTTGGCCGCCAAGCGTACCCCCGAGCTGCTGCCGATGTGCCATCCCATTCGGCTGGATAAGGCAGAGGTACGGATGGAGCTGGAAGATGGACAGATTCGGGTACGCGCCCTGATGCGAGCGCACGACCGTACCGGCGTAGAAATGGAAGCGCTCACTGCCGTGAGCATCGCTGCCCTGACCCTCTACGATTGGGCGAAATCAAGCGATCCGGCGCTGGGGTTCACTGTACGCCTGGTGCGAAAGTCGGGCGGCAAATCAGGGAAGTGGGAGAATGCAGCCGTAGCCCCCCACGCTGATGAAGGGACATCCTGAGGAAGCGAGCAGGCATGAGTGAGATTCTTCTGCTAGCAGGTTTTTTCACTATCGCGCTGCTCTACGCCTCGGTGGGCCATGGAGGCGCAACCGGTTACATCGCCTTGCTCACCCTGTTGATGCCCGCGTTGCCTGCGCAGGAAGTATCGACCACTGCCCTGATCCTCAACACGCTCGTATCAGGAAGCGCACTGCTACAGTTCGCTCAGGCCGGGCATCTTCCATTCCAGTGGGCAGCGCCCTTGCTCATCGCCTCCGTGCCAGCGGCATATGTTGGCGGGTTGCTGGAAGTCCCTCCCTGGCTGTTCCACTCGATCCTGGGGATCGGCCTGGCGATGGCCGTGATACGCCTGGTGATGTGGTCAGGCGCTCCGGTCTCGCAGCCGCCGCTCCCACTCTCACGAGGGCTGGCGCTGGGAGTGGGAGGCCTCATCGGTTTGATTTCCGGCATGGCAGGCATCGGTGGAGGGGTTTTTCTCAGTCCCTTGATGATTTTGCGACGCTGGGCATCGCCCCACGATACGGCCGGAGTCGCCGCGAGCTTTGTGCTGTTCAACTCTCTCTCAGGTTTGCTGGCGCGAGGCGTTGCTGGCACTTTCGTCGTTGGCTCGTTGTTGTTGCCCATGAGCGTCGCCGTGGCTGGCGGCGTCGTGGGAGCATATTTGGGCGCGCGGCGCTGGCGCCCTCTCGCGCTCAACAGGATGCTGGCCGCAGTGCTGCTCGTCGCTTGCGTGAAGCTCGTCATCGTCACGCTAAGGTGAAGGAAATGAAAGCAGGGGGATTACTGCCGTTCGAACAGGCGCAGGCGATCGTGCTCTCGGATGTGGCAGTTCTGGAAGTGGAAAGGGTGGACCTGGCTCAAAGCGTTGGGCGAGTGCTGGCAGAATCGCTTGTGGCGCCGCACGACCTGCCGCCTTTCGATAACGTCGCGATGGATGGTTATGCCCTACGCGCCGAAGATACGCAGGAAGCCTCCCCTGTCGTCCCTGTCCGGCTGCGGATAGTGGGTGAATCGGCGGCGGGTAAGCCCTATCCGCTGGCGCTGCGGCCAGGTGAAGCGGTCGCCATCAGCACTGGCGCACCCATCCCAGACGGCGCGGACGCCGTCCTACCCATTGAAGGCGCACAGATCGAAGGCGAGATGCTCATCTGCTCGCAGCCGGTGCAGCAAGGGACACATATTCGCCCCAGAGGACAGGATGTACGGGCAGGCAGCCTGCTGGCGCCCACAGGGACACGGCTGCGACTTCAGCATCTGGGAGTTCTCACCGCCTTGGGTCTGACGCCCGTGCCTGTGCATCGTCGCCCACGGGTGGCTATCGTCGTTTCCGGCTCCGAACTATTGCCCTACGATGCGCCGTTGCAGCCAGGCAAGATACGCGACACCAATAGCCTTTTGTTGCACCAATGGTTGAAGCAGCGAGGCTTCCCGGCCACGTTTCTGGGCGTCGTGCCCGACGAGCTGGATTCTACGCTGCGCTTCTTGGAGCATGCGCTCGCCGAAGCTGAGGTGGTGATATTTACAGGCGGGGTTTCAGTCGGCGAACATGATCTGATTAAACCCGCGCTGGAGCAAATTGGGGCACGGATCCTCTTCTGGCGCGTAAACATGAAGCCCGGCAAGCCGCTATTGTTTGCGCGATGGCAAGAGCGCGCCATTTTTGGGCTACCAGGGAATCCGCTGGCGGTGGTGGTGGGGCTGATGAACTTTGTGCTTCCCTATCTTGCCTCGCTGGAAGGCGAAGCGATGCCATTGCCGCGCAGCATGACCGCCCGCCTGGCAACGCCTGTGCACAAAAAGGAGACCCGTGCGGAGTTCCTGACCACGCGATTATCCATCGACGAGACGGGATCCCTCCTTGCGGAGCCGACCCCGATGCAAGGCTCTGCGCTGTTGGGCAGCCTGGCGCTGGCGGACGCTTTCCTATACTTACCCAGCGGTGTTGGGGATTATCCAGCAGGGACGCGCGTGAAGGTATACCCCATCACCTCAGCACTGGAGGCCGTCATATGACAGTGTATGTTCGGGTGTTTGCCCACCTCAAATCGGTGTTGGGCTCGGGGATACTTGCTGTGAGCCTGCCGGAGGGCGCCTCGGTGGCTGATTTGCTGGCCCATCTCCATGAGGCGTATCCCACCCTGGGTCGATGGCGCGCCTCGGTGCGCGTCGCAGTCAATTGGGACTATGTTTCAGAGAAGGCGCCTTTACACGATGGTGACGAGGTCGCCCTGATCCCCCCCGTGAGTGGAGGCTAGGGTGATGCGCTACTTAACCTGCGAAGCTCTCTCAGCCGACGAGTGGCACCACACAACGGTGAGTGAACATTCGGGCGCGTCCGTAGAGTTCTTGGGGATCGTACGTCGCCTGGAACAGGATGCGCCTATCGAGTATCTGGAATATGAGGCATACGAGCCGATGGCGGAGCGAATGATCGAGCAATATATCCACCAGGCGCAAGAACAATTTAAGCTGAGCAGGGTGTATTTTCGCCATCGGCTGGGCAAAGTGCGCGTCAATGAGATCGCAGTGATTATCGGAGTCCATGCGCCCCATCGTGAAGAAGCCTTTGCGGGCTGCCAGTTCCTGGTAGAGGCGCTCAAACGTGATGTTCCCATCTGGAAGGTGAGGGCAGAATATTTAGAGCAGCGAACCACTTGAACAGTTGCAGCCCCGCAGGCGCCACCGTACAGGCGAACATCTGCGAGCTTGCTGTCTCTAGATTGATGCCGATGATCGTGATTGGAGGTCATTCAGGAGGACTAAGATGGCCGCAACCATTCACTGGCTGGGACATGACGCCTTTCGCTTGCAGGCAGAACGGACAGTCTACATCGACCCCTGGAAGTTGCGCCCGGGCGCGCCGTTGGCCGACCTCATCCTCGTCACCCACGACCACTACGACCACTGCTCGCCCGAAGATGTCGCGCAGATCCGCGGCCCGCATACGGTCGTAGCGGCTCCCGCAGCCGCAGCCGCCAAACTGACGCCCCCCGTGACGGTGGTGAAAGCCGGCGATCAGCTCACGCTGAACGGCGTGGTCGTCGAGGTCACGCCCGCCTACAATCTCAACAAGCAATTCCACCCGCGCCAGGCCGGGCACGTCGGCTATATCGTGACGTTGGGAGGAGAACGCATCTACCACACGGGCGACAGCGACGCTATCCCGGAGATGGACCATCTGCGCGTCGATATCGCGTTGCTGCCGGTCAGCGGCGTGTATGTAATGACCGCCGAGGAGGCGGCGGAGCTGGCCGGACGCCTGCGGCCCAAACTGGCCATCCCGATGCACTATGGCGCGGTCGCAGGGTCAGAAGCTGACGCCCAGCGTTTCGCCGAACGCTGCCCGACGCCGGTGCGCATCCTGCAGATCGAGCCACAATGAGAATCTAATCCGAACCCCCCATGGGGTAGGCGAAGGCAAGCCTTCGCCTACCTCCGAACGCCTCATCTGTGAGTCTTGGGATAAGCTCTAAACGACCGGCCTCTTGCGTGAGTCCGGCGACGGGCGTCGCGTCGGCGCTGCTGGCTGAAGACGCGGCGGCCTGTTTTACGCGCTCTCGCGCAGGTCGCGATCGGTGGTCGTCGGCCAGTCGGCGCGGGTCAAGAGCAGCGGGGGAGTCTTGCGCAGGATCGTGTCGCCGTTGACGACGCAGCGCACGATATCCGGTCGCGAGGGGATCTCATACATGACATCGAGGAGCGCCTGTTCGATGATCGTGCGCAGGCCGCGCGCGCCCGTCTTGCGCTTCATCGTCTCCTCGGCGGCGGCCTCGAGGGCGTCGGGCGTGAACACCAGCTCGACCCCATCCAGGCTGAACAGGCGCTGATATTGCTTGACGACCGCGTTCTTGGGACGGGTGAGGATCGCCATCAAGGCGTTCTTGTCGAGCGGCTCCAGGCTGACGATGACGGGCAACCGTCCCACGAACTCGGGGATCATGCCGTACGCCAGCAAGTCTTCGGGGATGACCTGGCGGAGCAGCGCGGCCTTGGCCTCCTCGGGGCTGGGCGGCAACTGCGTGCGCCCGAACCCCACCTGTCCCTTCGCGCCGATCCGCTCGGCGATGATCTTGTCCAACCCCTCGAACGTGCCCCCGCAGATGAAGAGGATGTTCGACGTATTGAGCTGGATGTATTCCTGCTGCGGATGCTTGCGGCCTCCCTGCGGCGGGACGTTGGCGACCGTCCCTTCGATGATCTTCAGCAGGGCCTGCTGCACCCCCTCGCCGGAGACATCACGCGTGATCGATGGATTATCGCCCGACTTGCGCGCGATCTTGTCGATCTCATCGATGTATACGATGCCGGTCTCCGCGCGCGCCACTTCCCAATCGGAGGCCTGCAAGAGGCGCAGCAGAATGTTCTCCACATCCTCGCCGACGTAGCCCGCCTCGGTGAGGCTGGTCGCGTCGGCGATCGTGATGGGCACATCGAGGATGCGGGCGAGGGTCTGAGCGAGCAGCGTCTTGCCCGAACCAGTAGGCCCCAGCAACAGAATGTTGCTCTTCTGCAGCTCCACGTCAGAATGATCCTGGCCGGACGAGATGCGCTTGTAGTGATTGTAGACGGCAACGGACAGGACCTTCTTGGCCTGCTCCTGCCCCACCACGTATTCTTCGAGCTTCTCGACGATCTCGCGCGGTTGCAGGATGCGTTCCCAGGAAGGCGCGGGCTTCTGGACGCCCACCCCTTCCTCCTGCAGGACCTCCTGGCACAGGCGGACGCATTCGTCGCAAATGGCCACGCCATCCGGGCCGGCGATCAGGCGTTGCACATCGTCCTGGCTGCGATGGCAAAACGAGCAACGCTGGAGGCCGAGGGCGTCTCTACCGGGCATCCTTGGAATCCTCAGCCGCGGCCTTTGATAGCTCTTCGACTGGCTTGTCTGGCTGGCCTACCACATGGTCGATCAGGCCATACTCGACGGCGGCGTAGGGGTCCATGAAGTAATCGCGCTCGAAGTCGCGCTGGATGCGCTCCAGAGGCTGGCCGGTCTTTTCGGCCAGCAGGCGCTGGAGCAACCCCTGCATGCGCAACAGCTCATTGAGCTGGATCTGCACGTCAGGCGCCGACCCGCGCGCCCCGCCCATCGCCGAGTGCATGTGGATGGTGGCGTGCGGCAGCGCGTAGCGCTTCCCCTTGGTGCCAGCCGCCAGCAACACCGTGCTCATGCTGGCCGTCCACCCCACCGCGAACGTCGAGACCGGCGCATGGATCATGTTCATCGTGTCGTAGATGGCCAGGCCGGGATAGATCTCGCCGCCAGGAGAGTTGATGTAGAGCTGGATGTCTTTATCGGGGTCCTCGCGGTCCAGGAAGAGCAACTGCGCAACGATCAGGTTGGCCACCTGATCGTTGATCGGGGTGCCCAGAAAAATGATGCGTTCTTTCAAGAGCAACGAGTAGATGTCGTAGGCGCGCTCGCCTCGACCAGTCTGCTCGATCACCATTGGGATCAACGATTGCGGTATCACACTCACTCTCCCTGCTGTGTAACCTCAACATCGGCCGCCGCTTCCTCGCCCACGGCAGGCTCTTCGCTTGCGGCAGGCTCGCCCACAGGCTCTGCGCTCGCGACAGGCTCCGCCGCTGTCGCTCCTGGCGCCGCTGTCGCTCCTGGCGCCGCTGGCGCTGCTGCTTCCGCTTCTGCCTCAGGAGGAGCCTCCGCCTCGCCGCGTGCGATCTGCAGCAGCCGATTCAGCGTCTTCTCAGTCAAGATATCGTTGGCGATCATCTGGCGACCAGCGGGCGTATCCAGGACCTGGCGCAAAGACGCCTGCGATTGCGAAGGTGCGCCGTTCAGGAAGCGCTCGATCTGTGCCTTGATCTCTTCCGCGGTCACATCCAGATTCTCCGCCGCAGCCACCGCTCCCAACAGCAGGTTGCGCTTCAAGCGCTGCTCGGCCTGTGGCCGCACCTGCTCTCGATACTGCTCGCGTGTCAGTCGGTTGAGCTTGAGGAAATCGTCCATGCTCATGCGGCGCCGCTGCAACTCGCGCTCCAGATCTCGCATCATGGCGTCGATCTCCTCCTCCACCAACGCGGGCGGATAGGCGACCTCTTCGGCGCCGTTGACAAGCGCTTCCAGCACCTGATCCAGGTGGCGGGAACGGACCTCCATCTCGCGCTCGGCCTGCAATCCCTCGCGAATATTGGCGCGCAGCGCTTCCAGGCTGGCGAAGTCCCCGACCGACGCAGCGAAGGCGTCGTCCAGCTCTGGCAGGCGGCGCTCCTGCACCTTCTTGAGGGTAACCCGGAAGTGCGCCGTCTGGCCAGCCCAGCGCGAGCTGGCGTCAGCCGGATAGGTCAGGGCGAACTCGCGCGTCTCCCCAACCTGCATCCCCAGAAAGGACGCGTCGAACCCCGGCCACAGCTCCGCCTCCGGATCGCGGGCAGGGATGATCTGCCAGTCGGTCTGATCGATGATCGTCTCGTCGGCGGTGCTGCCGTGGACATCGACCGTCAACAAGTCGTCGTACTGCGCAGGACGATCGACATCGACCCACGGCGAGCGCGCGTCGCGCAGATCGCGCAAGACCTGATCGACCTCCTCGTCGGTGACCGTGACCGGCTCGGGTTCGATGCGGATCGACCGGTAGGGGCCTGGCTTGACGACCGGCGTAAGGGGAACGCGCAGGCGGATCACCATCGGCTCGATCTGGATATCCTCCAGGGATGCCTGGCCGATCGGCTGTACGCCCGATTCAGCGAGGGCCGTCTGATACGACTCGTCCAGGAGATCCGGCATGACTTCCTGCAGGAGCGCCTCTTTGCCCACGGCTGCCAGCACGACGGGGAACGGCGCCTTGCCCTTGCGGAAGCCCGGAATGCGGACGCGATTGGCGACTTTGCGCGCGCCTTGCTGCAAGAATTTCTGGACGCGTTCGGGTTCGATCTCGATCGTCAGGATCACCTGGCGATCTGGAAGGTGTTCAGTGGAAACTTTCACAGGATGACTTTGGCTCCTTTCCAACGGCTGCCGACACAGAGATCGGGCGGTAAGCGGGGCGATTATAGCATAGTTGATAGGAAAGCGCTAAAGGCCGCGACCGTTACGCGCCATACATCTCGCGGCTGATCGCCAGAAACTCCTGACACATGGCGTCGATCGCCTCGCGACGATGGCCAGCGCCGACAGGATCAGTGTACCAGCGCGGGATGAAGCCTCCTTGCGGGCGCGCCAGGTGTTTGACCATCTTCCGACAGTAGGCGCGGATGTCAGCGAGGCTGCCGTTGACCATCGTGTTCTGAATGTCCACCGGCGCGAAGAAGGTCAGGCGCCCCCCGAACCGCTGGCCGAGCAGCTCCAGCCCCATGTTCTCCTGCTGATCCATGTGGATGGCGTCGAGGCCGATCTCGATGAGGTCGTCGAGGATATCCACGATGTACCCGCAACTGTGCAGAAACGTCAACAGGCCTGCCTCGTGGGCGGCCGCGTAGATGCGCGCATAACACGGTTTCCAGATCTCGCGCCACTTGGCCGGCGAGATCATCAGCCGCTTCTGAAGCCCCCAGTCGTCGCAGAAGATGAATCCGTCTACGCCCGCCGCCGCATAGCGTTCGATCGCGACCAGGTTCATGTCGACGAGGATATCCAACAGCTCGCGCAGCTTGTCGGGCGCCTCGTAGATGTCCGCCCAGGTGTTCTCCAGACCTCGAATGAAATGGACGCGCTCGTAGATCGAGATGCCGCTGCCGAGCAGGAATTTGTCCCCCGCGCGCTCGCGCGCGCCGACGAGCGGTTGCCAGCGGCGCGGCTCCCGAATATCGGGGATAGACAACTTGGCGAAGTCCGCCCAATCCTTGAGCGGGAACTCCTGCACCTCGCCCAACTGCGAGACGCCGATGTTGTCCCAGACCGCTCCCCACTCGTCCACCCCTTTGGGAGGACGCGCGTCCGGCGAGGGGTCCATGCCGACCCAGGCGAAGTCGGAGCCGTAGGGTTCAGGGAAATCGTACGGGAGACGATCAATGCCCTCGAAGCGGAGGGCGCGTGCGACCAGCTCGCGGCTCGTCATCATGGAGCAACTCCTCGCGCTCACCAAAGCGCTCGCTAAGGACTCTGAGCCTATCCGAAAAACGGTCCTGGCGGCACGGTCAGGAGACCGCGCCGAAACCTTTCGGATAAAACGGTTCTGGCTGGTCTCCTGACCAGCCAGAAGCACGGTCAGGAGACCGCGCCGAAACCTTTCGGATAGGTTCTATGCTATCCCTAGGCGGACAGGTCCGGCATGCGGATCAACACCTTGAGCGTCCCTGGTTGCGCCGCGTGGGCCAGCGCGGCCTCGCCTGCAGCCAGAGGATACTCCGCATCGATCAAATCCTCCACCGGCGCCAACCCGCTCGCCAGCAGGCGCAGGGCAGGAGGGAACGGACCGCAGCGCGAGCCGACCAGGGTCACCTCGTCCACCACCAGGCCGCTGAGATCGGCCTGCATCAACCCATGATAGGTGCCGCGGGCAGACGAGGCGACGCGCGGCCATGAACCCCTCGGGGCGGCCGGTCGCCTCGATGACGACATCCGCCCACGCCGCCGGGTAGTCGGGCGACTCGCGCACGTCGACGCCCAGGCGGCGCAGGCGCGCGGCCTGGGCCGGATAGCGCGCCCACACGACCAGCTCACAGCCGGTCAGCCGCAACACGCGCGCCAGCAGTTGGCCAAGCCGGCCAGCGCCCAGGACAGCCACGCGCGCAGTCGGCGGGAGGTGCACCTGCTGCAGCACCTCCAGGGCCGCCGCCAGCGGCTCCGTGAAAATGGCTGCCGCGTCCGTCACCTCCTCCGGCGCGACGTGTAGATTCGTCAAAGGCAGGGTGAGATAACGAGCGAAGGCGCCATCACGGCCGCTGATCCCCAACGTCGTCCGTTGCGGACAGTGCGTCGGGCGTCCCGCGCGGCAAGTCGGGCAAGTCCCACAGGCGGCGTTGATCTCGCCGACCACACGCCGCCCCACCCAGGCCGGATCGGGCGCCGCCTCCACGACCCCCACGAACTCATGGCCGAGGACGCCGCGAAAGCTCATGTAGCCGCGCAGGATCTCCAGGTCTGTGCTGCAGATCCCCGCGGCCGTCACCCGCACCAGCGCCTCACCCGGCGGCGGACAGGGATCGGGATAGGCAGGGTCGTAGCGCACGCGCGCGCCATCGAAGACCAAAGCCTGCACAACGCACCTCCCGTCCTGCAACGCGCCTGGGACGATCCCGCCGCGATGGCGATCCCCGAAGGCCGGCGTCCCCAGCTCAGGCTGCGGCGATCCCTCCTCGCAGGCGCATCCACAACTTGCGCAAGTCCCCCTGCTCCCACACGACCAGCAACGGGACGGCGTTGAAGATCGAGGAATAGGTGCCGCTGATCAGGCCGACCAGCATGGTGGCGATGAATTGCTTGATCGTCGCGCCGCCAAAGAACAGGATGGCGACCATAATGAAGATGGCATTCAACTGCGTGGCCAGCGACCGATGGATCGTCTCCAGCAGGCTGCGATTGACGATCGTCTCGAACGGTTCGCCGCGACGCTTCGGCGTGTTCTCGCGGATGCGGTCGAAGACGACGATCGTGTCTTGCACGGAGAAGCCGATCACCGTGAGCAACGCGGTGAGGAAGAGGGCGTCGACTTCCCAACCCAGCACGAGGCCCGCGATCGAGAAGAGGCCCGTCGTCACCAGGATGTCATGGATCATGGCGATGATCGCGCAGATGCCGAAGCGGAAGGGATGAGGCACGCGGCGAAAGGCGACGATGATGAACCCCAGGATCGCCAGCGCGGCTACCGCGACGGCGACCGTGGCCGCCCGCGTCACCTCGCGGCCAACGGTCGGGCCTACCGACCGAAACTGCAGCTCCGTAGCCGGCCCAAAGCGCTCCTCCAGATTCTGGCGCAGCGCGATCTTCGTCTCGTTGTCGATCGTCTTGAGGCGGACCACCACCGTCCGCCCGTCGCCGACAGTCTGCACAATCGTATCCCCCAGGTCGGCCTCGGTGAAGACATCGCGCACCGCAGTAGGCTGCACAGGCTGCTCGAAACGCAGCTCCCAAAACGAGCCGCCCGTGAAGTCGATGCTCAGACGCAGGGGGGATCCGTAAGTGACCGTAGAATAGATCATCGCGACCAGCCCTGGGAGGATGACCAGGGCGGAGAGCAGAAAATACCAGCCGCGCTTCTCGACGATGTTATACAAGGAAGCCCTCCGACTCTAGAATCCCAGCAGCCAGCGATGCTTGCGCAGCGACTCATCAGAGCCGCCGAGCGCCGCACGCATGAAGGTGCGCGTCGCCACGACCGCGGTGAACATGCTGATCGTGACGCCCAGGCCGAGGTTGATGGCGAACCCCTTCACGGTGGTGGCGCCATAGTTCGACCCAAACCAGCCCAAGATCAGACAGGTGATGATCGTGGACAGGTTCGAATCGAGGATCGCCGTCCACGCCCGATTGAAGCCAGCCTCGATCGCCAGCGGCAGCGGGCGTCCAGCGCGCAACTCCTCTTTCATGCGCTCGAAGATGAGGATGTTGGCGTCCACAGCCATGCCGGTGGAAAGAAGGAACCCCGCGATGCCAGGGAGCGTCAGCGTGATCGGCACCAGCTTGAAGATCGCGAGGTTGAGCACCGCATAGGTCAGCAAGGCGCCGTCGGCCAGCAGGCCAGGCAGGCGATAGTAGATCAGCATGAAGAGGAGGACGATCGAGATGCCGATCAGGCCAGCGGTGATGCTCTTCTGAACCGAGTCCTGGCCGAGGGTCGGGCCGACCGTGCGCACGTCGGCCACATACAGCGGCACCGGCAACGCGCCGTAGCGCATCTGGACCGCCAGATTGCGCGCCTCAGTCAGATCGAAGCCGCCCTCGATGACGCCGCGCTGGCTGATGCGGGCGCGCACCTCGGGACAGGAGATGACGATCTTGTCCATCGTGATGCACAGGAAGCGCCCGACATTGGCGCCCGTGAAGTTCTCGAAGATGACCGAGCCTTCATCCGTCATCTCGAACGCGATGTAGGGGCGGCCAACGTTGTCGAATTGGACCTGGGCATCCTTCAGGCCAGCGCCGGTCATCACAGTATGAAAGACGCGATCGGTGATCGTGGGAATATCGTCGGTCGGCGTGATCGCCTGCGTCGTCGTGATCGGCGTCTCGCTGGCGGCGGTCGGCGTCAGCGGCTCGGTGGCGGTTGCCGGTGCAGAGGCGGTCACCTCTTCGGCGGCGGTGATCGCCTGCGTCTCTGCGATTGACGCCTCTCCAGCCACAGTCGGTGTGATCGACACAGAAGTAGTGAGTCCCTCGGCCGCGGTGATCGCCTGCGTCGCCGTGATCGTTTGCGTCTCTGTGACCGCGCCCGCGGCGGCGACCGTGGGCGTGAGCGATTGGGTCGTCGTCAGCGCGCCGCTCGTGGAGGCGCCGCCGCCGTAATCGGTGATGATGCGCACCCCGCGCGCGACGGGGGTCGCTCCCGCCTCCACGAACTCCAGGAGGCCGGTGCCCTTGAGCGTAGCGACCGCCTGCTCCGGCTTGTCGATGCCGGGCAGCTCGACGATGATGCGGCGATCGCCCTGCAACTGCACGACAGGCTCGGTGACGCCCAGGCCATTGACGCGCTGCTCGATGATCGTGCGCACGGCGTCGATGGCGTCCCTGGACACTTCCTGATCGGCAGGGACGTCGGCTTCGAGGAGCACCTGCAGGCCGCCTTGCAGATCGAGGCCTTGCTTCAGCTCGAGGCTCCGCAGGTCGCTCGGCTGCCAGAAGAGGGCGCGCACCATCCACTGAGGGTGCTCGATGGGCAACGCGATGTACAGGGCCAGCAGAGCCAAAAGGACGATGACGACCAGAGAGATCCAGTTACGATCGCGCATGCAGTGGCATCCTTTGGCCCCCAGGCGGGGCCTGCGGGGCAAGATAAACCTGCACGACGCAGCGGCCGGGCAGGCAAACAGGGCGATTATAACAGGCGGCTATAGTTTCGTCAAAGCGACTCGCGCAGCAGACGACGGGCCAGCTCGAGGGCCTGCTCGCGATCGTGCACTTCTCCGGCGGCCTGCGCCTCGCGCACAGCTTCGAGCAGGCGGCCAACGGTCGGCCCTGGCGGGATGTCCAACTCCGCCATCAGCAGACGGCCATCGAGGAGAGGAGCGACGCGCGCCGCGCGACGCTCGAACCACTCGCGCAGGAGCCAGGCGGCGCGGGCGCATTGGGCGCGCCAGGCGTCCAGCGCCAGGCGCGGGCCATAGATGGCGCGCTGATCGGCCAGGCCGAAGAGGAGCAGATCGGGGACGGCGTCGTCCACATCGCGGAAGAACCGATAAACGGCGCGCGCCGATGGCTCGCGGTCGCCCAGGGTCAAGGCCAAAGAGCGCATATGGTGACGGGCCATCTCGCTCAGATGGCGGATCTCGACGCGACTGAAGCGCAGCCAATCGAGCCGCTCTTGGATCAGCTCAGCGCTCACGCGCTCATGGCCGATAAAACGCACGCGGCCGTCGGGATCGACCGCGCGCGTGGCCGCTTTGCCCCAGTCGTGCGTCAGCGCCAGCCAACGCGCCCAGCCCTCCCGCGCGCGTCCGGCGCTCAGCGGCTGACCCAGGTGGGCGCGCAGCGGCTCCGCATAGGGGCGCAGCGCGTCCCACATCAGCCCTTCGACCACCTCGCGCGGAGGGTCCTGGCCCAGGATCACCTGCAGGAAGCGATCGGTCGCGTGCATCGCCTGCAAGGTGTGCTCGAATACGTCGGCGTGATGCGGCTCGCTTTGCGTGACCCCCCACAGGGCGCTCAGTTCGGGCAACACGTGGGGAAGCAGGTTCAGAGCTTGCAGGAGGCGCGCGGCGCGCGCGCAGCCGGGCGCGCCGATCATGCGCCACAGCTCATCGCGCACGCGTTCCGGGGAGGCGAGGACCAGGAGCGAGGCGGCGGCGCGGATCGCCTGGATCGTCTCCGGCGCCAGACGCAGGCCCAGGTCGCCGGCCAGGCGCGGCGCGCGCAGGAGCCGGACGGGATCGGCGCGCAGCGCTTGCGGCGACGCCAGGCGCAGCCAGCCAGCGCGCAGGTCCTCGCAGCCGCCGGTGGGGTCGATCAGCGGGCCGTCGCCGGAGGCGGTCAGGGGCGCGGCCATGGCGTTGATGGTGAAATCGCGCGCGCGCAGGTCCGCTTCGAGCGAGTCCCCGCGCAGGCGGGCGACGTCGACGGTGAGGAGCGCGCCGTCCGCGGTGGAGAGGAGGGCGCGGCCATAGTCCCGCCCGGCGTCGAGGAGACAGAACGCGCCGCCGAAGCGATCGGCGATCGCGCGCGCCAGCGCGACCGCCCCCTCTTCCACCAGCAGGTCCAGATCATGGATCGGCCGGCCCAGCAGACGATCGCGCACGGCGCCGCCCACCAGCCAGGCGCGGGGGCGCTGCTCCACCACAAACGCCGCCACAACGCCGGGCAACGACTCCGGGTCCAGCCAGCGTGTGGGCAGGACGATCCTCTTCTCTCCCTGTAGCAGCTTCGCCGTCATGCGCTCCTTCGCTCTGCCGTGATCGACTCCCGGACCCGGCGCCGTCCGCGCCAAAAGCGGCGATCGCTCCACCCTTCCTGCTGATGTCGCCCCAGCGCCGCCGGGGCCGCTCGATGGCCTCCTGGCCCTGCGAGGCGGCGACCAGTCGTTT
>FWPV01003207.1_pt1 | contig 16438 bp, 18 predicted proteins | sample 2228371 | NCBI WGS metagenome assembly FWPV01 (sample SAMEA103939776, study PRJEB20133) | metagenome | reverse complement strand
GTTGCCGGTGATTAATTCCAAGCATGTTCAAAACAACAAGATCGTCCTCGAAGATAATCGTTCAGCGATTCTCAATAATGGTAACGATCCCCAGATCCGTCACGGCGATGTTTTAATGAACGGGACGGGCCGCGGCACATTGGGGCGCGCAGCACCCTATCTCAATGAAAATCCGGCAATCCCAGACAACCATGTAACGATTATGCGTTCCCCGACCCCCGATCCTGCCTATTTGTCCTTTTATCTGAATAGCCAAGCTGGCCAGCTTCAGGTTGAAATGCACCAGAGAGGTACCTCTGGTCAGCTTGAACTTTATCCTTTTGATATTCGAAAATTTCTTGTGTGGGTGGCTCCAGATTCCTTTCAGGCAGAAATCCGGAAACTTTATGACCAAGCTGCCGAAAGCGAGCGACAATCAAGGGAATTGCTCGAGCAAGCCAAAGCCCGCGTGGAACAACTCATCGAGGAGGCGGCTGAAGAACAAAGGGGGAACTTATAATGCCAATCCCTCGCCCGACACCCATCTATCGCCTCCTGCATATCGACAACCTTGCGGTGATCCTGGACTGCGGCGGGATGCATGCGCCCAATCACCCCCCTGAAGGCGCATGCGATTATCGGGCGATACACAACGTGGATATCCAGCAGATCCGGCGGCAGCGCCCCATTGCCTGCGGGCCGGGCGGTACGGTGCACGATTATGTGGCCTTTTATTTAGGGCTACGCTCGCCAATGCTCCTTCAATTGCACACGGGCAGAGTGGAAGGCTACGATGAAGGCCAGGAACCTTTGATCTATGCGGTTTCCACGGTCGAGACCATCGTTCAGGCGGAACTTGAATTTGTATTTTCCGACGGCCACGGCATTGCCGCCTTTACGCAATGGTTCGACGATCTCAAAGATCTGGATAAGGTCGATTGGGATATGGTCTATGCCGATTACTGGGCCGACACCGTGGATGACATGGACCGGCAGCGGCGCAAGCAGGCCGAATTTTTGGTGCATTGGTTCTGCCCGTGGGAAGTGGTCAACCGGATCGGCGTGTTGAATGAGGCCGTCAAGGAAAGGGTTGAGCGCATTTTGAACCGAAAAAATGTTTCCATGCCGGTGGAAGTGCGCCGGCAATGGTACTACTAACCGGGAGGGTAAGAGAAAATGATTGAACCAACCCGCGGCAATATTCTTACAGCCGATGCGGAAGCCCTGGTTAACACGGTCAATTGTGTCGGGGTAATGGGTAAGGGAATTGCTTTGCAGTTCAAGAAGGCGTTTCCAGAGAATTTTAAGGCCTACGAAGCTGCCTGCCGAAGGGAAGAGGTTAAACCCGGCCGTATGTTCATGTTCGAAACCGGCCAGATGTTCAATCCGCGCTATATCATCAACTTTCCCACCAAGCGGCATTGGCGCGGCAAAAGCCGCTATGAGGATATCGAAAGCGGCCTCAAGGCCTTGGTGCAGGAAGTGCGGCAGCGAAAGATCCGATCCATTGCTATACCGCCCTTGGGCTCCGGATTGGGCGGGCTACAGTGGACCCGGGTCAAAGCGATGATCGAAGCGGCGTTTGAGCAAATGCCGGACGTCCGGGTAAAGCTTTACGAGCCCAAAGGCAGCCCCGAGGCCAAGGATATGCCGGTGGGCACCGCCAAACCGAAGATGACCGTGGCCCGGGCCTTGCTTATCAAACTCATGAAGCAGTATGCGCGATTCGCATACCGGTTGACGCTGCTGGAGATACAGAAGCTCGCCTATTTTTTACAGGAATCGGGCATGGATCTGAAGCTGCGGTATGTCAAGCACCTGTATGGCCCCTATGCCCATAACCTCAACAAGGTGCTGGAAATCCTCGAGGGGCACCATATTCGGGGTTATGGGGATACCCAGAAACCGGATGTGGAAATCACGCTGCTTCCGGATGCCGATAAAGCCGCCGACCATTTCCTTCAGAAAAATCAAAGCGCCGCAGGGCACCTCGAGCGGGTGGCGGATCTCGTGGATGGATTTGAGACGCCTTACGGCATGGAGCTGCTCGCTTCGGTTCATTGGTCGGCTGTCCATGACGGCGAAGTCTCGGATGCAGAAAGCGCCGTCGCGGCTATGGCCCGCTGGAACGATCGCAAACGGCGCTTGTTCAAGCCGGCGCATATTCGGCTGGCCTGGGAGAGGCTTCAGGCCGAAGGGTGGCTAAAGGCGTGACAAGCAAGCGGGAGATAAAACCATGAAACTATCCCAAGAAGACCAGCGATTGCTCGATGAATTGTGCCGGCAAAACAATGTGAGCCTGGCCAAGGTGCGCAAGCTGCTGGAAACGGTTTACGATTATGAGTTCAAGGAACGGCGTACCGGCGTTTATGACGCCTTGCGGGAAATCTTGAAAAGTCGCCCGAATGCTGAAGGATAATCGATATGAAATTCCGCAAACTGACCATCGAGAACTACAAGTCCTTTCAGTTCGCCACGGAAATCCGTTTCCCGGTGGGCGAAGACGGCCGGAGTATCTTTTTGATCGGCGGCATGAATGGTGCGGGCAAGACGTCCATCATGGAGGCGGTCAATTTTTGTCTGTACGGCGCCAAGGCGGACGAGATATTCCGCAGCATCAACCGCCGGGAAAAGGCCCGAGGCAACGCATCGGTTTCTTTTGAGCTGGTGATGGAGATGGACGACCTGTCGGAGCTGGTGGTCAAGCGCTCCTGGAGCGCGGGGGTGGCCGACGATCCCAAACCCAAGGACCTGACGGAGCGGCTAGTGGTGGTGCGCGACGGCAAGCGGGTCTCGGTGCAGAACCAGGAGATCTGGCAGGACTTTATCCGCTCCATGATCCCGCCGGGCACGGACTGGATATTTTCATCGGCCGGACCCTGTTGCAGCAGCATGAAATGATCATGGAACTCAATAATACCGCCAAGCATGCCAACTCGCACCTGGCCATCATGGGCAAACCGGGTACGGGAAAAACCCAGTTCGTATTGAAAATCCTGACCGATATCCGCCAGCAGTCCAACTATCAGACCAATTTCATCTATTTCGACTACAAGGGCGATGTGGTGGACAATGAACGCTTCCTGGAGACCGCCAAGGTCCATCCCTTCCGGCTGCTCCAGGGCGGAGAGAGCCTGCCTATCAATCCTTTTGTCTTGCCGGCCTACGATGAGCAGACGGTCAATGTGTCGGCTCGGGAAAAGGCCGAAAGCTTTGCCTCCATCAACAGCAAGCTGGGGGTGGTGCAAAAGGGCGCGCTGACCGAGGCGATCCGCGCCGCCTATGCACAAAGGGCGGATTCGGCGGCTCCCTATTCGGATTTCCACGATGTGTACCGCATGGTGGCGGCCATGTACGAAGCGGATAACAAAAAAGACGACAGCCTTATCGAGGTGCTGCGGGACCTCTCGGATTTCGATCTGTTCTGGCGGCATGGCAGTGATGTGGCCCCCATCGACCGGCTTTCCAATCGAACCTTGCTGATTGATGTGCATGCCATGCCGGTGTTGAAGGAATTGGTGGCTTACCTGGTGATCGAGCGACTCTACAAGGAAATGGCGCTGTTGCCCGACAGCCCGGTCCGGGACGGGCGGCGCACCATTCGATCCATCCTGGTCATCGACGAGGCCCACAACTACCTGAGCCAGCGCAATATTTTTTTGCAGCGCATCATTCGCGAGGGGCGCTCCAAGGGTATCGTGGTTTTCTTTGCCAGCCAGTCCCCCAACGATTACCAGCAGAAGTTTTTCAATTTTCAGGAGTTGCTGGAGTTTGCTTTCATCTTTCAATGCGAAGGGGTTTCGGCGGCATCGGTCCAGGATATCTTGGGCTGTAGCAATAAAACCGCCAAAGACCTGCAAACCGAAATTGCACGCCTGGAACCCTGGCAAGTGGTGGCCCGCAGCCCGGAAAAGACAGAGGAGTTCGTGAAATTCACGGCGGAGGCATTTTATAAAAATTACTGAATTCCAAATCGATTGTCGATTTGCTCGAACGTAAATATCCGGACCAATACCGGCGGATAAAGGCTGAACTGAACCCATGAGCGAATACCAATACTACGAGTTTCTGGCCATAGACCGGCCGTTGACAGTGGATGAAATGGCCGAGTTGCGGGCGCTTTCCACGCGGGCCACGATCACGCCGGTCAGCTTTACCAACGAGTATAATTGGGGCGATTTCAAGGGCTATCTTGACAAGCTGATGCAGCGCTATTTCGATGCCCATGTCTATGTGGCCAACTGGATGACGGCCATTTTCATGGTGCGGCTGCCCATTGAGGCATTGACCCAAGAGACCGCCAAGGCCGTCGCCGCCCCTTATCTTTTGGATATCAAGGCCACCAAGACCCATTGGATCATCACCTGGAGCCTGGCGGAGTCGGAAAACTACGACCGCTTCGGCATGGAGGACGGCCGGGGCTGGATGGCGCATCTGGCCCCGGTGCGGGATGAACTGCTGCGCGGGGATTTGCGCAGCCTGTATATCGGATGGCTGCCGGCTGTGGCCGGAGAAATGATGGATGACGATGAGACGGAGCCGCTGTCCGTAAACGGGTTGGCAAGCCTGACGGCGAGCCAGAAGGCGCTGGCCGAATTTCTGGAGGTGGACCCGGACCTTCTGGCGGGTGCCGGCATGGGCAGCCCGGCGGTGCAGGAGACGGAAGTTTCACGACGGGAAATGGAAAAGTGGATCGATGCCCTGCCAAGAGAAGAAATCCATTCGATCCTGAAACAATTGCTGGAGGGCAAGGGGCAGCAGGCCGAACGGTCCATCAGGAACCGGTTCGCATCATGGCGGCGCGGCTTACAGAATAGCGATACCGACGCACCCCGGCGTACAGTGGGAGAGTTGCGGCAGAACGCCGAAAAGGCGCGTCTAATCCGGATGGAAAAACAAAAACGGGACCGAAAGCAACGGGAGATCAAGCGTCGGGAGAAACGCAAGGCGTATCTGGAGAGTCTTTCAAATGATTTTCCCAAGGCCTGGGCGTTGGTTAAAGAACCCATCGAGCGTGGATCGGGACGGGGGTATGACGAAGCATGCCGTATACTTGTCGACATCGCCGAGGCCTATGACCTGTTTGCGACCAAAAAGCAATTCCAGAAAGAATTAGAGAAATTCATGGTCGGCCACCTGCGGCGCAAGGCGCTGATTCAACGGCTGGTGAAGGCCGGTATCTGGAAGGGCCAATAAAAGATGAGTACGCGAAGCAAGAAAGATGGTAAGAAACTCGAAGCCTTGGACAGACTTGTTGAGGAAATCACTGTCGACGCATACGGCGATGATGAACAGCTCTGGGCCTTTCGGCAGGCCTTTGAGGATGACGTTGCCCTGCCGGCCGACGGTTTCGTTATCGGGGAACCGGTTTCAGTGATCGCGGTGGACTACGACGGCAACGAACGGCGCGGTCTGACAGCCAATTGCCGCCGGGAGGACGGGTCGGAATATGTAATTGCGGTCTCTGAAGTCGTTTTGCCGCAGGCATCGGCAGGAGCGCGCTACATCGCCGCCTACCGCAGGTGGCTCAACCTCGAGCCTTACCCTGCCGATGCCAAGAAACTTTCCCGTCGCCAGCGGCAGCAGAAGGCCACCGACGATGACATCGACCTGAGCAAACCGGTCGGACTGGTCGCTCTATCGGTCAAGGAGCGGGCCGCCCGGTGCCAGTTGCTGGGAAGCAACCGGATCATTACCCTGCGCGCAAGCCGCCTTTGGGAGGTGGTGCCTGGCGCCATCGTCACGGTCAAGCCAGGAAAACAGTGGCGTTACGGCGGTCATCCGTATCTTTCCGGCGATATTCAATCGACCCGGATCGATGTGAAGGCCCTCGATCTCGTGCCTCTGGGGCTCGAAGAGATGGGCATGTGGGACCCCAATGAAGAGTACTGGGGAGAAGAAGACGAACCCATCGAGGAATGGGCCAAGCCGATCATCGCTCACGGCCCCCGCCCCATGTTCGAAATGGAGCAGGTGCTGCCCGGCGAGGACCCTGACGATCCTTTCAATGACCCCATCACCCGGTCCAATGATCTCAAAGATGCCGGCGAGCGGGTAGAGGCAAAAAAGATCCTGATGGAGCTGTGCCAGGCGGACCTGCGCTGCCTCGATGCCCATTCGCATCTGGGCAATTTCGTCTTTGATCACCATCCCCAAGATGCCATCCGACATTACGATGTTGGCCTGCGCATCGGCGAGCTGTCTTTGGGCGACGATTTTACCGGCGTGCTGGCGTGGGGCCTGATCGACAACCGTCCGTTTCTGCGTTGTATGCACGGCTATGGATTGTGTCTCTGGCGTCTTGGACGCTTTGACGAGGCGGCGCACATATTTGAGAAGATGCTCTGGCTGAACCCGTCGGATAACCAGGGCGTGCGGTTTCTTATCGACGAGGTGAAGGCAAAAACGGCCTGGGAGGATCGAGAAAACGAGTAATCGAATGATAAAGACCTTCAAACAGATATTCACGATAACCAACAGGATCACTTCCGGACTGACCCGCATTGAGCGGGCCCGGGGTTTCCTGCAGGCCGCGACCCTTTCAGAGGACTGGGTGAGGGAGATGGGGCGGCGGGCGCTGATACTGGAGGCCCATCATACGACCCATATCGAAGGCACACGTCTGACCTTGGATCAGGCAGAGAGACTCCTCGCAGGCAATGTTGTCCCCGAGGCCGACCCTGACGACGTCAGAGAACTTCTGAATTACCGTAAGGCCTTTGATTTCGTTTCGGAGTACCTTGCCAGCGGAGATCCGATCACGGAGGGTCTTATCCGTGAAATTCACAAGCGGCTGGTAGAAGGGGTCAGAGGTGGCTCGGCGGCACCTGGCCAGTACCGGAAAATCCAGAATTTTGTAGTCAACTCCGCAACCGGTGAAACCATTTACACGCCGCCCCCGGCACACGATGTGCCCATCATGATGGCCGAACTGGTGGATTTTTTGAGCAGCGAAGGGGATACACACCCGGTTTTGGTGAGTGGGATTGCCCAGTTCCAACTGGTCCATATTCATCCCTTTTTGGACGGCAACGGCCGCACGTCCCGCCTGCTATCCACTCTGTACCTTTACCGGGCGGGGTACGACTTCAAGCGACTGTTCACGATCAGCGAATACTACGACCGGGATCGCCCCGCTTTTTACCGGGCTATCCAGGGGTTACGGGAAGCCGGCATGGACATGACCATCTGGCTGGAATTTTTTGTCGATGGCCTGAGCACTCAGCTTGCCGAGGTCAGGGAGCGCGGCGAACAGGCCATCCGCAAGGATGTGATCATCAAGGAGCATAGCCTCTCCGACCGCCAGGCTTTGGCCCTGTCTCATATCCTTGTCCATGGTCGAGTGAGTATCCAGGACTTTGAGCGCCTCAGCTCTCGTGTCAGCCGCCGCACCTTACAAAGAGACCTCAGGGTAATGGTGGACAAGGGCCTGATTATCGAGAAAGCCTCAAGCCCCACCGATCCGACCAAAATTTACATCCTGGCAGGAAAATTATCCGATTGAGTTGCTGCGTCATGCTGTGACACATAGCTGTGACATACTATGACAAGGACTGTGACAAGCTGTGACATGAGGTTGAAGCCACAGCAAACCTGAAACGTGACTCAACGCCGCTTCCGTCCTACCGGCAACGGCCTGCTCTATGATAACCCGTTGATATTGAAGGTTTTCAGTTAACTGCCTGAGAACGAGAACGGTTATGAAAAGGGTTGCACTCGGGGAGCCAGCCAGGAACAAGGTCAGGAGAATTCCTCGCCCAAAAAAACCTGCAAATCCTTAACCTCAGAATGGATTTGCATTTCTCAGATAGGTAGTTGCCCTGGAGTTACCTTCTAAATCTCACCCTCCGGAAACTGGATTTAATCGACGCAAAACCTTTGGCGATCGTTTGGCCAATATCCTGAAATCTTGCTGTATGGCTCTGAGTCCGGGTAATTATATCATCAACGATTCGCTTCCTGGGTGCAACTGAAGACATCTGCTGTTGGCCTTCCGTTTTGCCGGCTCGGATTGTTACCGCTTGCCCATCTCGGTTCCCGCTAATGCACTCATGGATCGAGTACCTGGCGCAATAATATTTGGTTTTATCCCATTCAGGCAATTGGTGAACTTTTTCGAGAAATTCCCTCTTTAAAAGGCCGGCCTCTTCTGCGTTACAGGGACCAATGAAAAGGATATTCCCTTCGACAAAGCATTTTCCCCTCTTAAGGGATCCAAGGCCTCCATGAGCTTCCCACCGAATTTCGCCACTAACCTGTTCAATGATACAGTATTGAGCCAGTCTGTATAATTTCTCTTCCATTTTGACTCCAGTTTAAAGCGGGCACCCAACAATCGAACCCTAATCACGCATAAAAAGCCATGTCAATCCATAACCAGCTGACCGTCGTTTCGTTGCCGTCATCACGTTCACCGCCAATGGCTTTTCTGAAACCATTTAAATACTTCTTGTGTTGATAGGCAAACAAGTGATCTTTGTCTCTTTTGTGGTCGTCGGCCAGACTAATCGACGTTGCCGCCAAAAAGATGCTCAGCAACAGGCAGCCCAGCAAGGCTATATGGTGGAAAAGTTCCAAATCATAGCCACCAGCAAGGCATAAAATGTGCCAGGAAAAACCAAAGTTGCTCCGGTATAGTGACGTTCTTTTTTCTGGCGATCGGGGCCCGGGCCATGAACGGCGGACACGGTCAGGGAACCAGTCGAATGGGACACGGGTCTACCGGGTATCACCACGGCCGGTCGGGTGCCATGAACGGTTATAGTTATGGTTGCGGTGGATATGGATATGGACAGCCGGGTGGTAGGTTCGCCCCCAATGATTATTATAGAAATGACAACTATCGGGAGGATTATCATCATTATGACCACCGTTATAGAGAAGATCGGTATCCCTATTAAGCCCTGGTAGTTCATACAAACGCGTCGGCGATCCAGGAACATGAATTGACAACAAACCTTGAATTCTCGAATACCAGCTTTCCGGTGTTGTCAGTCTCGCAGCGATGAAGCGGGTCATAAGGCTGAGCGGTTGCCGGTAAAGAGAGGACTAAAACAATGAAGCATGCAGACAATGCCTCCGGCAGGCGCAAGCGGGTCGATTGGTACATTGCATGGGGTTTGATCGCAGTGATCACGGTTTTGCACTACAGCACGATGAAGACCCTTGTCCATTTCCACACGCTGTATCGGGATTTGTACTTCATCCCGATTCTGCTCGTGAGTTTTGTCTATGGGCTTCGGACGGGTTTTTTCACTTCAATTATCATCGTTTTGCTGTACCTGCCCCATGTACTGATGACCTGGTCGGCTCAGCCGGGGGTCAACTTCGGCAATGTGACGCAGATCTTTGTGTACGTGATTGTGGCGGTGACCATGGGTTATCTTTCCGATCGCGAAAAGGCGCGTCAGGCGCAGATCATTGAGTCCGAAAACTGGGCTGCACTCGGTCGCGCTTCTTTGGCGATGTCTTATGAGTTGGAAGATGTTCGCCGGACCTTACGCAACCTGTTGAGTTCCACTGCAGAATGCAACGCGGCGCGCGATGGGATTCAGGAAGCCATCGAAAGGCTGGCCACCCTTGAGCAGGCCGCCGCCCGCTTTGCTCCCGATCGTGCAGCGCGGGCGCAACCGGTGGTTGAGGTAAACGAGGTGGTTTTAAAGGCACGCGATGAATTGATAGACTTGGCCAGAAAGAAAGAGGTTGGCCTTGTACTTGATTTGAAGCCCACCGGTTGTTTCATAAAAATGAATACATCAAACCTTCAATGGGTCATCATGGAATTGACCAGGAACGCCATTGAGCATTCAAGACCGGGCGGTGTTGTCACAATCAGCTCAGAGCATGACAGCGGTCGCTGCACTCTCGAGGTAAAAGACCGCGGAGCGGGGATTTCTGCCGAGAATTTACAGAAGATTTTTGTTCCTTTTTATACGACCAAGGAAAAAGGTACTGGACTTGGACTCGCCGCATGTCAAAAAGTGATGCGCGACGAAGGGGCGGAGATCGAAGTTGAGAGCACTCCCGGCGAAGGGAGCACATTCAAACTGGCTCTGCCGTTAGCACATACAAGAAGTGCGGCGGACGGGTGATGTTTGCTTTATGAGAGGGCCGTTTTCCAGGTGTGAACATGAAATCCGGCAAAATCTTGCTCATTGCAGCGCTGGTGCTTGGGATAAGTGCTCTGCACTATGGCACTCAGCTAACAGAGCATCATTACCATATATTTTATCGGGAAATATACTTCTTGCCCATCATCCTGGCCGGCTTCTGGTTCGGCCTCAGGGGGGCGGTTTGCACTTCTCTTGCGATCAGTGCCGCCTACCTTCCTTTTATCGTGCGGCACTGGCAGGGGTTTTCGCCCGATGATTTCAGCAAAGTGATGGAGATAGCGCTGTACAACATTGTGGCGTTGATTTTGGGGATGCTCAAAGACCGGGAGACTGCAGAGCATCAGAGGGCGCTGGAATCGGAGAGCCTGGCTGCCATGGGAAGGGCGGTCTCCGGGGTGGCCCACGATATGAAAACCCCTTTGATCGCCATTGGCGGCTTCTCACGCCTGGTGCAGAAGAACCTGCCACGGGATGATCCATCTCATGCGAAGCTGGACGTGGTCATCGGCGAAACCCGACGACTGGAGAACATGGTTAGAGACATGCTGTCCTTCTCCAAGCCCTTGCAGCTCAATTGCACCCAAGGCGATATTGGCCGGGTGCTTGAGCAGAGCCTGGCGGTTGTCGAAGAAAGAGCCGGAGAGAAAGAGGTTAAGGTGAAAACCGACCTTTCTCCGGAACTTCCCGCGGTGCTTATCGATCCGTGCAGGATTGAGCAGGTTTTTGTCAATCTGTTGATGAATGCCATTCAAGCTTCGCCGGAGGGAGAAACGGTGACCGTCACGGGCCGGCTGCAAGGCGATGAGGTGGCGATCGAATTCATCGATCGCGGTTGCGGTGTGCCCGAGGACGCCGGCGGAAAGATCTACGATCCCTTTTTTACCACCAAAAAAGAAGGTACAGGTTTGGGACTGGCCATTGTGAAAAAAATCGTCCAGGCCCATCAGGGCACACTCGAATTCACCAACAATCAAGCAGGGGCGGGAGCGACATTTAGAGTGGTGCTGCCACGATGTTGAGGCAGGAGCTAAACAAGTCGATCCAATTGAGGCGGTACTTCAGGTCAAGCAGACCGAAACGCGACGATTTGACGAACCTATCAGACCCGAAAGGGCGGACAATATCCCAGGGGAAGTTCACCGCCATTTTGGCCATCGTTTTTTGGTAATGCGAGTGAATAGAGAACCAGGAGGTAACAGGCCATGGTTAAAAGACATGCCTTTCTTTACATAGCGATATTGCTTTTTCTGCTCGCTGCACCCTTGCCGGCAGAGACTATGATGCAAGGCGGACACGGCCATATGCATGGCTCGGCGGGTGGACAATCTGCGGAACAGCAGGAACAGGGCGAGGCAGTCCAGCAGACGGGGCATCGTCATGGGGAATACTACCACAGCCATGAAGGAGGAGAATTGCCCCATAGTCATTACGAGAAGGGCAGCGTATCGCAGGGTCCTCAGACAGAGGCAGTCCCTTCCGGCGAGCCGATGGAACAGGCCGGGCAGGGTTCTTCGAGCGAGAGGGGGACGAGCGAAACCGCGGCCAAACCAGCTGAATCCACATCTACCAAAACGGAGAAAGAAGCCGGGGTTGACAAGTCGCAAAAAGTCGTCGAGCGGATGGCAAGCCAGTCAGTTCTTGAATGGCGGGACGACATGATTCTGCATCTGGTTCCGGCGCCGGCAGAAGCGTTGTCGCAACGCGACCGAGGCAAAGATATGGCGCCGTCTGTGGAGCACTCCTTTTACATGGACGAAACGCCGGTAACGAATCATCAATATGTGGAGTTTTTAAACAAAGTCCTTGACAAAATCGAGGTCGATGGGGGAGTCGTGAAAAACGACGGCAACATTTGGCTGCTGCTTGGAGAAGTTAAAGACGGCTATGAACCGATTGTATACCTGGATGGGAGATTCCAGGTGAACGGGGTCCATCATGCCGCCTGCGCCGTCCTTCGTGTGACTGCCTATGGAGCTGAGGCTTACGCTCAGCTCTACGGAAAACGGCTGCCCACTGAAACAGAGTGGCTTTACGCGGTTGCGGTCGGGGAAGCCGAGAGCGAAGAACTGCCCATTCCCTCGCCGGTGGTGTTGTACGCTCCGGATAAGGATGGCATTCGCGGCTTGAATTCCAACATTGGCGAGTGGGCGGTGCGCGTCGAAGAGTCCTCATCCGGCGGAAACGGGCAGGTTGAGTTCGTTGTGCTGAGGGGACCGGTGCATCCCCTGCAGCAGACTAAAGGCAGTGACCCCGGCATTCGGCGCTACCCATGGGAAGGTTTTGCCGAGGTCGGGTTTAGAACGGTACTGGATGTAAGTGATGCGGTCAAACAATAGACCCGCAAAGTCGGGGGCGAGTAAATCTGCCCGTAGACGATGAGTGCGAACAAGGTCGCACGGAGTGTTGGAATGAGCGATTCGCCCGGTGGTGGTACGCTCGATACGGGAATGGTGCTGGAAGGCAAATGGGTGATCCTCCAACTGATCGGAAAAGGAGGAATGGGTGAAGTTTATCGAGCGCACCAGTTGAACCTGAAACGGGATGTCGCCATTAAAATCATCTCCCCTGAATGGTTGAAGTCCTTCGATTGCGATCCCGAAGAAATGGAGATTTCTCTGGATAGATTTCACAGAGAAGTTCAGGTCATGGCACAGATTGTTCATCCGAACGTTCTGCAAATCTTCGATCAAGGTTCCGCCTCGATTCGAAGCGGCGAAAAAGAACTGGCGATTGAGTATATCGCAATGGAGTACGTTCCCGGGGCAACGCTGCGGGACACCATGTCCGATGAGGGTTTCTACCCGGAGGAAGATCGAACCAGCGAATGGCTGACCGCCTACTTCCTGCCGCTTCTTGCCGGGGTTGGGGCGCTGCACGAACGGGGAATCGTGCATCGGGATCTCAAGCCGGAAAATGTTTTACTGTCCGCCGGCACGCCCAAAATTGCCGACTTCGGGTTGGCCAGCTCATGTATTGCCAAACCCATCACCCGTTCCGCCCATGTCATGGGGACTCCGCCATATATGCCGCAGGAGCAATTCATGGATCTGCGCAGAACCGATCACCGGGCCGACATCTATGCCCTTGGGAAAATCCTCTATGAAGCGATCGAAGGCAAGATGGGTCCGGATCAGATGCCTTTCAAGCAGGCCCGCCTGAAAGATCCCCAAGAGCCGTTTTTCCGGCAGCTGGATGCCCTTGTCCAACAAGCCACTTCGGAAGAAAAGAAAGATCGACTTTCCTCGGTCGAGGAGTTCGGTCAATCCATTCGCAACCTGCTCGGCACGGCGCAAGCTCCGCATGAAACTCCCCCCATTGTCGTCACCAGCCGCGTTCCGGCCGACAAAGGCTCCTTCCAGGCAGTCAAATGGCTCGTGCTGGGGGTTGTTCTGGTCTTCGTGGCCATCGCCGGCTTTTTCCTGGTCTATGAGCGTCCCGTTGAGCGCGTTCCTTCGGCTCCCCCAATTTCTGCACCCGGCAGCGGCGGCGCGCCTGAGAGCAGTCTTGAAGGAAAGCGGTTGGTTGAGGAGAGGCCTGAACGCGCACCGCAAAAGCCGAGTTTGCCGACAACTGTCAAGGGAACGGACGAGGCCGTATTGAAACTGATTGCCGGAGGGGAGATCATGTTGCCTGAAAATTTTGTCTCCGGCGGCACCGGGCAAATCAGAGTCGAATCGTTTTACATGGATATGGCCCCTGTCACCAATCACCAATATGTCGAGTTCTTGAATCAGATGCTGGCGAAAATAGAGGCGGAAAACGGGGTGGTAAAATCACAAGGTGAGATCTGGATGATGCTTGGGCAGGTAAAGCCGGGTTATGAACCGATAGAATTCAGGGATGGTCGATTCCATGTGAGCGCAGCCCATCACGCGGCCTGTCCGGTGCTTCGGGTGACGGGATACGGCGCGGCCGCCTATGCAAAATACTACGGCAGGCGACTGCCGACGGATGTGGAATGGTATTACGCCATAGAAAAGGGCGGGAGTCCGGCGGAACCGGGCTCTCCTTCGTTTGAGTCGCAAAGGGCTTTACCGATTCCGACTCCGGTTATGGCTTACATGCCCAATTCCGTGGGCATTCGTGGCCTGAATGCCAATATCGGCGAATGGGGTCTAAGGCATCCCCAAGATGCTTCCGCAAGAGATGGTGAAAAGGTTGAATACGTAATCCTTGGGGAAATCTTCAAGCAAAAAAAGGAGCAGGCAGTGCTGCCCGCACCGTTGCCGCGCCATCCCTGGGAGGCCTTCGACAAGGTCGGCTTCCGTTGCGTTGGTGAGGCCGACTGAGCGTATGAAAAGCTTTGCCGTAACACACGTCGGCCTGACCAGGGCGAATAACCAGGACCGATACCTGGTCAAAGAAACGTCCCGGGGCTGTATCCTTTTGGCCGTGGCGGATGGGATGGGAGGGCACTCGGGTGGAGAGCTGGCAGCAGAGATTGTTTGCCGGAACTTATCGCATTTCGATGTAAAATTAAAAGATTTGGAAAAAGAGCTGACGCACCTCGCTCAGCAGGCAAACAGGGAAATTTTGGACCTGGCAGGGCAGCAGATCGCCCTCGAAGGAATGGGAACCACCCTTACGGCGGTGCTGGTCAGAGATCAAACGGCGACCTGGGTGCATGTCGGCGACAGCAGATTGTATCTTGTGCGGCAAGGAATCCTCGTGCAAATCACCGACGACCATACCTTTCCGGGCATCATGGTTCAAGATGGCGAGATTTCAGAAGAAGAAGCTCGGGTTCATCCAATGAGGAATGTGCTTCTGAGCTGTATCGGCCGCGAACCGTTCAAGATGGATACCGGCATACTTCCCCTGGAGAGTGCAGACCTGCTGGTTTTATCCACGGACGGTCTGCACGATCGAGTCCCCGAACAACGACTGGCATCAATCCTCGTCAAGACGGAGCTCGGCTTGGAGGCTAAGCTCGATGCTTTGCTGAATGCCGCACTGGCGGCCGGCGGAAAAGACAACATCACCCTTGTTGCCCTGGAGATCTAGTACCGGGTGCGACTGTGCGACAGCTTCTAAGGAGGCGGAGCCGTTCAATCACCAGGGCTAGACTTGCTGCAGGAGAAAAGATGCCAGCCCGCGGCACAGGGCAAGGATCGCTATAACGACGGCGAGCTGCTTTATGCCGAATTTCTTGCCGTCTTCCATTCCCTCCATGCTGCCTCCTTGGGCCTCGACATGGCTTCTGTGAAGATAATAGAGAACACCGGTGCCGGCAATCGCCGCCAGATTCATCCAAAAGGTGTAATCGATCTGAAATTGGGTGATCTCCTTGACTTGACGGGAGCTTTCGGGCAATACGCCCAGCAGCGCAAAGGAAAAGTTCAGCATGACGGCAGTGGCGACAATGCTCACATACATGACGACAGCGACAAAGAGTGCAACCCGCCAGCCTTCACAGCTTCGAATGCGCTGCCGCCAGTCAAAGCCTTCGTCTTCGCTGGCGTATTCCTCTTCATCTTTTTCCCGTGCTTCCTGTATCCATTTTTTGGGGTAGGTCAAAACAATCAAGACGCCACTGAGGTGAGGTGATAAGAAGGTGATAAGAAATTGTTTTCTGACGATTTTTGTATAGCAGGTATGGTGACCAAAATACATCATTATGACAAATCTACTCGCTCGTTCCTCCGTTCATGGAAAAAGCATCGAACGGGGTAGCGATCGAGTGCCCAGCTGACTTTGAGTGGACAGGCATGAAGGGAGGGGCAAAGCGATGTCGAGGGTGCTTGATTTGTGCAGGACCTGTGTACTGCAGTCGATGCTGATGCTAATTCTGGTTTCGCTAATCGTCGGCGTTCCTTTGGCTGGCGGGGCCGCCCATGCCTCACAGCAGGTGGATCCTATTGAACTTTCGCTCGGTAAAGGGACCGGCAGCCGGCAGACAGAGGACGTTGTGATTGAGTACCGGTTTAGTGTGAGCGCTGGGACGCTTACAGTTTCCGGAAAGGTCGGTTTCACTGCTCAAGTGTCGGACACCTTCAACACCGTTGATTACTTTAATCTGCGGATTGTCCTCTTCGACAGGGCAGGGAAGCGACTCGATATGATGGAACTCTTGACGAAAACCGATTTCTCATCGCGATCGGGCGCCTTGAATTTTGGCAAAGTATTAGCTCTTCCGCAAGGGGCAAGCGCCTTCACTTTCGCCTATGCGGGTCAGGCTCATTCCGCCAGCACCGGTGATGCCATCCCTTTCAGCAAGAGCTTTCATTACACTCCGCCGCGCTCGCTAACGTTACCCAAATAGTGTGACGCAAATTGACATGACTTTCAAAACATACAGCCGTTACGGGGTTGCGCGCCTCCCGGGCGAGCTTCAGGATCTGACAATT
>FWPV01009494.1_pt1 | contig 16446 bp, 14 predicted proteins | sample 2228371 | NCBI WGS metagenome assembly FWPV01 (sample SAMEA103939776, study PRJEB20133) | metagenome | reverse complement strand
GGCGTTGGGGTTGCCCATGCGCCCCTTGAAGTTGCGGTTGGCGGTGGAGATCACCGTCTCGCCGTCGGCCGGGACGCCGTTGTGGGTGCCCACGCAGGGCCCGCAGCCGGGGGTGACGAAGGCCGCCCCCGCCTCCAGCAGCGCCCGCACCACGCCCCTCTCCATGGCCTCCATGAACACCTGGCGCGAGGCGGGGGCCACGATGAGGCGCACCTCGGGGCTCACCCTGCGGCCTGCCAGGATGCGCGCCGCCTCCTCCAGGTCCTCCAGGCGCCCGTTGGTACAGGTGCCGATGACCGCCTCCTGGACGGGGGTCCCCTCCACCTCCTCCACCGCGCGCACGGCGTCCACGCGGTGGGGCTCCGCCACCAGGGGAACGAGGTCCCCGAGGTCGAACTCCCTCACCTCGCGGTAGGAGGCGTCGGGGTCGGGGGACACGGGACGGAAGGGACGCGACACCCGCCCCCGCAGCCAGGCCAGGGTCTTGTCGTCCGCCTCCATGAGGCCGGCCTTGGCCCCCATCTCCACCGCCATGTTGGAGATGGTGAAGCGCGCCTCCACGCTGAGGGAGGAGATGACCTCTCCCCCGTATTCCACCGCCATGTAGGTGGCGCCGTCGGCGGTGAGCTCGCCCGCCAGGAAGAGGGCTACGTCCTTGGAATACACGCCTTCCCGCAGCCTCCCCCGCAGCTCCAGGCGTAACGTCTCCGGCACTTTGAACCACAGCTTGCCGGTGAGCATAGCCGCCGCGAGGTCGGTGGAGCCTACCCCGGTGGAGAAGGCGTTGATGGCCCCGTAGGTGGTGGTGTGGGAATCGGCCCCGATCACGATGTCCCCCGGCGCCACGTGCCCCTGTTCCGGCAGCAGGCAGTGGCACACGCCCCATCCCACGTCGTAGAGGCCCACCCCCTGTTCCGCAGCGAAGCCGCGCATCATGGCGTGGAGGTTGGAGACCCCCTCCAGGGGGCTGGGGGCGCTGTGGTCGATGACCAGGGCTACCCTGGAGGGGTCCATCACCCGTTCTCCCCCCAGCTCGCGGAAGGCCTGGATGGCCAGGGGCGAGGTGCCGTCCTGCCCCATCATGAAATCCACCTCCGCCACCACCAGCTCGCCCGCCGTGACCTCCCTGCCGCAGTGGGCGGCGAATATCTTCTCCGCCATGGTCTTTCCCATCGGCGCTCTCTCCTCCTCGCTTCCCTCTTCTCCGTCACCCGCGCCCGGCGACGCCTGCGGCGGCCAGACCGCCCTCCACCGGGATTCGGCTACCATTATTCAATACGCGGCGGGTTTTCGCAAAGCGTCCCCGGGCACCCCGAGGACACGCGACCCCGTCAGGGCACGGGGCCTCGGCGTCCGCGTCCGCTCCGCTTCCGGTATCCGCCTCTTCGCCCGGAGTCACGCCGAGCATCGCCTTCCCCACTGCAGCCGCGCGGCGCCATCCCCTCGCGCCCGCGCGCCCTTTCCACCCGATGATGATAAAATATGCCGGGACCTTTAGCGCCGCCGCGGCGGCGACCCCATCGCACGCGAGGCTCTTTTCGAAGGAGGAAGACATGGCAGCAGAGACGAAAAAGGCGAAGTTGGTGGTCATCGGCGCCGGGCCTGGCGGCTACGTGGCGGCCATCCGCGCGGCCCAGCTCGGCGACGGGGTGGTGCTGGTGGAGAAGAACCTCCTCGGCGGCACCTGCCTCAACTGGGGGTGCATTCCCACCAAGGCGCTGCTCGCCTGCGCCGAGGCCCTGGAGACCATCAAGGAGGCGGGCGAATACGGCATCAAGGTGTCCGAGCCGGTGCCCGACCTGAAGGCCATGGTGGAGCGCAAGGAGAAGATAAGCGCCCAGCTGCGCAACGGCATCGCCCAGCTCCTCAAGGCCAACAAGGTGGAGGTGGTCAAGGGGACGGCCAGCCTGGCATCGCCGAACCTGGTGAAGGTACGGGGCGAGGAGGGAGAGCTGGAGATCGAGACGGAAAAGGTGATCATCGCCACCGGATCCGAGCCGGCGCGGCTGCCCACCTTCGACTTTGACCAGCCGGCCATCCTCACCTCCACGGAGGGCCTGGAGCTCACCGAGATCCCCAGGTCCATGATCATCGTGGGGAGCGGGGTGGTGGGGTCGGAGTTCGCCACCATCTACAACGCCCTGGGCACCAGGGTGACCATGGTGGAGCTCATGCCCCGCATCCTCCCCACCGAGGACGAGCGCGTGGCCCAGCAGATGAAGCGCATCCTCAACAAGAAGGGCATCGAGATCCTCACCGAGACCACCATCGAGGAGATGGTTGAATACCGCCCCGACGGGGTCAAGGCCAGGCTCTCCAACGGCGAGGTGCTGGAGGCGGAGAAACTCCTGGTGTCCATCGGCCGCTCCCTCAATTCCGGGGGACTGGGCCTGGAGGAGATCGGCGTGGAGCTCGGCCAGCGAGGCGAGATCGTGGTCAACGAGCGCATGGAGACCAGCGTGCCCGGCATCTACGCCATCGGGGACGTGGTGGGAGGCATACTCCTCGCCCACGTGGCCTCCTTCGAGGGCATCTGCGCGGCGGAGAACGCCATGGGCCTGTCCTCCACCATGGACTACGACGTCGTCCCGGCGTGCATCTTCACCGAGCCGGAGATCGCCAGCGTCGGCCTCACCCCCGCCAAAGCGGAGGAAAAGGGCATCGAGACGCGCATCGGGCGCTTCATGTTCGGCGGCCTGGGCAAGGCGCTGGCCATGGGCAAGGGCCAGGGGTTCGTGCAGCTGGTGGTGGACGCCAAGAGCGATAAGGTCATCGGGTGCCAGATCATGAGCGCCCACGCCTCGGACCTCATCCACGAGATCGCCCTGGCCATCCAGGTCGGCGTCACCGCGGACCAGATCGGGAAGACCATCCACGCGCATCCCAGCCTGGCGGAGGCGGTCATGGAGGCGGCCGAGGCGGCTCACGACCGCGCCATCCACGCCGCTCCCGCCCGCAAGTGACGGGTGTGGCGCGAGGATACGGGTTGCGATATCATGGCATAGTCATATCGGGACTACCTGGAGGTGAAGCCGATGTATCCTGAGGACCTCAAGTACCATCCGGAGCACTGCTGGGCAAGGATCGAGGGCAATACCGCCACCCTGGGCATCACCTACTACGCCCAGGACCAGCTGGGAGAGATCGTGTTCCTCGAGCTGCCTCCCGTGGGCACCGAGGTGACGGCGGGAAAGCCCTATGCCGAGATCGAGTCGGTCAAGTCGGTGTCCGACGTCTACAGCCCGGTGAACGGCACCATCATCGAGACCAACCAGGAAGTGGTGGAGGCGCCGGAGATCATCAACGAGGACTGCTACGAGCAGGGCTGGATGGTCAAGGTGGAGCTGGCCGAGGACTCCGGCGTGGACGAGCTGCTCGACGCCGCCGCCTACGAGAAGCTGGTCTCGGAATAGCCTCCTCAGCGCCGCAGGGATGATGAACGGGGGCGTTCCGCCCCCGTCTTGTTTCTCCCGCCTTTCCGGTACCGCCCGATCCGCGCATACCGGCGGCCCGCATCTCCCGTGCCTCTCCGGCCGCGGTACGCCGCCGCTCTGTGCCGCGCCGCCGCTCCCGCGCCTCTTCCCGCCTCCCGCGGCGGCCGGGGCACCCGTAAGCGAGGGAGAGCTAGGTGCTCGTTTCCTCGCTGGGTAGGTCTTCCATCAAGCGCTCCAGCTCCTCGAGGAACTCCAGGAGCTCGTCCGGGCTCATGTTCTCCAGCTCCTCGAGGTCCAGGTCCTCGGGGAGGAACTCCTCCAGCTCCTCGAGGTCCATATCCTCGAAATCCATGTCCTCCATGTCCTCGAGGTCCATCTCCGGCCCCACGGAACCGGGCATGGGGTCCTCCGTCAGGTACCAGCGCCCGCTTTTCTTCACCATCTTGAAGCGCAGGGGCTCCTCCGCGAGGTCGTACTCCTCCTCGAAGCCCATGACCGAGAGGGTGAGCGTCCCCGCCGTGGTCACCACCTCCGCCCGGTCCCCGCTCTCGGACTCCTTCTCCAGCTGCACGCCCTGGAAGCTGATCTCGGACATCGAGAAGGTCATCTCCACCAGCTTTTTCATGTCCATGGCATCCAGGAAGGGGTTGTCCTCCATGGACAGGGACTCGGGGTCGAAGCAGTCCAGGTAGGCGTCGGCATCGCCCTTCTCCATGGCCGAGATGAACTTCTCCGCCAGCGATATGGGGTCACCGGTCCCTCCCGCGCCCCTCCACAGGGTCAGCCAGAGCACCAGCACGGCGACAGCCCCCAACACCAGGATCCCGCCCAGTATCCCCAGCACCAGGGGAACCCTGCTCCTCCGCGGAAACGCCGCCGGGGCTGTCGGGGCCACCTCGCCTCCGTAGGGCGGGACTCCCGGCGCGGGATAAGGGGGCCCTCCCGGTGGCGGGACCGGGGCCGCCGCTCCGCCCGCGACCTGTTCCGCGCCCGTGCCCGACACGCCGGCGGCTCCCCCGGCCTGTTCGCCCGGCGGGCCGCCCCGGGTCCCCAGGGGCTCCCCGCAGCCGGTGCAGAAGGAGGCGCCCCCCTTCACCGCCTTCCCGCAGCGCGGACAGTATCCTCCGCCGCTCTCATCCATCACTTTCTCCTCTCATCCTTTCACGCTTCACGCGGCGGCCGCTTTATCGGCGGCCTCGGACCTCCGCGGCGTGCGAACAGGAGCCCGTGCGCCTGACGCCCGCCGGGGGAGATCAGCTCCCCTCCCGCAACCTGCGCTGCAGGAGCCCGTTCACCAGTTGCGGGTTGGCCCTTCCCCGGGTCTTGCGCATCACCTGGCCGACCAGGAAGGACACCGCCCTCTCCTTCCCCTTGCGAAAATCCTCTACCACGCCGGGGTTTTCCTTGACCACCTCCTCCACCACCGCCTCCAGCTCACCCTGATCGCTGATCTGGGTGAGGCCGCGTTCCGCCACGATCTCCTCCGCGTCCCTTCCGCTCTCCAGCATCTCCTCGAACACGGACTTGGCGATCTTGCCCGATATGGTGCCCTTTTCCACCAGCTCGATCATCCCCGCGAGCTGGGCGGGGGTCACGGGAACCTCGCCGATCTCCACGCCCTTGGCGTTGAGGTAGGCCGAGAGCTCGCCCATCATCCAGTTGCTGGCCGCCTTGGGATCGGCTCCCGCTGCCACCGCCGCCTCGTAGAAGTCGCCCATGGCCTTGGATGAGGTGAGGACCGCCGCGTCGTGGGCGGGCAGCCCGTATTCCTCGCGCAGGCGCCTCCTCCTCTGCGCCGGCAGCTCCGGGAGCGCCTCCTCCACGGCGGCGATGAAGGCGCGGTCCAGCTCCAGGGGGACCAGGTCCGGCTCCGGGAAGTAGCGGTAATCGTAGGCGTATTCCTTGGTGCGCAGGGGGGTGGTGACGTTGGCGTCGGCGTCCCAGTGCCGCGTCTCCTGGACCACCTCTCCTCCCACCTCCAGCGCCTCCTGCTGGCGCCGGATCTCGTAGGCCAGGGCGCGCTGCAGGGCGCGGAAGGAGTTCATGTTCTTGACCTCCGTCTTCACCCCCAGTCGCGCGGAGCCCAGGGGGCGCAGGGAGACGTTGGCGTCGCAGCGCAGGCTCCCCTCCTCCATCCTGCAGTCGGAGACCTCGAGGTGCTCCATGATGCTCTTGAGCTCCTGCATGAAGGCGCGCGCCTGTTCGGGAGTGCGGATATCGGGCTCGGTCACGATCTCCAGCAGGGGCACGCCGGCGCGGTTGAAGTCCTCCAGGCTGTACTCCGAGCCGTGGATGCGCCCGCTCTCGCTCACGTGCACGGTCTTCCCCGTGTCCTCCTCCAGGTGCACGCGGGTGATGCCCACGCGGAACGCCTCTCCCTCCTCCTCCAGGTCCAGGTATCCGCCCACCCCCAGCGGGAGGTCGTACTGCGATATCTGGAAATTCTTGGGCATATCGGGGTAGAAATAGTTCTTGCGGTGAAAGATGCTGTAGGGGGCTATCTCGCAGTGCAGGGCCAGGGCAAGGCGCACGGCCAGCTCCACCGCGCGGCGGTTGAGGACCGGGAGCACCCCTGGAAGCCCCAGACACACCGGGCAGGTCCTGGTGTTGGGCTCACCCCCGAAGGAGGCGTCGCAGGCACAGAACATCTTGGAGCGCGTCTTGAGCTCGGCATGGATCTCCAGCCCGATCACCGCCTCGTAGCCGCTCATCCCCCCACCCCCCTTCCGGGATCCGGCGCCGCCCGGAAGTCCAGCGCCTCCTCCAGGGCGCGGGCCACGCGTAGCAGGGTGGCCTCCTCCAGCACCCTCCCCATGATCTGCAGTCCCACCGGCAGGCCGCCGTCCAGCCCGCAGGGTATGTTCACCGCCGGGATGCCCGCCAGGTTCACCGGGATGGTGCACACGTCCGAGAGGTACATGGAGAGCGGATCCTCCACCTTCTCCCCCAGCTCAAAGGCGGGGGTGGGAGAGGTGGGGCTGACCAGCACGTCGAAGCTCTGGAAGGCGGCGTCGAAATCGGCGATGATGAGCGTCCTCACCTTCTGGGCCTGCCCGTAATAGGCCTCGTAATAACCCGCCGAGAGGGCATAGGTGCCGAGCATGATGCGCCTTTTCACCTCCGCCCCGAAGCCCGCCGCGCGGGTGCGCCCGTACATCTCCATCATGTCCGCGGCTCCCTCCACGCGCAGGCCGTAGCGCACCCCGTCGAACCGCGCCAGATTGGAGCTCGCCTCGGCGGGAGCGATGATGTAATAGGCGCTGAGGGCGTAGTCGAGGTTGGGCAGCGAGGCCTCCGTCACCTCCGCTCCCAGCTCCTCCAGCAGGCGCAGCGCCCCCTCCACCGCATCCCTCACGCCGGGGGTCAGTCCTTCCTGCATGAGCTCTCGCGGGACCCCCACCCTGAGGCCGCGCACGCCCCCCTCCAGGGCCGCGGTGTAATCCGGGACCTCGCCGGGAAGGGAGGTGGAATCCAGGGGGTCGTGTCCCGCCAGCAGCGAGAGCAGGAGGGCGCAGTCCCTGACGTCACGGGTGATGGGGCCTACCTGGTCGAGGGAAGAGGCGAAGGCCACCAGGCCGTAGCGCGACACCAGTCCGTAGGTGGGCTTCATCCCCACCAGGCCGCAGAAGGAGGCCGGCTGGCGGATGGAGCCTCCGGTGTCGGATCCCAGCGCCCATACCGCCTCACCCGCCGCCACCGCCGCGGCGGAGCCCCCGCTGGAACCGCCCGGCACCCTCTGGAGGTCCCAGGGGTTGCGGGTGGGATGGAAGGCGGAGTTCTCGGTGGAGGAGCCCATGGCGAACTCGTCCATGTTGGCCTTGCCCACCATGGTGAGCCCCTGGGCGCGCAGCCTTGCCACCACCGTGGCGTCGTAGACGGGGATGTAGCGCTCCAGCATGCGCGACCCGCAGGTGGTGCGCACCCCCCGCGTGCAGAGCACGTCCTTCACCGCCATGGGTATCCCGCCCGCCGCCCCGGCGTCCTCTCCCCTCGCGCGCGCGTCATCGGCCGCCGCCGCCGCCGCCCGCGCCTCTTCCTCGGTGAGGGTGATATAGGAGCGCACCCGGTCCTCGACCTCCTCGATGCGGCCCAGCACGGAGTCCAGGACCTCCGCGGCGGAGACCTCTCGCCGCTCCAGCAGCTCCCTCAATTCCCATGCCCTCATGGCGTAGAGTGGTTCCAACTTCTTCCTTCCCTTCCTTCCTTCCTTCCTTTCATTCCTTCCTCGCTAGCGCCAGCGTCCCGGCTCCCCGGAGGCGCGGGGAAAGCCGAAGGCCCACACCAGCGACAGCACTCCAGCGAGGTAGCCAAGGCTCCCGTAAACGGCGGCACGGCCGGTGACACCGTTCACCATGCCCCCCAGGGAGCCCGCCGCCATCAGCAAAAGCAGCCCCAGGGTCATGACCAGGGTGCGCCGGCTCTCCATCTCCTTCCCCTCCTTCTTGAGGGTGGAATAGAGCAGCAGGGCGTAGAGCAGCGCCAGAAGATAATAGAACCAGATCGCCGCGGCGACCGCGAGGGCGAGGGAATCCCCCGCCTTCAACACCCAGGTCCGGTCCTCCAGCCGGTAGATGCGTTCCCAGTTGAGTATGTTGGAAGCAAGTCCCAGTTGCAGGGGAAGCGACCAGAAGTAGAGCGAGCTGTCCGTACTGCGGCTGAAGGAACGGGTGAAGACGAAGGCGATGAAGGCCCCCATGAGCCCCAGGGAGCGCGCCGCGGCGGCGAAGGAGAGGCTCACGGTCTCGTCTTCCACCCACTGGCTCGCGGCCATGATCAGCGAGGCCGCCGCGCTCAACGCCAGCCACACCACCAGGTATCGCGCCGGCTCGCCGCGCTCCGCGCTTGAGCGCCGGGTCCAGGCGGCGAGTGCCAGCATGACCGCCGCGGAAAGGACGTGGATGTACGGCGACACCGCTCTCCTCCCGTGGCTAGATGATCCTCGGCACGGCGAAATACCCCCCCTCCGCCCGCGGGGCGTTGGAAAGGGCTTCCTGCTGGGTGAGTCCCGGCCTCACCTCGTCCTCCCTCATCACATTCCTGAGCGGGATGGGATGAGAGGTGGGCCTGACCTCCCCGGTATCCAGGGATTTGATCCTCTCCGCGTGTTCCAGCACCTGCCCGAGCTGGCGCGTGAACCTCTCTATCTCCTCCTCGCTCAGCTCCAGGCGTGCCAGCCACGCCACGTATTCCACGTCCCTTCTCTCGATCATGCCACTCCTCTCATGTCTCCGCCCCGCCCCTTGAACACGCCGCGGAATCGCTCACGCCCCGGGCGGGATCCCGCGGGGACCCTTCCTCTCCCCGGTTCCCGGACCTTCTTCCCTCCGTAGCCCTCCTCGCCTCGCCGCCGGCACGGAGACGAGCATCTCCCCTTACCCGCCACCCTTCACCGGCCGAGCATCTCCAGGAGCTCGCCCTCCCCGATGATCTTCACCCCCAGCTGCACCGCCCTGTCGTACTTGCTCCCGGGATCCCTGCCCGCCACCACGTAATCCGTCTTCCCGCTCACGCTGGAGCTCACCCGGCCTCCCCGCGCCTCGATGGCCTGGCGCGCCTCCTCCCTGGTCATGGAATCGAGGCCCCCCGTGAGCACGAAGGTCAGCCCCTCCAGGTCGCGGGGCCCCTCCTCCAGGCCTCCCTCCTCCATGTTCACCCCCGCCTCTCTGAGACGCCGGATGAGCTGGATATTCCTGGGTTCAGAGAAGAAGGCCCTCACACTCTCGGCGATTGCCGGCCCCACCTCCTCGATGAAGAGCAGTTCCTCCTCGTCCGCCTCCATCAGCCGGTCCATGGTGCGGAAACGTCGGGCCAGGACCTCCGCCAGGTGGGCGCCTACGTGCCGGATGCCCAAGGCGAAGAGCAGGCGGGAGAGGGGCCGCTCCTTGCTGCGGGCGATGGACTCCATCATGTTGGCCACCGACTTGTCCTTGAAGCCGGTGAGGGAGTAGAGCTGCTCCTCGGTGAGGTAATAGATGTCCTCCACCGTGCGCACGTAACCCTTCTCCATGAGCTCGCTGATGGTGGCGGGCCCCAACCCCTCTATGTCCATGGCTCCCCGGGAGCCGAAGTGCAGCACGCTCTCGAAGAGGCGGGCGGGGCAGTCCACGTTAAGGCACCTCGCCACCACCTCCCCCTCGGGGCGGTAGACCTTGCTCCCGCATGCCGGACAGCGTTCGGGCATGACGAACTCCCGCTCCGTGCCGTCCCGCAGTTCCACCAGGGGCTTGATGACCTCGGGGATGACGTCCCCGGCCTTGTGCACCAGGACCACGTCCCCGATCTTCAGCCCCTTGCGCCTGATCTCGTCCTCGTTATGGAGGGTGGCGCGGGACACCGTCGATCCTCCCACGAAGACGGGCTCGAGCACGGCGGTGGGGGTGAGGGCGCCGGTACGCCCCACGTTTATCTCGATGTCCAGGAGGCGGGTGGTCTTCTCCTCGGCAGGGAACTTGTAGGCCACCGCCCAGCGCGGCGCCTTGCTGGTGGCCCCCAGTCGCTCCCGCAGGTCAAGACGGTCCACCTTGATCACCGCGCCGTCCACCTCGTAGGGTAGCTCGTCCCGCCTGGCTATCCATTCCCGGCAGAAATCCAGGATCTCGCCCGCTCCTGCGGCGGAGCGCCAGTGCTCGCTGACGCGGAATCCCCACGACGCGATCTGCTCCAGCACCTCCCGGTGGGTACGGAAACCCCTGCCCTCTATGTAGCCGATCTCGTAACAGATGAGGTCCAGGTTGCGCGAGGCGGTGACCCGCGGGTCCAGCTGCCTGAGCGATCCCGCGGCCGCGTTGCGGGGGTTCGCGAAGGGCGGCTGGCCCTCCTCCTCGCGCTGACGGTTCAGCTCCGCGAAGGACTCCTTGGGCATGAAGACCTCGCCCCTTATCTCCAGGTAGGAGACCCGGTCCTCGCGGAGGAGCCGCAGGGGCAGCGACTTCACCGTCCTGAGGTTGGCGGTGACGTCCTCCCCGGTCACCCCGTCCCCCCTGGTGGCGCCGCGCACGAAGACGCCGTCCTCGTAGGTGAGGGCTATGCCGGCCCCGTCGATCTTCAGCTCGCACACGTAGCCGGTCTCCCCCACCTGACCCTCCACGCGGTGGATGAAGGCCTCCAGCTCCGCCTGGTCGAAGACGTTGTCCAGGCTCATCATGCGGGCCCGGTGCCCCACCGGCCGGAAGGCCTGGTCGGGGGGCGCCCCCACCCTGCGGGTGGGCGAATCGGGGGTGACCAGCCGCGGGTAGCGCTCTTCCAGCTCCTGGAGTTCCCTCATCATGCGGTCGTATTCCTCGTCGGAGATCACGGGGTCGTCCAGGACGTAATAGCGGTAGTTGTGGTAGTTCAGCTCATCCCTGAGCCTCTTCGCCCTCTCCTCAGCGCGTTCCAGCTCCGAGACCACTTTCTCTCCCCGTCGATACCGTTCTGCGCTTCTCCTGTAATATATCATCCACGACGCTCCCCGCGACAACCCGTCAGGCGGCGCGTCGCGCGCAGGGTGCGACCTCCCGTGCGGGCCGGTCGCGGGACGGGGCCGGGCCTCCCGGCGGGAGAGCGGCAGGCCTGCGGCGACGGGGATCAGGGCATGGAGACGGATGGAAGGCGTGACCGTGGCGGCGGGATGGGGTTATACTTTCCACACGGATAAAGGCCGGGGGAAAGCGGCCGGGGTCGGTATCGCCGCCGCCCGCCACGCGGCTACCCGGTCGCCGCGACCGCGGAAGGGGAGTGAGGGATGGACCGAGGCACGCGCTCGCTCACGGTGGCAGCGGTGCAGATGGCATCGCGGAACAGCGACGTCTCGGGCAACCTGGCTCGCGCCACGCCCCTGGTGGAGAAGGCCGCCGACCGGGGAGCCTCGCTGGTGCTCCTCCCGGAGTTCATGCCCACGGGTTACGTCTTCTCCCGCGAGATCTGGGACGCGGCCGAGCCCAGGGAAGGGGCCACCGTCCGGTGGCTGCGCGACACCTCCCGCCGCCTCGGCATCTGGCTGGGCACCAGCTACCTGGAGGCGGAGGGAGAGCATTTCTACAACAGCTTCGTGCTCACCGACCCTAGGGGGGAGGAGGCCGGGAGGGTCCGCAAGCGCACCCCCGCCTGCGCGGAGGCCTATTTCACGCGGGGCCAGGACGGTCCCCACTGCATGGACACCGCGCTGGGCAGGATTGGGGTGGGCATCTGCTACGAGAACCAGCTCGCCTACCTCCCCCGCATGATGTGCGCGCAGGACCCGGACATCCTGCTCATGCCCCACTCCGCCCCCTCTCCCATGCCCAATCCCTTCTTCCCCGCCGGAGCCGTCGCCGGGTTCAACCGGCTCCTGGAGGAAATGGCGCCTCTCTATGCCGCCATGCTGGGCATCCCGGTGGTGTTCGCGAACAAAAGCGGGCCCTGGGTGTCCCCCATGCCCGGACTTCCCTTCCTCACCCAGACCTCCAGCTTCCCCGGCCTATCCACCATCGCCGACAGCGACGGCACGGTGCAGGCGCGGCTCGGCGACGAGGAGGGAGTGATCGTAGCCGAGGTGATCCTCGATCCCGCTCGCAAGACCGGGACCTGCGCCGCCGGCCACGGCCGCTGGGCGATGCGGGTGCCGCGGGCCACCAACCTCTGGCGCGTCATCGAGCTCGTGGGCGGTGTTTACTACCTTCTCAGCCCGGAGCGAAGACGGCGTGCGAGGGCGGTCTCTTCCGGGGCGACCGCCTAGGGTATACGGCGCGGGAAAGAAAGCGCCCTTACAGCTCCACCAGCTCGAGCTCGCCGCGCGCTCCGAGGTGATCGCCCACGATCAACAGGCATCCGGCGACTCCCGCGATGCCCATCGCCGCCTCCAGCGCCTCCTCGATGTGTTGCGGTCCTTTGGCCCGGTTGCCGAGGGCGCTGGCAGCCGCGTCGGCCAGTGCGGCGCTCTCCGCCACCACCAGGGCGCAGTCCGCCGCACCCGCGCTGTACGAGGGGCCCACGGAGGCGGAGGAGGTGCATATGCCGGTCCCCCCGGGGGGCGTGGGACCGACCCGGAGCGCGAGGCGCCCGCTCCACCGGGAGGGGCCGGCGAAGATCCCCACCCGGCGCATCCGCGTCGAGCGCAGGTGGATATCGCCGCCGTTCTCCACGATGACCTCCTCGCTCCAGGCCGCCAGGTCGCCCCCCACCAGGTCCGCCAGCGCCCCCGCCACGCAGGCCATGGGGCCGACGCCCGCGCGGCACGCCGCCTCCGCCATGACCCTGACCACCTGCGGCGCGTCCTCCGGCACCTCGTAGGGGCGGAAGGTGGAAGCGAAGAGGGGCTGGCGGGCGATGAACTCCTCCAGTTCCCCGCGATGCCGGGAGAGGGAGAGGCGCGCCTCCCGCGAGAGGTCGCGGCGCGCGAAGAGAAAGAGGTCGCTCTCCCCCTCGACCACGCGGAAGGGCACCAGGCCTTCCGCGTGCATGCTCTCGCGATAAAAGCGGTGGGAACAGGTCCCCATTCCCGGAGAGGATCAATAGGCGTTCATGACGATCTTCGGCAGGAGCATCCAGGAGATGAAGGCCACGTAGAGCACTACCCCCACCAGGAAGGTGCCCACCTGCACCAACAGCAGGTTGTAGCTCATGCTGGAGGACTTTTTCTCCCGAACCCCGAAGGCCTCCCGGTCCCGCTCATCGCTTTCCCCCTCGCCACCGCCGTCCTCGCCCGGCGAGAGGGGTCCCGCCTCACCCTCCTTCCCGCCGTCCACGGCCATGAAGGCGACGGTGTTGCCCGCCCCCACCACCAGCGAAACCGTGAGGGCCACCCAGGAAGCGAAGAGCAGGTAGCGCGTCCACTGGCTGGAGAGGAAGTTGGCCCCCCAGGAGCCGGAGATGAGCACCAGGATGGACAGGGGTATGAAGACCACCGTAAGGGCTACGAACCACCGCGACACCAGGCCGATCCTGTCTTCCATGTCTTACCACTCCCTTTCCGCCGCGCCTTCACCCCTCGCGGCTCTCCCTCTCCTCTTCGCCCGACTTCTTGCGCGTCACGATGACCACGGTCACCACCGCGGCCATGATGGCCAGCCAGATGACCGCTATGGTCACGATGAGGCGGACCGTCCCGCCTCCCCCGTCGCCCCCCCCGCTCTCTCCCTGCCCCAGGGCGGGAACCGCGCTTCCCGACCACAATAACACACCCATGAGCACCGCCAGAAGGGACACCGAAGCCTTTCTCATGCCTGACCCCCTTTATCCCGCTCTCTCGCGTTCTCCAATCCCGCACACCTTCCGCGCGACGCCTCACACGAGGCTGAAGATGAGCAGCGCCACCAGCACCACGGCGATGGCCAGGGCGCCCAGGGCGATGTCGCGGTTAAGGCGCCTGGCCGCCTCCGGGAGCATGCGCCTCGTCTCCCGCCGCAGGCGCCGCCAGTCCCCCTTTATGCGCACCTTGGCCTGCTTCTTCGCCTTGGCATACTTCCAGCCCCCGCCCGCCAGGAAGGCCTCGAACCAGCGCGCCGCCCGCGTGTACCAGTACTCCACCCTCGCCTCCTTGGGGATCCTCACGGAGTAGGGATCGAACTTGAACAGCTTCAGCTCGAAAAGATCCGAGGCCGCGGCGTAGAGCAGTACGGCGATCCCGGCCGCCGCCGCCACCAGCACCGCGAAGAGATCCCGGCCGAGACCCTCCGCGGCCGCCACGGCCGTCCCCAGGCATACCTCCACCATCATGGCCTTCTCATCTCACCTCGCGCTCATCCCCGACGCCGCCCGCCGCCTTCGCGGTCATCCCCTCACCCCACTTATACCCTGACGGCGGCGCGCCCTCACAACAACCTCATGATCAGGAACAGGGTGAGGGAGACCGCGATGACCAGTGCCCCCACGGCGAGGTCTCCCTGGTATTCCCTGATCCTGGGAAGGAACTCGCTGCGCGCCTCCCGGTAGAGCCGCAACGCGTATACCTTTATCCATCCCGCGGGCCTCGAGGTCAGGGCGGGATAGATGACCTCGCGCACCACGCGCACCGTTCCAGCGGCTCCCCTCTTCGCCGACCGCACCACCCCCTCCTTCACGGGGGCGTAGAGACGCCTGCCGGCGAAGAGCAGGGCCAGAGAACCCCTTGCGCCCCGCACGTACCAGTAATCAACCCCCATCCAGCGCGGGAGCCGGAGGCCGAAGAGGTCGGGTCCGCGCCTCCTCACTCTCAGCAGGTCCGGCCACGCTCCGAGCGAGAAAAGCCCCAGACCGATGGCCAGGGGGATGAATATCTCCTTGAGGTTGGCCCAGATATAGACCGGCACCTCGGAGAGGTGGGCCGCCATGTGGGCGTCGAAACCGGGCACCGTGCTCACCACCGGCCCCACCAGCCGCCGCAGGAGCAGGCCGGGAAACAACCCGTTCACCAGCACCCCGGCGGCGAGCAGCGCGGTGCCGGCGAGCATCCAGGCGGGCGCCTCGCGCACCTCCTCAAGGTGATGCTCGTGCTCCTCCCGGGGACGGCGGAAGAAGGTGTAGTAGGTCATCTTGGTGATGTAGCAGATGGTCCCCCCGCTGGTGACGATGAACATCACCTCGGCGAACTTCACCAGGCCGGCCGTGCCCAGGTGTCCGGCCTCGGCTAGGTGGTGGGACTCCAGGATGGCATGATGCAGGAGGGTCTTGGACACGAAGCCCCCGAAGGGAGGGATGCCCATGATCCCCAGGGCCGCCACGCACCAGCACACGGTGGTGAAGGGCATGCGCCGCCACAGGCCGCCCAGCCTGTACATGTCCAGTTCGTGGGCACGGAAGAGGATGGAGCCGGCGGCGAGGAAGAAACATCCCTTGAAGAAGGCGTGATTCAGTACATGGTAAATACTTCCACCCATGCCCATGGGGCCCTCCGCTCCCATGTATGCCAGGCAGCCCGCTCCGAAGAGGATATAGCCCATCTGGCTCACGCTGGAATAGGCCAGGGTGCGCTTGATGTCCCTCTGCACCAGGGCCAGGAGCATGCCGGTGAACATGGTGGCCACGGCGATGAGGATGACCGCCAGGCCCAGGGTCTGCACGTTGGAGGCCAGGCCGCCGGCGGCGTGGGCAGGATTCGCGCCGTGGGCGCCCGCCGCGGCCGTCTCCGCGTGCGCGGCGTGCGCCGCCGGTTGCTGGAAGAAGGAGAGCAGGGTCCTGATGATGCCGTAGGCGCCCGCCTTGATCATCACCCCCGAGAGCAGGGCGCTGGCGGGGGAGGGCGCCGCCGGGTGGGCGTCGGGCAGCCAGATGTGCACCGGCACCATGCCCGCCTTCACCCCGAACCCCGCGATGAGGCAGACCAGGGCCACCACCTTGAAGGGACCCGCCAGCCAGGCGCTCTCGGCCAGGGGCCGGAAGGCCACCGTACCCGCGTAACCCAGGTAGAGGAACACCCCTCCCACCAGGCTGAGGCCTCCTATGACGGTCATGCAGATGTACTTGGTGGCGGCTGCGCGCGCCTTTTCCGTCTCGGAGTGGATGACCAGGAGGTAAGCCAGCAGCCCCATGGCCTCGAAGAAGAGGTAGAGGGTGAAGAAGTCCTGCACCATGAACACGCCCAGGGTGGCGGTCTCGGTGAGGAGCATGAAGAGATAGAAGCGGGTTCGCTTGTGCTCGTGGTCCAGGTAGCGGAAGGCATGCAGCGAGGCCGCGAACCACAGCAGCGAGGCGAAGAAGGCGAAGAAGGCGCCCATGGCGTCCACCTCCAGGTTGCCCACGAAACGGTCGCCGATGCGCATGACGTCCAGGTTGAAATAGACCGGCCCGCGCGAGAGCACGCGCGCCAGCAGCGCCGTGACCGTCGTCAGGGTGGCGCCGGTGAAGAGCACGGCGGCCCAGTTGCGCAGGCGGGCTCGCCCCTCCCCTGCCGCGACCGCGCAGGCCGCCCCCAGCGCCGGCAGGGCCAGGGCCAGCGCCGGCAGGGCCGAGTAGGCGAGAACGGCCATCTTTTCCTCGTGCGCCACTCTACATCACATCCTCAGAGGAAGACGCTTCCCGCCTCGTGCCGTCCGCTTCCATCACCGGGTTCAACGGGCCACTCCGCGCGGCCTCAGGG
>FWPV01009493.1_pt1 | contig 16447 bp, 14 predicted proteins | sample 2228371 | NCBI WGS metagenome assembly FWPV01 (sample SAMEA103939776, study PRJEB20133) | metagenome | reverse complement strand
CCAGATGGTGCAGCGCGCGCTCGTCGGTGCCGCCGATATACATGCCGGGGCGCTTGCGGACGGGTTCGAGCCCCTCCAGCACCTCGATCGAGGATGCCGTGTAGGCGCGCTCGGCGCCGTCGGTCTGGAACAGGTCGCCCATCCGCCCCGCCTCCGCCACGCGTTCCTGCAGGATGGCGAGCATGCCGCCCGACGGGTCCAGGGCGGTCACGTGGGCAGCGGTGCGGGCGACGGGCACGGCAAGCCTCCCCGTGCCCGCGCCCATGTCGAGCACGGTGTCGCCCGGGCGGATGTCCAGAAGGAAGAGTTCCTGCTCCGTCGCCCGCTTCTCGTCGCGGGTGACCCGCTGGTAGGCGGCGGCGCGTCTGTCCCAGACGGCGGCAGGGTCGCGCTCCTTCTCCTCCCGCCAGGGGGAACTCGCGTGGACCGCCTTCCAGAGTTCGTTCCAGTCGATGATGCGGTGCATGTAGTTCCCTCTCCCTCCGAGGGGATAAGCGCTCGCGATCCGGGGACGGTGCGGCGCACGGTCCGTGCAATCCTATATGAAGTGGCGCGTCCTCCCTCACCCGGGGTGATCGGATTACACGAACGACCCGGTACAGCGCGGTCAACCTGATCGCGGACGCGGGAGTCGACCCGGACCGCTGGAGCCGGATGCCGGACGATGCCGTGCTGGAGAGGACGGTGGCGGCGATCGAGTCGCGGAACGTGCGGGTGATCCTGACGGGGACGGGCGAGGAGGCGCTGGACGCCATCCTCGATCTGATCCCCGCCGGCGCCGAGGTGATGAACGGCTCCTCGACGACTCTGATCGAGATCGGGTTCGAGCGGTTGCTCGACGAGAACCCGAAGGGCTGGCGGGACTACCACGGGATCGTCACCGCCGAGGACGATGCGGAGAGGCGGCATGCACTCCGCCGCAAGGGTGTGGCGGCCGACTACTTCCTCTCCGGGGTCCAGGCGATCGCCGAGTCGGGCGAGATCGTGGGATGCGACAGGACGGGGAGCCGGGTGGGGGCGTGGCCCCATGCGACCGCCCACCTCGTCCTGGTCTGCGGCGCGAACAAGATCGTGCCGACGCTGGACGAGGCGCTCCGGCGCTGCCGGGAGTACGCCCTGCCGCTCGAGAACCAGCGTTCGCAGCGCGTCTACGGCAATCCCAGCGCCATCGGCAAGTACGTGATCCTGGAGAACGAGGCCGAGGCGGGGCGAATCACCCTGATCCTGATCCGCGAGAGCCTCGGCTACTGAACGACAGCCGTGCCGCCACCGGCGGACAGGGCTGGAGGGTGCGGCCGCACGGGGATCCCGGAGAAGGAAGGGCACGGACATCGGTCTCGTTTCCGGCGGTGCGCAGGACACCCCGGCAACGGCGGTGGAAGAGTCCGCCATGAGCGCATGCAGCGCACGGCCAGGATCTGCCAGAGATTGCGGATGGAACCGCAGCGGGGCGATGGTCGCCCTCCCGCCTCACGCTGCGGAATGCCGCGATGCGGCGTCGACACGTATACGATGCCATTCTGCCACCGATCCCGATGGTCGACCCCCGGTCTCCGCCGATATTCTCATGTGCTCCGGGGCTATAATCATCGTGCTCGGGGGCGCAACGCATATCGCCCCGCTGGAGCAGGGTGTCGCCGGGCCGGTATCGGGGGATTATTCGGCCCATCGCCGCCATGCCGCGGATGGGAGAGGGATTGACACTCGTCGGCGCACCTGCCGCTCTCGCCGCCTTCTTCGGGGGCGTGCAGAATCCCGTCTCCAGCATCGTGTTCCGCTCCTCTGCCGCATTTCTCGTCGCGCTGGGGTACGGACACTCCTGACCGGCTCCGGGAGATCTGTCCGCTCGTGAAGACGGCAGTCGCGCTCCTCCCCCGGATCGGAAACTCGCTTCAAATACCCTCCCCGGCAGGAAGGGAGCATGAACCGATCTCCCGGGCCCGACGGGACGATGCTTGCCGCCGATATCCCGGCGGCACGGGGCCCGGTCCGCCTGTTCCGGATCGACGCTGCATCGGGACCGAAGGCGCGGAGGATCGCGCTCCCGGGCGATCCCCGCCCGCAATCCGGTCCCCCTCGTATCCCCCTGCCACCGCGTCCTGCGATCGGACGGGCGTCCGGGCGGGTGCTCATGGAGCGCGTGGGGCACTACCAGCCCCGCTGCCCCGGCGGTGCCCCGAAACCCGTGGTTTCCCGGACCGATCAGCCGCCGACCCCTGCCTGCCGCGGGAGTTCCTGCGGGAACCGCTCCTCGAGGTACTCCCGGAAGGCGACGGCGTTGTTGTGCCGCTCGTTCTTCGCGCCGAAGAGGATGGTCACGTCCCCGCTACGGACTCTCTCGAGGATTGCCCGCACGCTCTCCCGGGCCTTCGGGCTATCGAGCTCCTCGAAATACCTCCGACGGAACTCCTCCCAGCGTTCGTCCCGATGCCCAAACCACTGCCGCAGCGCCGTGCTCGGCGCCGCTTCGCGGGCCCAGAGATCCACCTTCGCATCCGCCTTCCGCAGACCCCGCGGCCAGAGCCGATCGATGAGAACCCGGAACCCGTCGTCCGGGCCGGGCTTCTCGTATATCCGCCTGATCCGGATCATACCGGCACGATCCGATTGGCGGCATATAAACTGTGTGCCGGCATCCACGCGAGGAGGGCACCCGTCGCCGCAGACCGGATGGGCGGTCGTGCTCGCGGCAGACCGGCAGTGCCGGTCTTCTTTACGGGACGGCTCCGTTCGAGCGGCGAATCCGCACCGTTCGACGATGCGTTCGGCATCGCAACGGTCGAGCCGGGGCGGGGAAGAGGAGAGCGATGATCTCTCCGAAGGCGATCGAAATGCTGAAGCGTGACGTATCTCATCCCTTCCTCAACTCCAGGCAGTATCCCTTCTGCGAGGCGATGCGGTCCACCATGGAACGGAGCAAGTTCGATCTCTCTTTGATATTCACTCCGCGGGACATCCGGTCTGCTTCAGCCAGCGCTCCTTTCAGCTCCCCGCTCTCCAGGAAGGTTGAGGCAATGCAGCAATAGCTCTTCGAACGCCCCTCCCTGTATTCCTGTAGCATCCGGCGCAGGACCCGCTCTCTGACGTTCTGCAGATCCACGAACCCGGCTGTCCTCCCCCCGTCCTGGATGAAGGCGGCGTCATCTTCAAGTTTCTGATAGCATTCGAACGAATCGGCGCTCTTTCCCGCTTCCCCGTGCCTTTTCCAGAGATCGCACGTCTCACTATCCGCACAATCCCGGCAGAATTCGACTCCCTTTCTCTGCAGCGCGCAGGTGATGGAAGGGCAGCCGGCAGCCATTCTGCCTGCGCTCCTGCAGCCCGGACACCGGCTTTTCGCGTCCGTATGAGAACCCGGGCAGAGTCTGCAGGAGAGCCCGCATATTCCAGGTTCGGGGTATTTCTATCCGCATGGTCCCTGAGAGGATGTATTCGGCCCGCCTGAAACCCAGACTCCGCTCCCTTCCGGCAGCCGGCGGGTGCGCCCGAAGACTATCCCCAGCAGCAGGAACACAACCAGAGCGACCCCCACGCAGCCCACGATCCCGATGTTCCGCACATTCGCGTCTGCAAGCGGCACACCGAGCAATCCCGCCAGGGACAGCACGACGATGAGCAGCTCCATGATGGAGAAGTACGGGTCGCCGATGGGATCCTGGGGCGACGCGAGCGAGAGAAGTCCAAGCGTCAGCGCAATCGCGTATGCGATCAGGAGGAGGACCGCGGCGAATGCTGCAGCCGTTCCCAGCATCGCATGCTGTCGTGTGAAACCTTCATGCGCCATCGTTACGATCCCGCCCGGATCCCTGGCCCCCGGAAACGCGGGGGTAATGGACGTGACGGATGTATTTAAAACTGGTACAGAGATGGGCGTTCAGCAGCCCGCAGCCATACCCGTTCTCTGCATGCAGCCTGGAATCCCGCACGGCTCACCGGCGGCAACCCATATCCACCCGACCGGCTCCGGATACGTTATTACCACATGACGGTATCATGCCGATCAAAGGACGGGATATGGCCCTCGCTGATTATATCGGGAAGTTCTGGGCGGGCGCCGAGGTCATGTACGGCGTGATCATCGCCATGACGTTCACCAGCACGCTCCGGGGGTTTCCGGGCATGTTCGAGGTCGTCGTGCGGCACGTCACCGCGGCTGCGCTCCTCTGCTGTGTCGCCTGGGGCATTGCCGACGGACTGTTCTATCTCTGGGAGCGTCACTACATCGTCCGCCAGGAGAACCGCATCATCGAGTACGCGCAGTCTGACCAACATCGGGAGACCGCCCTGTCCCTGATCGGCGAGCAGCTGGACGACACGATTCTGCGGAACGTTCCGGAGAAGGAGAGACTCCTGTTCTACGACAGGCTCTCGCGGATCCTCCCGGGCGCACCCGCGCGGGAGGGGGTGTCTCCCCGTGAGACGGCGGCGATCCTCTTCGGCACCTTTCTGATGTCGGCCGGGAGCGGGGCGATCGTCGTTCTGCCGTTCTACATCGCCGCCGATGCTGCACAGGCCCTGACGGTCTCGAACCTCGCAGGAATCCTGCTGCTGTTCGGCATCGGCTGTCTGAGAGCGCTCGAGAGGGGGATCGTCCCGAAGGTGCTGTCCGGGCTCGGGTCGGCGCTGATAGGCATCATCGTCGCAGGAATCACGATCGTCCTGGGCGGCTAGCAGCGGCGGCGATGCCCGGCGGAGGGGACGGAGCGCATGCCTCCGTCCGGAACCGCGCGCCCGCAGATCTCCTCCCCGGAAGATCGTCCCGCTGCACCGGGGGGCGATCCGAAGGAGCCGCAGCCGCCAGTACGCACGGATCGCAGGGGCGGGGCGATCGGGATCGTCGGGAGGCTGGTTCCGCCAGGCACGCCCGAAGACGCCGCCCTGATCGGGCGACGGCGGAGCGTCCCGGATCTGTCACCGACATCCCCGCAGGACCGGGCAACCAACCGCCCCGGATGCGGGGGAAGCCGTTCGGCGCACCCGCAGGGATCCGCTCCTGCCGCACGGGGATCCCGCGGAGGAACAGGTTTTTCATTCCGCAGGTCGAACTTCCTCCAGCATAGATATCCCCAGTACACCAGGAGCGAAATGCCGGCATCCCCTCACACCCCCAGGGACAGAGAGCACACTGATCAGGATCGGGCGCACCTGGAGCTGGATGCCATCTACGCCTCCGCTCCCATCGGGTTGTGCCTCATCGATGCGGACACCCGCTTCCTCCGCGTCAATCGGCGGTTTGCAGAGATGGGCGGGTTCTCCGTCGAGGAGATCCTCGGAAGGAGGGTCCGCGATCTGATACCGGCCCTTGCGGACCGGCTGGAGGAACTTACCCGTTACGTCGTGGATACGGGCGAGGCGCTCCTCGAGATCGGAGTGGAGGGAGAGACACCGGCACATCCCGGCGCGCTTCGATCCTGGAGGATCAATGCGTGGCCTGTGCGGGATTCTCGCGGGCAGGTCATCGCGATCAACATCGCCGTTGACGAGACCACCGAGCGCAATCGGGCGGAGGAGGCTTTACAGCAGGAGAAGGAGCGGATGGGGGCCATCCTCACCGCGCTGGACACGGGACTCTCCCTGATCGACCGGGATATGACGATCCTCTGGGTCAACCAGAAGGTGCGGGATCTGTTCCCCGGCCGCGACCCCGTCGGCCAGAAGTGCTACCGGTTCTACGAGAGGAAGGAGTCCCCCTGCGGTGTATGTGCAGCCCGGCAGTCCCTGGCCACGGGGAAGGTGGCCAGCGTCGATAAGTACGTTCCGGGAGAGGGATCGGCTCCCGGTCACTGGCTCCACCTGGTATCCCAGCCGGTCAGGGACCGCTCCGGACAGGTTACCCAGATGCTGGAATCCTTCACGGATATCACCCCGCAGAAGAAGATGGTGGAAGCCCTGCGGGAGAGCGAGGCGAAGTACCGGTCGCTCATCGATACGCTCCAGGAAGGAGTCGTCGTGATCGATAGGGCAGGCGTCATCCGGTATGCGAATCCCCCGCTGGCAGCCATGCTGGGGTACACCGTGGAGAATACCATCGGGAGATCTGTCTTTTCGTTCATGGACGCACAAAATGCCCGCATCCTCCGGGAGCACATGGGGCAACGACAGAAAGGCAGGAAAGAGCAGTACGAACTGGAGGCCGTCACCGAACAGGAGGTCAAGAAACACATCCTTATCGAGGCTTCGCCCGTGACCGATGAACAGGGGAATTTCATCGGCTCCATTGCAGGAGTCATGGATATCACCGAGCGCAAGCGGACCGAGGAGGCGCTACGGGAAAGCGAGGAGAAGTATCGGGATCTCTTTCTCAATGATCTTACCGGGGATTTTGTGGGGTACCCCGATGGAACAATCCAGGACTGCAATCTTGCATTCGCCCGCATGTTTGGATTTGCATCCATCGAGGAGGCAAAAGCATCCAATTTCCTCCATACTTTCATCGATGCGGAACAGCCGGCGCAGCTTCTTGCCCGCCTCAGAAGGGAAAAGAAGATCGAGTCTGTTGGAACGTACCGAAAGAGGAGGGACGGGACCCGGATCCACGTCATTGAAACGCTCATCGGCATCTTTGACGACAGCGGAGCGCTGGTGCAGTTGCGGGGCTATCTCTTCGAAGACACGGAGCGCGTTCGCGCCGAAGAGGCCATGAGAAGGTACCTGGACCAGCTCAAACGCAGCAACGAAGATCTCGAACGGTTCGCCTACATATCCAGCCATGATCTCCAGGAACCCCTGCGGACGATCGTCAGTTACGCCCAACTGCTGGAGCGCAAGTACAAGGGGATGCTCGATGCCGATGCCGATGAGTATCTCCAGTACCTCGTCAAAGGCGGCAAGCGGATGCAGAACCTCGTCCATGATCTGCTGGAGTATTCCCGCGTCAATACGAAAGGCTCGGAGCTCCGCGAAACGGATGCCTCCGCGGTTGTTGAAGATACCCTCCCCATCATCCGCACCCTGGCAGAGGCGAATGGAGCGACCGTTACGTACGATGCCCTGCCCATGGTGATGGCCGATCCCACTCAGCTCCGGCAGGTCTTCTCCAACCTGATCAGCAATGCCATCAAATTCAGGAGAGAGGGGGTTCCGCCTGACATTCATATATCTGCCAGGAAGAGAGATGGCATGGTGCAATTCTCGGTCCGCGATAATGGCATCGGGATCGAGCCCCAGTATTTCGAGCGGATTTTCGTCATCTTCCAGCGGCTCCACGGAGTGGAGGCCTATGAAGGAACAGGCATCGGCCTTGCCATCGTGAAGCGGATCATCGAACGGCACGGAGGGCGCATCTGGGTGGAGTCCGAGCCGGGGCAGGGGTCGACGTTCCACTTCACGATACCGGCCCCAAAAAGCGGTTGACGTTCCGGGCTGCTCCCGAGAAGCGGCTCCGGGCCAGCGTTTTACGCCGCAACCGGAGGTGAACCGCGTTCCCGGAAGAGGGCGGACGACCTTTCCCGCGCGGCGCCACGGCCATTTCCTCCCTCCTCTCCCTGCAGCCCACCCGCGATCTGCTGCTATCCGTGACCATCCTGCCCGCGCTGCTCGCGACGGCGTTCTCCCGGGGGAGGAAGATCCGGGGCGGGCGCCGGCGGATCGGCGAGGGAGCGGAGCATCCACGTGTCGCCCGCTCATGCCGCTGCCGCCGATACCGGCAGAGAGCGGGAGATAGTGGCTTCGTGCCACGGGCGCGCACCGAATCGGGACCCGGTACATTCCGGGTCGCCGGTATGCGGCTGGCGACCGGAGCGCGTTCCACCGGATTATATGGGCGAGCAGGCACACTCTGCGAGGGGAAGGCTGGGGCGCCAGCTGCTCCCCCGATGGAACCGCACCCGTGCACGGAGGGAGGGCTTCGCTGCCCGGGGACGGAACCACCCGAAGATCGGTCGCGAACCATGAGGGCCGACCGTGCGACGGGACGTCGGGCCTGTCCGCAGACGGGACGGGTGCACGCTGCGCCGGAGAGCGTATGTCCCCGGAAAGAGGGGGTATTTTCCTCTTCGTCCGGGAAGCGGTGTTCGTGGCCGCCTGCAGAGCCGTGACCACAGTACTCGATACGATCCCCTCACGGGTCATCGGGAGAACCGGGGGGATCCTGTCGGGCGTAGCGGTAGCAGGCCAGGGTTTTCGGACCCCACAGGAATACGACGGCACCAGCGGCAGCGGCGAGGATGGCACTCACGACTACGGGATCGTACGGGAAACCGTAGTCGGGGACGGTGACCAGGTTGATCGTCGTATGGAAGAGGACCATGCCAAAGACGCTCTTCCCGGCGTTGTTGTAGATCCAGACCATGAGCACGCGGACCAGAATCGTGGATGCGCACTGCCCCGCCACCCAGAGCGGGGGATTCGCAAGGGAGTAGGGCACGAGATGCCACAGGGCCCAGACCGCCCCGATCGCAAGGGCCGACGGCAAGGCGCTCCACCGCTCCTGCAACGGATCGAGGGCATACCCCGACCAGCCGAGCTCCTCGCCGATTGCCGCGAAGAAGAAGACGACGAGATACGCGGGCATCATCAGGACCGGGACCCGGAGGGCGGGGACGGATGCTCCCGCAAGGCTCGTCCATGCCATGGCGAGGATCCCCGCCGCGGGCATCAGGAACAGGATCGGTGCATACCAGATCTTCTGCGCGATCCGCCGGTGGTCGACAGCCCTCCCCAGCAGGCGCTTCACGCCGTCCCATCCCGTCTCCCGACAGGCCAGGATCGAGGCTGCGAGCACCGGAATGCCGACCATCGCCAGGGTGTACGGAGGCACAAGCCCCAGCACGTAGCCGGGAACCGAGATCAGGACGACCAGCAGAAAGTAGATCCAGGGATGTCTCTCCGTCTCGGCCTTCTCCATCGGCATCGCTCCGCGCCCGCGGTCCGGAAGGTTCAGGTCATTTCGTTCCCCATCGTTGAAAAGGTTTGCATTCATGGTTCGTGACGGCTCCCGGCAACCCGGCGAAAGGACGGGATGGCAGAGTACGTACGCCCCCCATCCCCTCGTCCTCCGGGGGAGGGGGATCCACCCTGGAGCGGCACGCTATCGTCCCTCTCACGCATACTGATCTCTTCCGGCGCACTGCACGAAGGTCCTGCGGCAGGAAACGTATATCAGCGATGAAGGGCATGAGTCGCCCCGAAAGGAGATCGACCGGCATGGCACAGACAGAGCAGTCGGGAACGGAGACGGCAATCGCCCGATCCGGGAGCAGAGGGGGGCAGGTGCGTCCTGCCCGGATCATCGCAGAACCGGGAAGACAGGAGTTCGTCGTCATCCGGGAGTTCGACGCCCCGCGGGATCTCGTCTTTCGGGCGTACACCGATCCGGAACTCTACGCGCAGTGGATCGGTCCGCGGACGCTCTCCACGGCGATCGAGACGTTCGAGCCGCGGAGCGGGGGCAGGTGGCGGTATATCCAGAAGGATCCGCAGGGCAACGAGTTCGGTTTCCACGGGGTGCACCACGACGTCACGCCGCCGGAGCGGATCATCGAGACCTTCGAGTACGAGGGGCTGCCGGAACCGGGGCACGTCATCCTGCAAAGAGCGGACTTCGAGGAGCTCCCGGAGAACCACACGCGGGTTACCAGCAGATCGGTCTTCCTGTCCGTAGAAGATCGCGACGGGATGCTGCAGTCCGACATGGAGGAGGGCATGAACGACTCTTTCTCCCGCCTGGACGAGCTGCTGGAGAGGCTGCAGAGATCGCGATCCGGAAGGGGGGACCTGCAGCACTGATCCCCTTCTGTCCACCGGAACGGGATCTCGCACGTTCGCAACCGGCGTCTCCCGGGACAGCAACGGACCGCGGCATCCCGGGGGGCGGGAAGAATAATCCCGGGAGGCGGAGAGAGGAACGGGTATGAAGGGAAACCAGATCGCGGGAGGGTTAGCCGGCGCTTTCATCGCATCTCTCGGCCTGTTATGGTTTCTGCAGGGGACGGGAATTCTCCGGATGCGTCCCATACTGTGCATCGCAAACTGCGAGGAGATTGCCGGCAGATCCCCGTTCTGGGCAGGCGCTGGAGCGATCGTGTTCGTTATCGGGATTCTTGCCGTCCTCGCGAGTGTCCGGCGCGCCTGTACTCCCCGAATAACAAGGGGCATGAAGGCTCTTTGCGCCGCGGCTGCCCCTGGAAGGCCTCGAAATGTCCGGTCACCCTAGGAAGCATGGCGGTGCCGCATGACGCTGTATCGCTGCGATGTCTGCAACGTGTACACCTACGACTCCCAGCGGGGCGACCCCGGAACCAGTATTCCCGCCGGTACCCTTCCTGCCGATTTCCCCGACACCTGGAGATGCCCCTTCTGCGGTGCGACGAAGGTTCACCTGCGGCCGATACGATGACAGGGAACGACCCGCGGGGATGAAGGACGGAGTGCCGTCTCCGCACCTCCGCCCGAACGAATTTCCAAATCCTTATTCCCGCCCTTGCAGAAGGATCCCTGTCTGCATGCTCGGGGATGACAGGCGGACCGCGGAAGGACCCTCGCTCTTCGGGATGCCCGCGGAGAGGGGGCGGTGGGGGCTCGTCGCCGCAGGGCTGGTTATCAACCTCTGCCTCGGGACCGTCTACGCCTGGAGCGTCTTTGTAAATCCGCTCATAGAGTATTTCTCCGTGCACCTCGGGCAGACCGTCACCGCGAACGACGTGCTGATGCCGTACTCGGTGATCCTCGCCGTCTTCGCGCTCACCATGGCCCTGACCGGCAGGTCCGTCGAGACGCTCGGCCCGCGGACGATCACCATCGCCGGATGCATTCTGACCGCTCTCGGCTGGCTGCTGGCGTCGGCGGCCTCCTCCATCGCCATGCTTGCCGCCATGTTCGGGGTGATCGGGGGCATCGGCATCGGGATCGCCTACGGGGCGACGGTCGCCGTTGCCGCCCGCTGGTTCCCGGACCGCAGGGGGCTCGCGGTCGGGCTGACCGTGTTCGGGGTCGGGTTCTCGGCATTCGTCACAGCAAACCTCGCCGGTCACCTCATCGCCGCATACGGGGTGATGACCGCGTTCCGCGTCTTCGGGATCGGGATCGTTCTCGTAACGGTGCCCCTGGCACTCCCGCTCGCCTTCCCGCCGGAAGGGTGGAGACCCGCCGCCCGGAGTCCTCCCGCCCCGGGAGAGGGCGGGCACGCGGCCCGCGAGTGCGACCGGGGGGAGATGCTACGGACCCCGGGATTCTACGGCCTCTGGATCTGCTACTGCATCGGGTGCACCGCGGGGCTGATGGCCGTCTCCATATCGCAGCCGGTCGGGACCGACCTGCTGCAGATCGAGACCGCCCTCGCGACCGCCCTCGTGGGATTCTTCGCCGTCTTCAACGGCGGCGGACGGCTGGTCTTCGGGGTTCTCACCGACCGCCTCAACCCGGGAAACGCCGCCAGGCTGTCGTTTCTCCTGATCGCGCTGGCCTCCGTGGCGATGTGGCTGGCGCCGGCAGTCCCGGTGTACATCGCCGCCTTCGCCGTTCTCTGGGGATGCCTCGGCGGCTGGCTCGCCATCGCGCCGACGGCCACGGCGACCTATTTCGGGACCTGCGACTACCCGCGGTGCTACGGCGTGGTCTTCCTCGCCTTCGGTGCGGGGGCGATCGCCGGTCCGCAGCTGGCCGGGTTCGTCCGCACGACGACGGGGACCTACGCCGGGGTGTTTCCCTGGGCGTTCGCCCTCGCGGTCGCCGGTCTTCTGACGGCATCGGTCCTGATGAAGCCGCCGAACCGCGAACACCCGCGGGCAGGCCGTTGACCACCCCCCCGTCATTCGCCCCGTTCTGTCCAGCGGGGCGAAAGGACTGCGCCGGTTTAGCGTGGGGCTGCGGCTCATCCATGGAAGGGATCTTCCACCCCGATGGAGCGGTACATGGCTGCCCGCAGGGCGACCTCTCTCGGGTCCTCCAGATACGCCCCCATGCGGTTCGGGATATACCCATAGCCGATCTCATGGCGGGGATCGGCAAACCCGAAGGAACCTCCCGTTCCCGGGGCCCCGAAGGCGCTCGGGTGAGCAAAGGGATTCTCCGGGCCCGGCTTCAGGAACCCGAGCGAGAACCGAACCTCCACCTTCAGGCATGCATCGCGGAACCCGCGGCTCGGCGGAACGGCGGGCGCCATCAGCTGCCGGAGCGTCTCCTCGCGCAGTCCGAGGTCTCTCCCTCCGGTCGCGAAGACGCTGTAGGCCTTCGCCATGGCCCGGGCCGTCCCGACCCCGCCCCCGGCCGGCACCTCCAGGTTCCGTGCGTAGATGTGCTCTTTATCCTCCGCCGGCAGCTCCGACCCCTGCAGGCAGCGGCGGAAGCGCGAGCGCGGGTTCATGGCGGAGAGCAGGAGGGGGACGGGCAGTGCGAAGAGCGCTTCTGCCATGTTGAACCGCTCGAGCGTCGCCAGCCGTGCGTTCGGGATCTCCGCGGGCAGGCGGATATAGAAGTCGAGCCCCAGCGGATCGGCGATCTCCTCCTGGAAGAACCGTCCCAGCGTGCGGTGCCCGGGATCGACCCGGCGGAGCAGTTCGCTCTCGTAGAACCCCAGGGTGATGCCGTGGTAGGCCTGGCGCGTTCCCGGCTCAAAGGCCGGTCTCTGCCGCGCGAGCACGACGGCCAGCCGCTCGGGATCCGCGACGAGGCTCCTGTCCGGCCGCACGTCCAGGGCGAACAGCCCGCCCTGGTGCGAAAGCAGCTGGCGGACCGTGATCCGATCCTTGCCGCGCTGGCCGAACTCCGGCCAGTAGGTGCTGACGTACTCGTCGTAGTCGTACAGCCCCCTTGAGTGAGCGAGCGCCATGGCGAGCCCGGCCATGCCCTTTGTCGAGGAGTGGACCAGGGCCATGGTGCCCTCTTCCCAGGGTTCGCCCGTCGACCGGTTGCGGATGCCGCCCCAGAGGTCGACGACCTTCTCCCCGCGATGGTAGATGCAGCAGGCAGCTCCGAGCTCCCGGCGGCGCTGGAAGTTCTCCACGAACGCCTCCCGCACCGCCTCGAACCCTGCCCCGGCAAACCCTCCCACGGCAAACGGTTCCATCGGCGCCCTCACACCCTCTCTCCCTCTCGCAGCCGCCATCTACCTGTCTCGTCCGAAGAACCGATCTCGAGATTCTCCCCGATCTTCTGATCGGCCTTCTTCCTCCCCTCTCGTTTACAAGCTTAAAAGCCCGGGATCTGATATATGTTTCATCAGAGTCATGCTGGAAGAACGCAACCCCGCATAGAGCCCAGGTGCACCGGGCTCTCAAATCGCAGCATGCGGCGCCCATAGGAAGGGTGCGATGCGGAGCATCCGAACGATCCCGTCGCACCGACGCAGTCGGGGCGGTATGACGAAGGGGGATTCCCCGGAGAACATCAGACCGCAGGGACGGGGACAACGAGAAATAATGCGTAGCCCTCGCCGATATTCCGCGTCACGTGCCCCTTCCCCGCGGTGTCTTCCAGCAGGATGAGGTCCCCCGATCCCAGCCGCCGCACCGTCCCGTCCGTCGTCTCCACCTCCACCGCACCCGACATGAGGGCCAGGAACTGCCGGGCGGGAGCCGGGTGCAGTTCGCCGATCCAGCCGGGCGGAAACGTGTAGAAGCGATACTTCGACGCGGGTCTGTCCTCGGAGACGTAGAACGGGGCGGCGGGTGGCGCTGCCTGCACGAGACTCTGTTCGATCGTCACGGTGTCGACGTGCGAATCGCCCCGGGCGTCCGTATATACCCTGTGGTACTTCACCTGTGCGATACGGGGCGAGTGCGGTTTCGTCATGGTCGTCCTCGATGTGCGGGGAATGCTTCCCGATAAGAGTACGAACAGGGCCATAACGGATGAATGTTGCGGAAGGTCTTCGGCCGTGGGAGGTCTGAGTCTCCAGCAGCGCTGCGAATTGGAGGGGATCGACGCGCGGACGATGATCCACCGCCGACCAGCACCCGGACCGCGGGAGTGAGGGGTAGGGAGATAGTGCCGCCCCTTCACGGCAGGTTTCGACCTGCCGGATTATTCCCGGAGAGGGCGGAAGAACTCCCGCATATCTTCTGCGATCAGCTGCGGCTCCTCCCATTCGGCAAAGTGACCTCCGCGGGGAAGCAGGGTCCAGCGCTGGATATTGAAGAATCGCTCCTCCCATTCGCGGGGCGACAGCGCCAGCCCGCGGGGCGGCATGGCCTGAGCCGTCGGAGTATCGATGTGGCGGAACTGTTCGGGGTCCGGGTGCTGGGTGGACTCGTAGTACAGACGCATGGAGGAATGGATGGTCTCCGTTACCCAGTAGAGCGTGAGGTGGTCAGCAGTTCGTCCCTGGAGAATCGCCTCTCCACGTCGCCGCCACTGTCGCTCCACTTCCGGAACTTCTCCACGATCCAGGCGGCAAGACCGGCCGTGGAGTCGTTCAGGCCGTACGCGAGAGTCTGAGGGCGGGTGGCCTGGATCGCGGCGTAGCCGCCCTCATCCTGGAGCAGAATGCGGCTCGTCTCCAGGTACGCCTGCTCCGCTTCGGTCAGGGGTCCGGGCGGAGGGGAGAACGGAGGGGTGGCACCGGACAGGTGCAGTCCTGCCACGTTCCGGGGGAGGCGGCGCGTCATCCCCATCGCCACGCCAGTCCCCAGGTCGCTTACCCGGAGACCGAACCGCTGCCACCCCAGCCCGTCCCGAACCAGGCGGGAGAATATCCCGGCTATGCGGGAGATGCTCATCCCCTTCTCCGTCGGACGATCGGAGAATCCGTATCCGGGGAGCGAAGGCACCACCACGTCGAAAGCGTCAGACGGGCCCCCACCGTAGCGGGCCGGATCTGTGAGCATCGGAATGATCTTCTCCATCTGAAGGAAGGAGCCCGGCCAGCCGTGGAGGAGCATGACGGGGAAGGGATCTCTTCCCTTCCCCCGCTCGTGGATATAGTGAATCCCGAATCCATCCACGGTCGCGCGGAAGTGGTGGAACGCATTCAGCCTCGTTTCTATAGCCTTCCAGTCGAAGCGGTCCCGCCAGTACCGGACGAGTTCCTGCATGTAGGCGAGATTGGATCCGTAATCCCAGCCGGCGCCAGCCACCTCGTCCGGCCAGCGCGTGCGGGACAGGCGGTCCCGGAGATCCTCCAGAACAGGGTCGGGAACAGCGATGGTGAAGGGCTCGATCTGCATGGGCAACCCATACAGGATGGAAGAGATATAGGTTTCTGCCGCCCGGATGCAGGTCTCTGGCTGCGAGAAGCTGTTCTCCGCTGGTTAAGCATTCATTCTCTGGAACAGGATAGGTAACGGTTGAAGCGTGAAGGCAGACCCTGCCAGAACCCGGGCGGGGCTAAAACATTCCCCAATGCCTGCTTCTCATGCAGGATGAAACGGCACGCGCTCCTCCCCACCAGGAGTCCTGAACCTGTGAAATACCCGCTCTGTCGAGTCCTTGACAGCTTCAGCGCACATCATACTATTAGATTCAGGCAATACGCCGCCAGCAACAACATCCCTCTCGTGCATCATCCACCATCCGCTCCGGATCTCAACCCGATCGGATCGGGCGAGCGATCCGGCGGGAGCGACGTTCATCCCCGGCTGCAGACACCTCACTGTTCCGATTGCACAACCATTCAAGAAACGTGCAGCGAAGAGAATGAATTGAGAGAAGTGGGTGGCTCACTCTCTGAGTCCGAAGAATAGTTCGGACCTGTTGAGCAAGCAACGATAGTTGCGAACCGCCAGGTCGGATTCCATATGCTATAATGTCAGAGAGATACCAGTATAATCAAGACTGTATCGGCAGGAGTTCTCCGGGACATGGGAAAACGGACACGACTCGTTCCATCGGCTCGACCATTTCTCAAGTGGGCTGGAGGCAAAACCCAGCTGCTGAACGAGCTCACCCGACGTCTGCCAGGAGAATTGACAGAAGGAGAAATTACGAAATATGTCGAGCCATTTGTTGGCGGAGGGGCGTTTTTCTTCTATCTTAACCAGAGATTTTCGTTTGAACAGTGTTACATCTGCGATATCAATGAAGAACTGGTCCTCTCCTATCGTGTGATTCAACGCTCCGTAAATAGATTAATCTCTGAACTGAAAACGCTTGAGTCAGACTATCTTTCCCGGAGTGAGAAGGAGAGGGAGTCGCTCTATTATGAGATCCGTGATGCATTCAATCGGAAACGATCGGAGATCGACTTCGAGACATACAGCTCAGAATGGATCGAACGTGCAGCCCAGATTTTCTTCTTGAATCGCACCTGTTATAACGGCCTGTTTCGTGTAAACCGAAGAGGAGAATTCAACGTCCCATTCGGAAGGTACAAAAATCCGGAAATTTTGAATGAAGATAATCTAAAAGGCGTCTCGGAGTTGCTGAAAACAACGCAGATCCTGCTGGGCGATTTCACCCGGTGTCGAAAATATGTGGATGATCGTACATTTGTATGAGGACATCCCAAAACTATAAGTCCCTTGCGAACCCTCAGCCCCGGTCATGGCCTTCCAGGAAATCGACGACGATCTCT
>FWPV01009491.1_pt1 | contig 16451 bp, 18 predicted proteins | sample 2228371 | NCBI WGS metagenome assembly FWPV01 (sample SAMEA103939776, study PRJEB20133) | metagenome | reverse complement strand
AACGCCCGCCAGCCCAAGGCAGTGATGGAGATTGAGGTGTGCGGCACTGTCATCCGTCTGCGCGGCCCAGTGGATACCGAGCAACTCAAGGCGGTGCTGGCCGTGCTGCGCGCATGATCGGTCTGCCGGCGAACACGCGGGTGTGGATCGTGGCCGGCCACACCGACATGCGCAAGGGCTTCGACGGCCTGGCGGCGATGGTCCAGGGGGCCCTGAGCGAGAACCCATTCAGTGGCCACGTCTTTGTCTTTCGAGGTCGGCGCGGCGACATCCTCAAAGTGCTGTGGTTCGATGGTCAGGGTTTGCTGCTGCTGAGCAAGCGGCTCGAACGCGGTCGCTTTGTCTGGCCGCAGGCATCGGCCGGTGGCGTATCCCTGACGCCAGCGCAACTGTCGATGCTGCTTGAAGGTATCGACTGGCGCATGCCGGCGCGCACGCACCATCCCGATTTGGCGGCGTAAATCCTGGATGCTGCGGGTCATTCCCGATGAAGTGAAGCCAGAGATTTAGGCATACTCAAAACCGTGTCGACGCCCCATCAACCGCCCCAGAACATCGACGAATTGCTGCGCATCATTGCGGCGCGCGACAGCGAGGTGGCACTGCTCAAGTTGATGGTCGACAAGCTCAAATTGCAACTGCTGCGCCGCGTTCGTTCCGAATTTGGCACCTCCAGCGAGCAGTGGTCGGCGCAGATGGCATTGATCGATGGTGGCCACGCCGAGGTGACCACCCAAACCAAAGCGGTATCCAAACAAGCGCCGGCCAACGACGCGCAGATAGACCGCAGTATGCCCGCGCACCTGCCGCGCGATGTCCGGGAGCATCTGCCCCAGGCCAGCGACACTCACCGCGACAGCAACGGCCAGCCCTGTGGATGCACAGCTTGTGGTGCCCGGCTGCGCAAGATTGGACAGGATGTCTCCGAACAACTGGAATACGTGCCGGCGCATTTCAAGGTGATCCGGCATGTGCGCCCCAAGCTGGCCTGCGTGGCGTGCCATGCAATCTTCCAGGCCAGCGCACTCAGCCGCCCCATAGCACGCGGTGTGGCCGGCGCCGGCCAGCTGGCCCATGTGCTGGTGTCCAAGTACTGTGACCATTTGCCTCTCTACCGCCAAAGCGGCATTTATGCCCGCAGCGGTGTTGAGCTGGACCGCTCAACGCTGGCCGGCTGGGTTGACCAGGCCGATCAATTGCTTGATCCCTTGGTGGCCGCACTGGGTCGTTACACCCTGGCGGCCGCCAAGCTTCACGCCGACGACACGCCCGTGCCGGTGCTGCAGCCCGGGCGCGGCAAGACCAAGACGGGGCGCTTGTGGGTGTACGTCAGGGATGACCGCCCGATCGGCTCGAGCGCGCCGCCGGCGGCCTGGTACCAGTACACCCCGGATCGCAAAGGCGAGCATCCAGAGCGCCACTTGAAGAAATATCGCGGCATTCTCCAGGCGGATGCCTATGGCGGCTGGGGCAAGCTGTACGCATCAGGGCAGATCACCGAGGCAGCATGCTGGGCGCATTATCTCGAGCACGAATTTATGTGGAGTGCTGACGTCAATCGAGAGCCGCTCTGCGGCCTGCGGGCTCATCGGCCTCCACATAAGGTCTTCGCATTCAAAGGGCCTGCAAGAAGGCGAGAAGGTCGGCCTTGGGCTTCCACGCCTTCGTGTTTGCGGGCCCGATGCCTGCCTTCTGCCAGAACGCCTGCATCGCTTCACGCTTCATCTTCAGGTTCGTCGTGATGTAGCGCCCCGTCGTGGCCACGCTCGCGTGCCCCAGGTAGTCACGAATCACCGTGACATCCGTGCCGGACTGCAGCAGGGCGACAGCGCAGCTGTGGCGCAGTACGTGGGGCGTGATGCGCTTGTGTTGCAGGATGGGCTTGACCTTGGCAGCCGCCTCTGCGTGCTTGCGCAACACGTATGCGATCCCGTCACGTGTGAGCGGCTGACCGTTACGGTTGACGAGCACACATTGCGAACTGCCAGCGGGGGCCATCTCCCGCCATCGATGCAAGGCATTGGCCGTCTCCCGCCACAGTGGCAGCAGCCTTTCTTTCCTGCCCTTGCCGCGCAGGCGAACCTGCCGTGGCGCGGTCAGCTGTAGATCATCCCACCGCAAGCCGGCGGCCTCGCTGACCCTGGCGCCGCAGTTGTAGAGGAACAGCAGCAGCGTGTAGTCGCGCCACCCATCGGGCGTGCGCTTGTCGGGTGTGCCGACGATCAACCGGGCATCCTCTGGCTCGAGATACGTAGCAGGTCGTTGTCGCGCCTTCTTTGCTGGAATCGCCAGCACCCGGATGTACTGCTGCGAGTGAGCCAGGTCGTTGCGCAGCAGATGCTTGAAGAAGCTACGGATCGCGGCGCGTCGGCAGTTGCGTGTTGCTGCCGAGTTCGACCGATCGGTTTCGATGTGATCCAGGAACAGCATCACCGCCTCGGCATCCAGGTCCATCAACTGCAGCGAGGCCATGCCACAGCAGCGACGCTTTGCCACGAACTTCAGCAGCAGCGCCAGTGCGTCACGGTAGGCCCGAACGGTATGAACGCTGGCACCGCGCTGACGAGCCAGATAGTCGCTGAAGTATGACTCGACGTGAGCGAACAGCCCACGATTGGCTACGGCGCTCATCGTGGCCGCCGTTGACCTTGCGCCCGCTGCTCGAAGCGTTGACTGGCCAGTTCCAGCAGCTGTGGCGTGGCCTTCAGATAGACCTCCGTGCCCAGCACGTTCTGATGGCCGAGGTAGGCCGACAGCCATGGAAGCTTGGCGTGCACGTCCACGCCTTCGAGCGCCCATGCCGTCAGCCGGTGTACCGCGAACGCATGACGCAGCTCATAGGGCCTGGCGCCGGCACGGCCCCGAGGCGGCTTGAGGGTCGGCAGGGATTCATGTAAAACCCAGCAGAAACAGGCTTAAGTGCCTGTCCCCGTTGACTTTTTCGACTCTCTCTTCCCTGGACGACCGGCCTCTTCAACCGGGTTCGCAACCAAATTAGGGCCAGTCGCCGGCGTACTGAAGCGCTCAAGCATGCTGGCCACGACCTGCTCCTGGGCCGTGACGGATGACCTGGCCGTCGCCAGCGCCAGTTCCAGCTGTTGTTTGGCGGAAAGCAGCTCGTCGACCTTGGCCTGCAACTGCTCTTTGGAAGTGCTGAGCTGCTGGACGGCCGCGTCCTGCTCAACCAGGCGCCGGCCCAATTCCTCGGAGCGCCTTTGCGCAAACCCCAGTTCATCCTTGAGCGGCCGCAGGCCTCGCACCTCTTCCTGAGCCTGGTGCAGATCGCCCTGGGCGCGCGACAAATCGCCCAGGAGGCGTGCGTTTTCCTGAAGGGTATGGACGGCTTCCTGCTGCTTGGTGGCCAAGGTCTCGTTCACGGTGCGCAACTCGGCCTGCAGGTACTGCACCTGCTGTTCGTGCTTGCGCTGGTCCTGGTCGCGCTGCTCCTTTGTGGATTCCCGGAAATGCTCCAGCGCCTGGCGCGCGTGCTTGTGCTTTTCTTCCAGGGATTGGCGATGGCGCTCTTCGGCCGCGAGGCGCTCCTGCAGGTCGGCCACCTGCTGGACGAGCTGAGTGTTTTCCAGGGTCTTGCGGCTCAGAGCTTCGCTGGTTTTGCCGTGAGCGTTTTTTTCGTCGGCCAGGGCCCGCTGGGTTTGCTCCAGCTGCTGGCGCGTGGCCAGCGCCTCGGATTTCAGGGCCGCGACGGCTTGCTGCTGTTGGCTCAGCTGCTCGGCGTGCTTGGCCTGCGCCGTGGTGACCCGCTCTTCCGCTTCTTCATTGACGCGGGCGGCTAGGCGACCCACCAGGTCCTGGATTGCCTCGCTGACGGCTACGCGGCTGCCGGTGGCTGGCCCTTCCTCTTCCTCGATCTCCTTCAGGTAGCGATGGATCGTGGTTTTGGAGCCGCTGCCCAGCTCTTCGCGCACCGCATCGATGGACGGATTGCGCCCTGCGGCCAGCAATTTATCGCGGGCACGCAGCACTTCAGACTTGTAGATTCCGGCTCGGGCCATGGTTCACCTCGTTATTTCGTACTGTAGTATGTACCATGATATTACATACTATTTAAGAGGTCAATAAATCATAGATCTTAGTAAATATCACACTGGGTAATAGTGGATTATCCAATGTTAGGCAAATTTTGGACTGAATGAGCCGTGGCGCAGGTGTCGGTTGGGCGGAACCACCCATTCGGCGCCATTGGCACGCCTGATGCACCCAGGCGGACGGGTTTCGGCTCGGCCGGCGTGCTGGAGGTGGTCGAGGACCACCGGGGCGACACCTACCGGGCCGTCTACACCGTCAAGTTCGCCGCTCCCCAGCGGGCCACCCAAAGTGCTCCACTTATGAGGGGTGATCTCGGTTTCGGCGCAAATCGCAGCGCCTTGAATTCTGGGTTTACCCTTGGCTTCTCGGTGTTCTGCACGGAAATTGAGATCACCCCGAGACGGGGAACCGACTCACGGCCCTAGATAAATTGCAGCCAACACAATACCGGCCATCCACAGCGTCTCGATCAGCAGCAGCAAAAAGGGCCGCCAGCCTGCGCGGGCCAGTTGCCCGAACGATGTCTTGATGCCCAAGGCCGCGATGGCAACAACCAGACACGCACGCGATACGTCGTTGAGACCCGCCTGCACCGCTGCTGGCACGCCCCCAATGGAATTGATGATCACCAGCGCCACGAACACCCACAGAAACCATGGTACCAAGGCCTGCTTGGTTGCAACGGTGCCGTCTCCGTCTTCACCCTGCTCACGTGCCTTCTTGAACAAGGTCGACACCACGACCACGACAACGGCCAGCATGGACACACGGAACAGCTTGACGATGGTGGCGTAGTCGCCGGTCTCCGGGCTCAGCATGTAGCCTGCGCCGACCACCTGTGCAACATCGTGGATCGTGCCGCCGAGAAACAAGCCGGCCAGCTCGGGCGGCAGATGCAGCAACCGGGCCGCCAGCGGATAGATCACCATGGCCAGGGTGGACAACACGGTCACGGTCACGACAACCATCAAGGTAAAGCGCTCACTGTCCTTGGTGCGTGGCAGCACGGCCGAGATCGCCAGGGCGGCGGACGCGCCGCAAATGGCGACCGCACCGCCGGACAGCACGGATTGCGCGCGGTTCAGACCCAGAAAGCGGCCCAGCAGCACCCCGCACAGCAGCGTGGTCACGACGGCGGCGATCACGATGCCCGCCGTGGTCCAGCCCAGGCCCGCAATCTGGCTCGCCGTGATCCGCGCACCGAGCAGGCCGACGCCCACCCGCAGCACGGTGCGCGAACAGAACTCGATGCCGGGCCGGGTCTTGGGATCCTGGCTCAGGTAGTGAAAGGCCACGCCAAAGAACAGCGCGTACAGGAACTGGGGCCCGCCGTGCAACGTGGACACCAGGGTCGCGGCCATCGCAATCACACAACACAGGCCCGTGCCGGGGAGAAACTGCAGCAGTTGCTGCGGCAGTCCTGGTGGGCGGGCCGTGTCCGCAGCGGATGTTGGCGACAAGGAGTTGGACACAGGAAAAACCTTTTTCAATCAAACATGTGGGATGCGCAGGAGACGCCTTATTCCTTTCACGAATTTGATAATAGGCATAAGTCATAAAGTAAAAAATCAGATAATATCTTTCATAATGATCGATAAATCCAATCAATCATCGTTCCAGCGCCTGCGCGTGAACCTGCGTCAGCTGGAGGTCTTTCTGGCCACGGCGCGCGGCGGCAGCACACGTGCGGCGGCCGATCGCATCGCGCGCTCGCAGTCGGCGGCCAGCACCTCGCTGGCGGATCTCGAGGCCGCGCTGGGCGTCGAACTGTTTGACCGCGTCGGCCGGCGCCTGCAGCTCAACGAAAACGGGCGCGCGCTGCTGACCAAGGCCCAGGTCCTCGTTGATCAGGCGGCCGAATTGCAAGCGCTGTTCACGGACGAGCACGCAGCGCCGTTGCGGGTGGCGGCCAGCTTCACGATCGGCGAGTACCTGTTGCCCAGCCTGGTGTCGCGGTGGACGCAACTGCACCCCAAGAGCAAGATCCATCTGCGCATTGGCAATACCAGTGAAGTCATCGATGCGGTCGCAGCACTGGACGTCGACATCGGCTTTGTGGAGGGTTCGCAGACGCATGCCGACCTGCTGGTGCAGCCGTGGCGGGACGATGAGATGGTGATCCTCGCGGCGCCTGACCATCCCCTGGCGAAGGGCTGCGCAACGCTCCACCAGTTGGCCCAAGCCACCTGGGTGGTGCGGGAACACGGCTCCGGCACACGCCAGACCACGGATGACTGGTTGCTCAACAACCTGGCGCAGGTGCGTATCGGCTTCGAACTGGGCAGCAACGAGGCGGTCAAGCGCGTCGTGGCGACCAGCGATGGCCTGGGCTGCCTGTCTCGCTACGCCGTGGAACAAAGCGTGGCGGACGGGCACCTGGTTGAACTGCAAACGCGCCTGCCCAAGGCAAGCCGCAAGCTCACCATCGTGCTGCACCGTGAAAAGCGGCTGGGCCGTGCGACCCAGGACTTCCTGACGCACTGCACACACTCTGCCACCTCGCTGCGATCGCCATTACAAGGGTACGATGCCGATCAAACCCTTTGCTGATGGCCGCTGTAGGTGTCTGCGCGGCAGAACCGGGTAGTTCCTGATGCGGCGCGACACGGAGCATGCGTTGAGCGGGGCATGCTGCAAGCTACCGACCCTACGAACCCGAGCAGAGCTTGGTGTCGAACTCACGGCGCAAGGTGCCAACTCGAGCCAGGAGACTCAGCCTTCAAGAGCCTGCCACATCTGGCGGTCGCGCTCGGCAGTCCAGATGCGAGGGTCGGGGTACTGGGTGGCTTCGTCGTAGGCGCGAGTCACGTCAAACGGCATACAGTGGTTGAAGATGACCCAGTGGCCGTACTTGGGTTGCAGCTTGGCAAAGGTTTCTTGGTACACCTGTCGCAGGTCTTTGCCTGCAGCAGCGCCTGTGCTCACCGACTCGTATACGTCATGAATGAAGTCGCGCGTCCCTTTCAGACCGGCCTGAACTTGCTCAGCGGTTTGAAGCGCAGCGCCGCGGCCGGGTACCAGTTTCTCCGGGTTGAGCGCGGCGATGTTGTCCAACGTTTGCGGCCAGTCTTTGAAGTAGGCGTCACCGGCATACGGTGTCGCATCGAACTCCACCAGGTCGCCACTGAAAAGCACCTTCTCCGAAGGAATCCAGGCAACGATGTCGCCCTTGGTGTGACCACGGCCAACTTGCAGCAGCTGGACTTCCAGCTTGCCCAGCCAAATCGTCATGTTGCCGACGAAGGTCATGGTGGGCCAGGTTAGTCCCGGCGGCACGCTTTCGACGTTCTGGAACAGACGAGGGAAGCGGCCGATTTCGCTGTCCTTGTCGAACTGGCCCCGCTCGACAATCATGTCGTAGGCATCTTGGCTGGCAATGATTTGCTCGCCGCCTTCTGCCATGTAGGCCGAGGCCCCCAACACACGCACCGCGTGGTAGTGGCTCAGCACCACGTACTTGATAGGCTTGTCGGTCACTTCCCGGATGCGACGAATGACGTCCTGGGCCATGACCGGTGTAGCCTGAGTGTCGAGTACCATCACTGCGTCGTCGCCGATGATGATGCCGGTGTTGGGGTCGCCTTCGGCGGTGTACGCGTAGGCATGTTCCGAGAGGCGGTCGAAGGAGACCTTCTTTTCTTCAAGGTCTGCAGCCGAGGCAAAGGTTTTGGTTGAGTTCATGGGTATCTTTGGTTTTTGGGCTCTCCGGAATAACTTGTGGAACAGGTGACCATGCAGTATCCTCCTGAGTCGGATTTTCGTGTGGAAAGGAAACCAAGTGAAACTGCATCCTAAGACCGCCGCCCTTGTGGACCGGTTCGCCGCAGCTCTGAAGGAAAAACTCGCCGCCGCAGAGGAGAAGTACGGCTACTCCGACGGGTGGGCGACTGACGACTGGATGGGCGAGTGTCGCAAGGAACTGCGGAAGCACGTTGCAAAAGGGGACCCACTGGATGTGGCGGCCTACTGCGCATTCCTGTGGCATCACGGCGAGGCGACCACCGGCCCATGTCCGCACGCAGACTACTGCAACGAGACGGGCTCCTGCGCGAACGGATGCGATGACCGGATGCCTCGGCTGACGGACCAAGATGTGGCCGACTGCTTGGGTCGGTCGTTCGATGCGGCGGGGAATATCCTGCCCAGCACCTTCGCACGCGAGGTTCTCCGGGCGGCTCAAGTCTTGGTCCGAGAGAAGTGAATTGACTGCCTTTTTCTTCATCTGCGCAGCCCTGTACTGCGCGTGGTTCATCCTGAGGTTCCTGCTATGAACGAGAATTACGAGGGCGCGCTGGCCAAGATTGACGCTGCAAGGAAACTGGCCCGGCAGACGATGGCGAAGCATGGCAAAGAGGAGGTGTGCGACCCGCCAATGGGCATCGACACGCCCCAGAGGCCGGCGCTGCCGGCTTGGCAGGACGTGTTGGGCGCTGCCGAGCAGCTCGTCCGGCAGAAGCCCGCCTTCCCCAAGTACATCAAGGGCACGGTCTTGGAGAACGATGTGCCGGTGTGGATTGCCACCTTCACCCAGCAAATGCTGGTGCGCGAGCTGTCTCGCATCCGGGCTGTCATCGCTTCCGACCGCTGTGACGGTGATACCGACTACGCAGCGGGAGCCAACGCCGCCCGAGCCAAGTACCTCGCCGCCATTGACAAGCGGTGACCCCATCCACACGACAATCCGGGGATGACGGACATCCTCGACCTGAAGGGCTGGACGGTGCTGGGTCGCACCGAGGAGGACGGGGCGGACGTGCTGGAGGCGGAGTACCCGCTGCCCATGCCTACCGCCTGCCCAAAGTGCGGCACCCTCGACTGCATCTACCGGCACGGCACCAAAGCTACTACTTACGTCGACATTCCGATGCGCGGGAAGCCGGCCAAGCTGCGGGCGAAGGTCCAGCGATACCGGTGCACCTCCTGCAAGGAGACCTTCCTGCAGCCGCTGGGCGGCATCTTGGAGGGCCGGCGCATGACGGAGCGCTGCGCCACCTACATCAAGGCCCACAGCCTGCGGGACACCTTCACCCGCATCGCGGAGAACGTGGGGTGCGACGACAAGACGGTCCGGACGCTGGGGGCGGAGTACATGGCCGAACTGGAGGCCAGCCACCGGCCGGAGATGCCAGACTGGCTGGGCATCGACGAGACCCAAATCGACGGGAAGATGCGCTGCGTCCTGACGGACATCGGGGAGCGCCGCATCCTCGACATGCTGCCGGACCGGGACAAGGCGACCTTGGCGGGGTGGCTGCACCGGTTCAAGGACCGGCACTGGGTCAAGGGCGTGGCCATCGACATGTGGCGGCCGTACCGGGACGTGTCGCACCAGATGTTCCCTGGCCGACCGGTGGTCATCGACAAGTTCCACGTCGTCCGCATGGCGAACTACTGCATGGAGCGGGTCCGCATCCGGCTCCAGAAGCAGCGCAAGGCTGGCGAGCGGCGCCTGTGGCTCCAGTCCAAGGCGATGCTGAACATGCGGTACGCCAAGCTGGCCGAGAAGGGCCGGTTCAATCTGGACATGTGGCTGGCCAACGAGCCCGAGCTGGCCGCCGCCTACGGGCTGAAAGAGGCGTTCTACAACATCTACGACCTGCCCAAGGCGCAGGCCGTGGCGGCCTTCGACGCCTTCCCGGGGACCATCCCAGCCAGCCTGAAGGCGGACTTCAAGACTCTCACGACCGCCATGAAGAACTGGCGGACGGAGATTCTGGCGTACTTCGACCACCCCATCACCAACGCCTACACCGAGGCGCTGAACGGGGTCGCCAAGACCATCAACCGGCAGGGCCGGGGGTACACCTTCGAGGTGCTGCGCGCCCGTCTCCTGTACGGCAAGGGGCCGCTGGAGCCGTGGCGGCTGGCGACCGTCTACCCTGCCAACCCCACCCAGTTGCAGCTCCTGAAGCGGGAACAGGGCAACCGGTGCCAGAGCTGCGGCTGCGAGCTGGGACGGACCAAGGACGACAAGGCGAACGTGGTCGTTCTGGTGCGCGGCAACACCCGCCGGCAGCAGCTCATTTGCGGGCTGTGCAACGTCGGTTTCCACACGGAGGCACTCAATCACCGGAAGCCTCCTTCAACACAGAAATCCGGATAGCCCATCGATCTTGCTCAGCGCGGTCAGAAAGTGCTCGTGCTGGACAACGACCACCGGCTTTCAATCGGGTCGAGGGCTTTGTGTTTTGCCAAGCGCACACTGGAAATCTGGGACCGGCTGGGTGTGGGCCAGCAGATGGTGGACAAGGGCGTGTCGTGGAACGTGGGCCGGGTCTTCTTCAAGGAAGGCCAAGTCTTCGAATTCAACCTGCTGCCAGAGGCGGGGCACGAGCGTCCGGCCTTCATCAACCTCCAGCAGTACTATTGCGAGGCCTACCTCTTGGAGCGTCTGCTACGTTTGCCCAATGCCGAGGTGCGCTGGGGCAACAAGGTCATCGGCATCGCGACGCAAGATGACGGCGCGCTCCTCACCATTGAAACGCCTGAGGGCAACTACCAGATGGCTGCCGGTTGGGTGGTGGCCAGCGATGGTGGTCGCTCGACCATGCGTAACCTGATGGGCTTGGAAAGCAAGGGCCGAATCTTCCAGGACCGCTTCCTCATCGCAGACGTGAAGATGAAAGCGCAGTTCCCCGCCGAGCGCTGGTTCTGGTTCGACCCGCCGTTTCATCCCAACCAGAGCGTTCTTCTGCACAGAGAGCCCGACGATGTCTGGCGTATCGATTTTCAACTGGGCTGGGACGCCGACCCGGAAGAAGAAAAGAAGCCCGAGCGCATCATTCCCCGCGTCAAGGCGTTGCTGGGCAAAGATGTGGAATTCACGCTTGAGTGGGCCAGCGTCTACACATTCGCCTGCCTGCGCATGGCGTGAACTGTAGTAACACTGTTACGAACAAGACGTAAAAGTGTGACTTTAGGCGCCATCGCCCCTGAAATCACGGAACGAATCGACCTAACCCATTGATTTATATGGAGATTGTTGTACTAATTCAGTGACTTTGTCGCAGAAGTGCCGTTCGACACTGAATCACGTCCACTCGCCCCCCGCCCTCGGTCTGCCCGTGCACTTAAAGGAGTCCGCTGGCTTTCACTGCGGAGGCAAGTCAGGCCGCCACCGCCGTACCCAGCTCGAAACGCAGCGACGTTCCCAGCGCAGCACTGGCACGCGCCAGCGTTGCCAGGGTGACGCTTGTGTCCTTCTCGTCCAACAAGCGGTTCACGACCATGCGACTCGTATGCATGCGCGCGGCCATCTCGGTCTTGGTCACCTTTTGAGCCTTCATGGACTGCGCGATCTGCCAGGCGATGACCCGCTTCACCGCAGCGGCCATGGCCTCTTCACGCAAACCATCCTCGTCGAGAAAGTCATCAAAATCGGTACCGATGTGCTTGTTCATCTTGAGCTCCTACAGCTTCTTTAGGCGATTGCGGGCGGTCTTCAACTCGTTGTCAGGCGTCTTCTGAGATTTCTTCACAAAGCCGTGTAGCAGCACCATCTGACCAGCCTTCGCAGTAAACAGTACGCGCGCAATGCCGTCGGCAATATCGCAGCGCACCTCCCACAACCCCGGCTCCATCTTGCGCACCAGCGGCATGCCCAAGGGCCAACCGTGTTGGACAGTCTTGATGTCGATGCCGATGGTCTTTCGATCTTCCACCGTCAACTTGCGCAACCACTCCCGCACAGGTTCGGTGCCGGCCTCCGTACGAAAAAAGACAACCGAGAGTATTGGCTCGTCCATCCGCCAATGGTATCAAAATAAATACACTCTTGCACGATCAGAACTGGGGCCAGTCACAACGCACAGCGAACGATCCCATGTGTCTGCCCTGCTCGACCCGCCCTTCTGGCACGTGCCATCACCGCTCGAATGTGCTTGCGACATCGCTCAGCAACCATGTGAAAACGCATCACCAGCAAGTCAAGAATCGCACGCCCGCGCGCCAGTTGTTGTTCGACTCCGAAATGAGCCAGCCAATGCACGACTGCGGTCGGCGGGTGCAGGGTAGGGACAATGAGCGACTGCGGGTGTGTCATGCCCTGCCAGCGCATCGCTGCCATCATCCACGCCACGACAGCGGCGTCGCTGGCACAGATGGCCACTGTGCCACTGGCCGGCTCAAAGCTGTGGCTGATCCGCTGAATCGCCGCAGTCACATGAGGGCCGATGGTTCGTCGGGCGCGCCGCAGCAACGCCTTGATCAGCACCTCGCAGTCAAACAGCAGATCGCGCGTCGTGTGCTCAACTGGCGAGCCATAGGGGGGCAATCTGCGCACATCATCACCGGGGATAAAGGACCCGGCCAAAGTGGTGAACCGGGTTGGCTGGCGAGCAACACGCTGAACTACGGCGGCTGCGCTTCCCCGTCGTTGCCCCAGCGGCGTGACCACTGCGTGAACGTCCCACGCCCATTCGATCGGTGGCACGAGGATGGGCAGAACCATGCTGGCCTCTATGCATTTTGAGTGCTCTCGCGCACCGTCTGTCTTGAGGCCACATAGCCGGAATCTCGGACAGCGCGTTCCCAGTGCCCTTCCGCCGGCTCGAACCCCAGGGTGTCCCAGATGGGGCCGTTGAGCAGCACCGTCTCCACCGCACGCGTGAAGTGATCCATAGGAACCTCGACAGCACCGGGCAAACGGGAGCGCGCATGGGCATGGACGAATGCAGCCCACAAGCCGTGGGCATGGTGCGCCAGTCGCAAGCCCGCCCCATAGGCTTGGGGATAGAAAAACTCCGCAAAGGTGGGGCCCCCATCTTCCGGGTAGTGGCTGATGTCGTAGCTGGCCAGGCAAGTCGCCGCATCTTCGGCTCGCGCGATGCCACGAAATTGCAGCTGCTCAATCATGAAGCGAGCGACGATCTGCTCGTCGCCGGAAAGTTGATATTTGGCCTTCTGCTCCAACAGATGGGGCTGCCCAACCAGGAACGTGATGAGGTGAATGCCATGGCGAGCCAACTGATCGTGAACGTCGCGCAGCCATTCGAGCCCGTGTTTAGAGAGACGCTGCGCCTCGTCGCACATCAGCACGACAATGTGACCGTCGTGGACTTGAACCTGCTCGGTGATGCGGCACAGCAGCGCAAAGCGTTTGTCGGAAATCGACTTCGGCAGTGGCTGGCGGGCACCTGCGGCCGAGAGCAGGGAGTTGAAGAAGGGCCCCTCGAAATCAGAACGGTGGTGCTCGCACGAGAGGCGCAAAACCACGATGTCCGGACGGTGCTTGGCCAGATGAAGGGTGAGATAGTCGATGGCCTGGGTCTTGCCGATCCGCGGCCTTGCATACACCAGTGCACCGGGAATCAGAACCCGGACGCAGTGCTCGACCAGATCGACGAAGGATTCGATGGCGGCCGTAGCAACCCGATAGTGACGCCGTGCCAGGGGATGGTTCTGTAGCGAGAGGCTGCCCCCGGGCTTGGCAGGCAGCACAGTTGTTCCCGCCCGTTTCGTGTCAGGTGCGGGTGATGGGTTCGACGCCATGGCAGCTCCTACTCAGTACACCTGCCCTGGCTCGATCCGAAGTTTTCTGGGTTTCACCGGGCCGCTGGGCAGTTGAGCGGCCAGCACGTCGGGCAGGCTATTGCTGCTTGAGGTGGTGGAATCCGGCACAGGCTCTTTGGCGGGCGGCGCCCTTTCTACCTGACGCGCGCGCTCGTGCTGGACACGCGCAATGTCATTGGCCGCACGCTTGCGTTTGGTGGCTTCGCGTTTGCGCAGGAGGAGAAACGCCTCAATCGGGTCCTCCCCCATCGCGAAGTTGAGCTCGCGCTGACGCTTGGCTTTGTAAAAGGCCTGCCGCAGCCACTGAGAATGTCGTTCGTTGCGCCAGGCACCGCTGGCCTGTAACGGCTCCAGAATTTCGCCTTCTACCGTCGTGGCCAGTACGGTACGCAGGTCTGTCGGATCAACGTGGATGCGCAGATTCGCGCCAATCAAGCTCGGCCGTCGAGTGAGTTGGTCGCTGGTGTAGCGCACGTGCAGGTAGCTGATGTGCGCCCGCTCGCCACGGGCCAGGTTTCCGCGCACTCGGCACAGCACCGGGTCGTGAAGCAGCTGTGGATGCTTGCGCAACGTGGGATGCAGCCTTCGCAGCGAGACCGGTTCAGTTCGAATGCCCAACAATTGTTGGCGCATCGCTTCCAGAGGTGTGAGTCCACCCAGTCCGGCATGGGGCGTGCCGTGGTAGTTCCAGATCGTCATCGCGAGCAACTCCTCAAGTTCCTGCGCGGTGACGAGCAACTGCAGGGAATCTTTCGGGTTGCGTAGGCGCTTCACGGCCAGCTTGAGATTGGCTGGGTCAATGCCTCCGGGCAGGCGGCGCGCCAAGGTGGTCGTCATGGAGCCGAAGAACCGTTCCACAAACGGCCTGTCGTCTGGCTGATAGGCTGGACCAAAATCTGCCGTGCAGCCCAGGGTCTCGCAGATGACGTCCAAGCTCGTGGTAGCCAGGTGGGCCCTCGCGTTGTCAAGGCGGATCTGGCGCCAGCAGGCGTATGCCGTTTGCTCAAACGTTTGCGTGACAAAACCCCCTGCGGGCAGAAGCTGGAGGCCAGGAAGTGTCAGCTCCGGACGACGCATTGGGAGCAAGGCACGTTTCATGGTCTCGATGGCATCGAAGCGGTTGCATTCCCGAGACAAGCTCAAGTGCCAACCGAGCACGCATCGCGTCGCAACGTCGATGATTGCCAACAGCCAGATGCGCTCCATTTCCAGCACATGCTCCCCGCCCAGGGGATCCTGCTCAAGAACAACTTTGAGTCGCAAATCGATCTTGTGGGCATCAAACTCGACCGTATCGTACGCACGCAAGGCGGCACGCTCGGTGCGCCGCAGTGCCGAACTGGGCTTGAAGCGAGCGCCGGCTGAGCGAAGCGAGAGCGAGAAGTCGTCCTCCAGCCAGGCGCGCAAGAGGCGTCCGATTGAGCGCACGGCGCGGTCCTGCTGGTTGAATGGATAGTCCATTGCCCCAAGTCCCAGCGCACGACACGCCGCATGAAAACGTGCGATTGCACCCTTGACGTTGTGCAGACGACTGCCGTCGCCGCTGGGCCTCAGGGTGACCCGACGCTCTGTGAGTTCGTTGCGCAATTGCTGAGAGAGCCTGGGATAGCGCTGCAAGAGCTGGTCAAAGGCCCCGGCATTGCCTGCCGTCGTGTGCGTGAGTACGTGGGGGGCCGCAACGCGGTGGTACGGTTCCACCCGTGCGCGAGGCACCAGAGCACGAAAACCCCAGAGGCGTCCATCTTGATGAGGCTTTTGCGCACGGTTGACCATGCGCAAGACGGTCCCTCGGTGAACGCCAGAGGTGGTCTCAATGTCGGTCAACGCCCCACCCTGCGCATACCCTTGGACCGCAGCACATCGCCGCTGAAAGACCAACCTATCCTTGGTAGACAACGCCTTGGCGTCGACCTCCGGCCAGTCGTCAAGCGACAGGCGTGTTGGGGAACGCGGGCTATCTGGGTTCACAGCTCAGACCCGTTTGAATCGTGTTGTCCCTGAAAGTGGGGAGGTGACAAGGTCGGGGCTAACCACCCTCCCCTCCGCAACCAGCGCATAAAGGGCTGCCTCGACCTCGGTCGCGTCGCGATCCCTGAACTGCCAGAGGATCTGGTCTCGTGTTCGCCAGGTATCGACAAAAACCACGATGGACTGGGCGAGCAACTTGTCTGCAAACCGATGCCAGCAGGCCAAGTGCGGCACGATCTGCGACCAATTGGCCACCGGAATGCTCCATCCGCTCAGAGCTTCTGGGTCAATCAGGCGAAGCGGCAATCTGTGCAGTTGCTCCGGCACAGTGCCGTCGGTGTCTTCTCCGAAAGAATCGTCGGGATGCGGGTGATGGAGCAGCCAAAACTCCCCCAACGGGAGGTCGCGCGCCTGCACCCAGAAATCGACCATCCGACCTCGCCTGCCAGGTAAAAAAGCTGGCCGCTCACAAAAGCACTGCACGTGCGGGTTCGCCTCCAATGCAAGCCAGAGCTTCCAGGCGTCATAGCCGCCCAAGCTCGCACGACGGCCCAGCTTAGGGCTGAAGACCTCAAGCCGCCGCCGACCAAACCCGCGGCCAAGCGGCAGTGGCCGCATGTAGGCATGCGATCGTCCATCAGCAGACCATGGCGCGAACATGACCGAATGATGCGCCCCAAGCTGCGTACACGCAAGAGTCCCAGTCTTACGTCGCAAGTGAGGATCGGACTATTTTTATTACCAAATTTTTGGGAGTAATGCTGTGACATTCGAGGCCAACGTCAACGGCTCTTCACTATGAAGATGGCGTGAGTTGCTCGTTTCACTATTACTACTCCTCACGATCACCGCATCGGTGAGGTTCAATTGCCGGAAGTGATTCTGGCCGTTGACGCCCAGGTGCGCTTTAGCTGGATCATGCTCGG
>FWPV01009488.1_pt1 | contig 16451 bp, 11 predicted proteins | sample 2228371 | NCBI WGS metagenome assembly FWPV01 (sample SAMEA103939776, study PRJEB20133) | metagenome | reverse complement strand
GCGACAAAATTCGTTTTTCTTTCCTTTTCCCTCTCCCTTGGGGAGAGGGCAGGGTGAGGGTAGGTAGTTACGATTTTTCACCGCCGAGGCGGAGAGTGCAGAGGTCCCTTGGGTTTGCTCGGCGTCCTCAACGTCTCGGCGGTAAAATGGCTCTCCATCGGAACAGTTACGAACATGTTGCTGATGGCTAAAGCCGTCACTATGAACGTAAAAAGAATGTTATTAGCCGATTGCCGCAAAATGTGCTATGATTAGCCTAAAGATTACCAATATAGCGCTGGCGCAGTGTGCGTCCGGCAACGCCCCCCCCCACTGCGAGGTTCTTGTGGCAAGCGAATGTATCCTGATTGTGGACGACAGTGTCGAGTCACGCGATTTCCTGACGACCGTGTTGACTTTGGCCGGCTATACGCTCTTGACGGCGGATGATACTGAGCAAGGGTTAAAAGTGGCTCTGGACCGTTCGCCCGACGCCATTATTTTGTCTATCCAGTCCCCTGGACTGGCGGGGGCCGGGTTGGTGCAGGCCTTGCGCCAGGCCGGTCGTGATACGCCGGTGCTGGTGGTCAGCCTGCGCCGCATGGAGCCCTGGGTGGTCGAAGCCTTCCGCTACGGGGCGAATGGATTGCTGGTCCGCCCCTTCGAGGCGGGGGATGTGCTGGCGGCTTTGGACCGGGTGCTGGCCGGCGTCCGCGCCCGCCGCGAGCGGGATGAAACGATTGAAAAACTCAATCAGACGCGCCGCCAGATGGAGCGTCAGCTTCAGGAATTGAACGCGCTCTATACCATCGGCAAGACCGTCACGGCCCAACTGGACCTGGAACGGGTGTTGACCGAGGTGGTCGAGGCGTGTGTTTATATCACCCGCGCCGAGGAAGGGTCGTTGTTGTTGCTCGATGAAGCGACCAACGAGTTGTATCTGCGGGCGGCGAAAAATCTCGATCAGCGCACGGCCAGAGGATTGCGGATGCGCGTGGATGATACGGTGTTGGGGCGCGTGATCAGCACGGGCCGACCGATGATGCTCAGCGGCACGGAATTGCACAAGATTAAAACCTCTTATCTGGTCAAGGCCTTGTTGATGGTGCCGCTCAAAGTGCCGCCGGAGCGGGTCATCGGTGTGATGGGGGTGAGCAACAAGATTGCCGACCGGCCGTTTGGCGAGCGTGATGTCTTTTTGCTTTCGGCTCTGGCCGATTATGCCAGCATTGCCATCGAAAACGCTCGCCTGTTTACGGTGGCGGAGAGTGAACGCAACAAATTGGAGGCGATCCTGCGTGGGACCGAGGATGCGGTGATTGCGGTGGACCACGACCGGAAGATCGTTTTGTGTAATCCGGCTGCCCGTCGCATCTTTCGCCTCGAACCGCCGGTGTACCCTGGCCGTCCGTTGGCTGCGGTGACGACCAATGAGGACCTGGTGGGATTGTTTGAGCATTTTCCGCTCCCCGGCCACCCCACCGTGTGCGAGATTGCTCTGGCCGATGGTCGCGTGTTGCAGGCTCAGGTCAGCGCCATTGAGGATTTGGGATGCGTAGCCATCATGCGCGACATCACGCATCTGAAAGAGCTGGATCGCATCAAGAGCGAATTCGTCTCGGTGGTCAGCCATGACCTGCGCTCGCCGCTGACGACCATTCGTGGCTATGTGGCGCTGTTGTCGCGTGTTGGTCCGCTCAACGATATGCAAAAGGATTTTGTGGACAAGGTCGAGCGCAGCATGGCGACGATTACCGATTTGATCGGCGACCTTTTAGACATCGGGCGGATCGAAGCCGGGCTGGATCAGGAAAAACAAGTCTGTCGGTTGGATACCATTGTTCAACAGGCCGTGGAGAATGTGCGCCTCTCGGCGGAGGAGAAGGGGCATACGCTGCACGTGGAGATTGCGCCGGACCTGCCGCCCTTGTTGGGCAATCCGCAACGTTTGGAGCAGGTGGTGATGAATCTGTTGACGAATGCCATCAAGTACACACTCCAACCCGGTCAGATTACCGTTCGGTTGCGTCAGGAACGTCAGTATTTGCTCCTCAGTGTCAGCGATACCGGCCTGGGCATCCCTTACGAGGATCAGCCCTATGTGTTCGACAAGTTTTATCGCGTGGAGAGCAAAGAGACCGAGAATATCCCCGGAACGGGTTTGGGGTTGTCTATTGTGCGCACCATTGTCGAAAAGCACGATGGACGGGTGTGGGTGGAAAGCACGCCCGGCCAGGGCAGCACTTTTAGCGTGTTATTGCCCACGCCGCAAAGAGCGACGGCGGAACACTGACGAATGACGAAGGAGGACCGGCTCACGCCTCGCGTCCTATGCCTTCCAGCACGTAAAAGGTGGCCAGGCCGGCGACCAGGGTGATGAGGCCCGCGCTCACGAACACGCCCTGCACGCCCAGCAGAGCCGGCACGGCCAGCAATCCCGATAGCCCTTGCGCTGTAGCAGACGAAGAGCTCACAACCATGTTGACGGCGCTTTCCACGCGGCCGCGAATGTCATCGTGGACGATGCGGTGCGTCAGGGTGGCCAGCCCGGCGCGCGCTACGACGGTGCACAGGCCAATGGCAGCGGCCGCCGGCAAGACCAGCCCAAAGTTGGGCGCCAGCGCAAAGCCGATGATGGCCACGCCCACCAGGCTGAGGCATGCGCCGACGACCTGATTGACCGGCAAACGCGCCGCCAGCCGTTGCACCAGGACGCCGCCCAGCGCCACCCCCAAACCCATCGCGGCGACCGCGATGCCAAAACCGGTTTCCGGTTGCAAAGACACCCGCCCTCGATTGAACAATTCCTCCAGCCACTGGATGCCTAGAATCATGATGGCGCTGATGCCCAGCGCGGCTATGGCGGTGATGACCAGCACGCGCTTCAGAAAGGCATGCTGCCAGATGTAACGCAGACCTTCGAGCAGTTCGTTCCATACGGCGCGCACGCTGGAGTGAGTGGCCTGGCGCACATTGTTGGGAATGTGCATCAGCGCAATCAGCCCGGCCGAAATCCAGAAAGTAAAACTGTCAAAGACAATCGCCGCGCGCGGTCCCCATTGTCCCACGATGATGCCGGCCGAAGAGGCGCCAAAGATGAGGGCCAGAATGTAACTGGCCTGGATCAGCACATTGGCCGAAAGGAGCAGGCGCGGCGCAACGATATTGGGGATGGTGGCGTTGCGGGCCGGATAAAAGAACACGCCCGCGATAGAGAGGCCGGCCGCCACCGGGTACAGCACCCATAATTCGCCCCGAAGGCTGGCCCACACGACCGGCAAGACCAGCAGACCACGCACCAGGTCCGCAATCACCATAACCTGCTTGCGGTTCAGGCGGTCCACGTACACGCCGCCGATCAGACCCAGCACCAGTTGCGGCACCGAAATCGCCAGCGCCAATCCGGCCAGGGCCAGCGATGAATTGGTCAGGCGCGTGACCATAGACAGGGCAGCAATGAACAGGAATTGGTCGCCGATTTGCGAAAGGACCTGGCCGTAGAATAACAGCCGAAAATCGCGGTTGGCGATGGCCGATAACAGCCCGGCGCCAGACGAGGCGGTTGGAGATGAGGCGGCCTGCTGTTCCATTAGAGCGGCTTTTCGTACATGCGATAGGTTTTGTAAACCTTGCCGCCCAAAGCCTGGATGTCACGGTTCATCATCGTGTTGTTTTCCAAAATCCAGGACAGTTCACCGTAGCGATAACCTTTGGAGATGCCGACCCGGGCCGTTTCGTAGTAAAACTGGGCTGCGATGCCGTGGGCGCGCCATTCTTCGACCACGCCCATGGCCACAATGCGCAACCAGGTAATCTTGGGGCGCACTTTCCAGTGCCAGAACAGGCGGGCCATCGTCAACCCGGTCGCCAGGGGATGAGGGGAAGGCGAGGGGTGGGCAGCCAGCAAGGCCTGGTTCATATCGGGCAGGCTGAGCGAAAAGCCGATGCATCGGCCATCTTTTTCGGCAATAAAGACCACATCTGGGTCAACAAATTGCGCCAGCCCGTGCGCCAGGTGGTCGAACTCTTCATCGGTCATCGGCACAAAGCCCCAGTTCTTTTCCCAGGCCGAATTGTAAACGGCTTTGAGGCCGGCGATCTCGGCCGCCAGGTTTTTCATATCCGGGTTGCGGATGACGATGCCGTAACGCCGGCGGACTTTGTCGGCCACGCGGGTCAGTTTGGCCGACATTTTCTCGGCCGCGCCGCCAAAGGCCTGGACATCCAGCCGATAGGCATACAGGTCCATCGCTTTTTCAAAGCCGAATTTTTCGACCAGGTCACGGTAGTAGGGCGGATTGTAGGTCATCAACACCCGCGGTGCGTCATCATAAGCGTCCAGGAGCAACCCACACTCCTCATTGGTCGAAAAATTGGCCGGGCCGCGAATGGCCGTCACCCCGCGCGCCCGGCACCATTCGCAGGCCGTCTTGAACAGCGCCTCGGCCACGGCGTAATTGTTGATGCACTCGAAAAAGCCAAAGAAGCCAATGTTTTCGTTGTGGAATTCGTTGTGGCGGTGATTGATCAGCGCGGCGATGGTGCCGACCGGTTGTCCATCTTTTTGGGCCAGAAACAAGGCCACGTCAGCGTGTTTGTGAAATGGACTGCGGGCCGGATCGAGAAACTCTTGCCGTTCGTTCACCAGCGGCGGCACCCAATAGGGATTGCCCCGGTACGGCACCCACCAGAATTGGATGAATCTCAGCCGGTCGGCCGGCGTGATACATTCGTGAATGGAAATAGAAGCGGTCATAGTGTCTCCTGATGCGTAATGCGTGATGCGTGATGCGTGATGCGTATGATATGTTACGATGGTTTACTCTCAAGCCAGGTCAAGAGTTCATTCAGGCCTTTGATGCGGGGGCAGGCGACCTGGGGGAACAGGTCCCGCGGGTCGTACAGCACGGCGGTCAATCCGGCCGCCTGGGCGCCGATGACATCGGCATAGTAATTGTCGCCTACGTACACGCTGGCGTGTGGCTCACACTGTCCCTGCTGGCATGCCTGTAAAAAGATGCCCGGATCGGGCTTCCAGCAATCTATTTCTCCGCTGGCTAAGGCAAAAGAAAAATAGCCGTCTAAACCCAGTTCGGCCATGAGGGGGGGCAATGGGTCAAGGCGATTGGAGACCAGCCCCAGGGTGTATCCCCGCGCGCGCAGTGTGCTCAGGACATGATGGGCGGCCGGCTCCAGGCAGGTTTCCGGTTGGTAGCGGGACTCGAACGCCGTGTGGACATGGTGAGCCAACCGGCCGTCGGGATCGTCAACGCCCAAAGCCTGAATCTGTTCGCGGGTATAGTGCAGCCAGAAGGCCTGGTCGTAACGCGCCATGTGATTCCTCACACGCGCCCGGTCGGCCCAGTAGGCATGCGCCCAGCGTTCCCCGGCATGCGCCTGCTCCGGCGTGATGCGTACGTCTTGCTCGGCCAGAAAGAGAATAAAGGCCTCAAAGCCACTGGGGCAATGGAAGCGGAGCGTGCCATCCAGGTCAAAGAGGATCGCAGAATAGTTTTTCATAGGGTATAACTATAACACAGGATGGGTAAAACGTGAAATGATGGCGAGTGACCGCGTCGAGGGCGTGAAGCAATTCCCTGGCCTTGCCCGGTCAGAGACCGGCGAGAGCCTGTGAAGGGAGATTGCTTCGCCGCCCTTCGGGCGGCTCGCAATGACAGGTTGCTTGAGCTAGAGCCGGTCTCCAGACCGCGCTCTCGCCCGGTCAGAGACCGGCGAGAGCCTGTGAGACAGGAGAGAGAATCATTTTACATCAAACGTAACGATTCACCGCAGAGGCGCAGAGCACGCAGAGGGGGCACTGGTAGGGTCGCAGGGAACGAGCCTGATCTCTGGGAAGACCCAAAACTCGGCGTCCTCTGCGTCTCGGCGGTGAGCATGGATGCGCAGTTGAATAATTACCATCAAACATAGTATAATGACCGGTATGCGTACGCTGCGACAATGTCTCCTGGATTACGATCCGGTCATGCTGGGCGTGATTGGCGAGCGGTGGGGACTGGAACTTGTGGCCGGCCGTCAGCATGAGGCTGCGGTGCAACTGGCCGGGCACATGGCTTCTTTGGAGGCGCAGGCGGAATTGGTCGCCACACTCACGCCGGCTGAGCGCGAGGCGTTAAAGGTCTTGTTGGCGGCGGGGGGCCGTTTGCCGGTGGGCGCGTTTACGCGGCGATTTGGCGAGATTCGCCCGATGGGGCCCGGGCGATTGGAGCGCGAGCGCCCCTGGACTCAACCGCAGAATGTGGCCGAGTCGCTCTGGTACAGTGGGTTGATTTATCGCGCCTTTGACCAGGGGCCGGGCGAGCTGCAAGAGGTCATTTACCTCCCGCCCGAATTGCGCGCCGGTCTGCAAGCGTGGATTGATGCACAGGCAAATGAAACCATGGTGCTGCCGACGGCGCAGGCGGTCGAACAGGCCGAATCGCCTGGCCCTGGCATTAACGATGATGTGTGTACCTGTCTGGCGTATGCTTACCGGTATAACCTGACGCCCCCCCCCGGCGCCCCGTCGTGGCCGCAGCGTCATGCCGGGCTGATGACCCGGCTTGTTCATGCCACACCCGATTACCTCGAATTCTTGCTCCATCTCATGGAACGAGCAGGGTTGCTCAAATCGGAAGGACAGCGTCTGCGGCTTGAGGCCTGGCGCGCTCTGGACTGGTTGCGAGCGACCTCGTTCGAGCAGACGCGGGTGTTGTTTGAAACGTGGCGCGCCGATGTAACCTGGAACGAACTGTGGCGCGTGCCCGGTTTGCGGTGTGAGGACACGGGCTCGTGGAGCAACGATCCGCTGGCGGCGCGGGAGACCATCCTGGATTGTGTGACCTTGATGCAGCCGGACAGGTGGTATAACCTGGAGCAAGTGATTGCAGCGGTCAAGGTTCACCGCCCCGACTTTCAACGTCCTGGAGGCAATTACGAGGGATGGTATATCCGTGATGAACAGACCGGCGATTACTTGCGCGGGTTTGCCAGTTGGGACCGGGTGGAGGGCGCCTTGTTGCGCTACTTGCTGGTTGGGCCGCTGAGCTGGTTGGGCGTGGTTCAGGTATCAGAGGTCGGCTGCCGAAAGTTGGCGATGGGCGCGGCGCTGTTGGGCCAGGGCGATGCGCCCCCGGAACGCGGCGACACCCGCTTCGAGGTTGGCGCGGATGGGAGCGTGCGCGTGGGGAACGCTCGCCGTTTGGAGCGATTTCAATTGTCGCGTGTGGCCGAGGCCGAGGCCGGCCCCGGCAGGACTGACTTGAGCTGGCTATACCGGTTCACGCCTTCGTCACTGGCGCGAGCGCGGCGTCAACATATCGGTGTCGAGCGCATTATCGAATTCCTCCAAGAACATTCCGGTCAGTCGGTCCCCGAATCGCTCTGTAAGGCCTTACAGCGCTGGAACGAACGCGGCTCGGAAGTCTGGGCTGCCCGGGGCGTGGTGGTGCGTCTGGCGCGGCCCGAATTGCTGGAGCAATTGATGAGCCGACCCGCAACCCGTCGCCTGATCCGCGAGCCGATTTCCTCTACGGTAGCCATCGTTTCTCAAGAGCACTGGCCGGCTTTGAGACGGGCGTTGTTGGAAATGGGGATATTGGTGGAGGGGGAGGGCGTGGGATGAATCAGGCCAGGCGCAGGTTGGGTTCGACATCCAGGTTGAGGTCGGCGTGTTCGCCGGCCTGATAGCGCCAATAGGCCGCCGCGCCGATCATGGCGGCATTATCGGTGCACCATTCCACAGGCAGCCAATGGACCGGTTGAGGGCACTGCGCGCTCATCGCCGTCCGTAGAGCCTGATTGGCCGAGACGCCCCCTGAGAGTAATACGGCCTGCACGTTGTGGGCCTGCGCGGCGGCGATGGTCCGGTCCGCTAATTGTTCGATCACCCCGGCCTGAAAACTGGCGGCGAGGTCGTGAACCGGCAACCCGTAGGGCAATGGGCCCTCGCCGGTCCCGCCTTTGCTTTGCACCAGACGCAACACGGCCGTTTTGATTCCGCTGAGGCTAAAGTCAAAAGGGTTATCTACTTTGGGTTTGGAAAAATGGTAGGCGGCTGGATTACCTTGCCGGGCGGCGCGCTCGATGGCCGGGCCGCCGGGGTAGCCGAGGTTCAACAGCCGCGCCACTTTGTCGAATGCCTCGCCAGCCGCATCATCCAGCGTTTGTCCGATCAACTCGTATTGGCCATGGTCGCGCATCAGGATTAATTCCGTGTGTCCGCCGGAGACGATGAGAAAGAGCAACGGGAAGGCGAGTTTGTCGCCGGTGGCCGGTTGCCGGTTGCTCGTTGCGGCAAGCGGCTCGTTGCCTGTTGGTCGGCGGTCGGTGATCGGCGGCCGGTGGTTTTGTTCCAGCCAGTGGGCATAGATGTGACCTTCCAGGTGATTGACGCCGATGAGCGGTAATCCATGCGCCAACGCGATGCCTTTAGCGGCGTTGACCCCCACGACGAGACTGCCGGCCAGCCCTGGCCCGCGTGTGACGGCCACAGCGTCCAGGTCGCCCCACCCCAGATGGGCCTGTTCCATCGCCTGAGCTATGACCGGCACAATCGCCTCGATGTGCAGGCGGCTGGCCAGTTCGGGGAAAATGCCGCCATACTGCGCGTGCAGGTCCACCTGCGAAGCGACAATGTTTGACAGCACGATGCGACCATCTTGCACGACGGCGGCGGCCGTTTCGTCACACGAGGTCTCGATGGCAAGGATGCGGATCATGGTCTACTCCGTATGGCGTGTTACATTAGACATTATCGAGCATAGCGTTTTTCACCGCCACCCCCGGCCTGCGGCGGGGGCCGGCGACGCGAAGGACGCAAAGGATTTCAATATAAATCTTGGCGTTCTTGGCGGCTTGGCGGTTCCAAAATCCTTGTTTCCGATAGAGTCTATTATGTTTATGTGAAAGGATTCTCTCTCCTGAGGCGGCCACAAAATACCCCTCTGCGTGCTCTGCTACTCTGTGGTGAATAGCATTACAGCGCCAGGTTGGCTCGCACGCCGCCGGGGACGGCGGCGTGAGCAGAATGGTGCGCTGTCATAATAGTCACATCAAACGCATGGTATAATCAACGTAACTATTACGCACCTTCCTGTCATTGCGAGCCGCCTCTTTCGGTTTCCCTCAGGGTAAACTCCGGGCGGCGAAGCAACATGTCATTGCGAGGCAGCTCCTTTGTTTCACTCAGGGCCAACTCCTGCTGCCGAAGCAACATGTCATTGCGAGCAATCTCCCTCCTGGCCGGGGGATTGCTTCGCGCCCTCTACGAGGGCGCTCGCAATGACAGTCTGAGCAGGTGCTAATCGACAAGGCATGCGGCCGGGCACATTGATGGAGGAGAGATGATCAAGCTACCCGATCCTTTACCCACCGACCCCGATGCCCTGGAAGCCTTGTATCACGCTTTCATCGCGCAAGAGACTTTTGACCAGCGCGAATTCGATCGCCTGATGGAGGCCCGCCTGCGGGCGTGGGGCTATGATCCCAAGAACCTGACCGCCGAGCAGGTCATCGGTTTGATGGAAGAGTCCGTCAACCGCATGTTGCTCAATCTGTACGGCGCATTAGAGCGCGCGCCCGATGAGGCAAGCGCCGAGCAGGTGCGGGTCATTATCCAGCAGGCTGAAGAGTTACGCGCTCAGGTTTACAAAGTGATCGAGAACGCGGAGGGGGAGCGCACGTAGCCCAGTTCCTATCCCAAAAGTGCCTCCGTGGACGGGGGGCCGGAGCATGGATTTTGAGACAGGAACCAGAGCAGAGCGGCGACTCACGCTCTATGTCCCACGTTCCGCGCTCAACGATAAACCGGCTTCGATTGTCCTCAAATTTTCTTCGGCGAACCTGGCCTCTTGCTGCGCGGCTTCCTGCAGCGCTTCGGGCGGGAATAACGCCAGATGGTGGCTTGCCGCTGCCAGCATCAACAACGCGCTGTTAGCTTTGCTCACGCGGATGGAAGCCCGCTCTGGATCGAGCACTACCCGGCGGGCCGGCGTTGCCACATGGGCCAATTCCGGCGTCACAAAGAGCCAGTCCTCTGCCGTCAGCCTGGGCAAATAGTGCGCGGCCTTTTGATAACCCTCGGCGGAAACAATGACCAGCGCCTCCGGGCGCACAACGCCGGTGTAACGTATCTCGGTGGGGCTCAGGATGATTTCACTGATGCTGTGACCGGATTTAACCGTGACCGGGTAATCGTCTCGTTGAGCCACCCACAAGCCAGAGAGCACACCGGCCAGCCCCACCAGCCGCGCCGCCGATCGCACTTTGCCGCCGGCCGAGCCAGCTACCACCAGATTGAATTTGCGCTTCAATTCTGAAGTGAAGTGAGGTTCCAGGGCTGGCGGCCGGCGATAAGGTTGACCGACCTCGCCGGCGTGCGCGTGCCGATAAGCCGCTGCATATTCGGGATGCTCTTCGCGGTGAACCAGGCCGGTAGGGAATTGGAGCCGCTCCAACGTGCTCATCAGCCCCTTGCGGGAAAAATCATTATTCGGCACAAAATAGGCCGTGCAGAGTTCCCAGATGTCCAGCAGGCCAAAGCCCTGACATTGAAGAGCGTCCGCGATCCGGTCGGACAGGTCTTTATCGAAGGAGGTGCCACGATACACGTAACTGGCTCCATTAGCCGCGACTGTGGCGCACAGGTCCAGGGGACGCTCCAGATGGCCTTCGTGCGTGGTGGTGGTGATGCTCCCCTGCGGCGTGGTGACGCTGTGCTGGCCGCCCGTCATGCCAAAATTGAAATTGTTGAACACGAGCACCGTGATACCGATATTGCGGCGTGCGGCGTTGAGCAGATGCGTGCCGCCAATGCCGCAGCCGCCATCGCCCATCGTCACCATCACGGTCAATTCAGGGCGCGCCAGTTTGATGCCGCTGGCATAAGCCACACTGCGCCCGTGCAGACCGTGAAACGCATTGACGTTGAAATACTGGTCACTCAATCCCACACAACCGATATCGGATACCAGCACGACCTTGCGTGGATCGAGTTGTAGCTTGACCAGCGCCTGGTTCAGATGATCGAGAATCATCCCATGCCCGCAACCGGGGCAAAACGGATAAGGAGATGAGGTGCGATAAGTAGAGTATTTGTTGTTCATATCCAATTTTTGCGTTCATAGGGACGGCTAGGACCGTCAGAAAACCGCTATCTCAGGATGTCTGTGGGCCAAGCGGTGACTATAAGCCAGAAGCGGTCACAGCTCCTCCGGCGGCAGCAAGACCTCCCGCAAACGACCGGCCGCTTCCGGTGGTCCAATGATACCCATTTCTTCCATCTGGTCAATCAGACGGGCGGCTTTGGGATAGCCGATGCGCATCTTGCGTTGGAGCATGGACGCGCTGGCGCCGCGCTGCCGACGCACCAGGGCAATCGCTTGCTCCAGCAACCGCTCATCGTTTTCCTCGTTGTTCCCTTCGCTGCCGGCGTCATTGTCCCCGGCGGCCGCCTGCTGCGCCAGAGCTTGTTCCCACGGGGCTTCTTCCGCAGCGGCTTCTTCGGCGGCCATCTTGTCGCGCCAATATTTGACGACCTTTTCGATCTCGCGGTCGGTGACATAACAGCCTTGTAGCCGAACCGGATGACTGGCGTCCGGTGACTGATACAGCATATCGCCCTTGCCCAACAACGTTTCGGCCCCCACGCTATCCAGGATCACGCGGCTATCCACCGAGGAGGCCACGGCAAAAGAGATGCGCGCCGGAAAGTTGGCTTTGATCAGCCCGGTCACCACATCGGTCGAAGGACGCTGGGTCGCCATAACCAGGTGGATCCCTGTGGCCCGCGCCATCTGCGCAATGCGGCAAATCGTCTTTTCCGTTTCGACCGGGGCCATCATCATCAAATCGGCTAGCTCGTCAATCATAATCACGATGCGCGGCAATCGCCCCTCCGGTTCGCCGGCCTGCGCGTTATAATCGTCGAGGTGACGACTTCCGACTTGGGCGAACTTTTTGTAGCGACTGTCCATTTCGCGGGTCACCCAGCGCAACACGCCCACGATGCGTTCCAGGTCGGTTTCGACTTTGCCGTACAGGTGCGGCAATCCATTCCAGCGCACCAGTTCGACCATCTTGGGGTCAATCATCACTAGTTTGAGGTCTTCGGGCTGATTGTTCAACACCAGGCAGGTGATCAAGGCGTTGATACATACCGACTTGCCGGAGCCGGTGCTACCGGCGAGCAGCAGCTGCGTCATGATAGCCAGGTCGGCGACCACCGACTGTCCGCTCACGTCTTTGCCCAGGGCGACCGCCAGCGGTTTGGAGGCGATTTTGCGAAAGGCCGGGCTTTCCATGACGCTACGTAAACTGACCAGCGATGTGCGCGGATTAGGCACTTCGATCCCCACGTAGGAATGACCCGGCACAGGGGCCTGGATACGCAACGAAGGGGCCGCCAGAGCCAGCGCCAGGTCGTTCGAGAGTGAAGCAATCTGTCCAACGCGCACCTTTTGGCGGCGCACGCTGCCGTCGGCCGCAGGCCGTTCGATAAAGCCCGGTTCGACCGCGTACTGGGTCACGGCCGGCCCCACACTATAACCGATGACGTTCGTCTCTAATCCGAACTGGCGCAGCGTCTCGCGGATCAGCGCGGCGCGCTGCTTGATTTCTTCCTCACTGATGGATTCGGGCGTCAATTGTTCGAGCAGGTCCAGCGGCGGCAGATGGCGGGCGCGCCGCATGGGTTTGGTCGCCTTCTTTTCAGGTGTGGCCAGGTTTTTCAGGGCCGGTTGGTCCACAGCGCGTGGCTTGCGAACCTCGGAAGGGCGAGGCGCGGGCGTCGGTTCGGGCAAGGTGCGCGGACGAGCCGGTGGGCTGGCCGGCGGGGTGGTCGTCCAATCCCTCAGCCGTTTTCCGCCCCATTCTATTATCGGGGTGCGAAACACCATGGCCAGACTGGTGACGGTGCCCAGCGCCAGCACCAGAGCGGTTAACACTCTTCCTCCGACCACGCTCATCAGCGCGGCCGTCAGCCCCCACCCAAATAGCCCGCCGCCGCCGCGTTGCTCGTCAAAAAGCAGCCAGGGATCAACCCACCACACCAGAGTATGGACCAGCCCCAACACACAAAAGAAAATCAACTCCAGCCCGATCACCCGGCTCCACGGCCAGGCGGTGGTCTGACGTTCACGGCTGCGCACGAACCGGTAGCCTATCCCGCCGACCGCCAGAGGGATGATAAAGGCGCCCCAACCGAACAGCCACCGCAACCCGCCCGTCCACCAATCAATCCATGCGCCGCGGGTGACGCCCACCAGCGCCAGCAACGTGAGCGCGGCCAGAGCGAGCATCCCCACGCCGGCAATCTCGGCCTGACGCACGCCCCACGTCAGTGACAGGCGCGGCCACGGCCACCATGGAATGGCCGTTTTTTTCCCTTTAGCACGCGGGGGGCTTTTGCGACTCATGCTTATCCTTCATACGGCAAAGGGCGTAAGGATTCCACACGACGCCGGCGCAGCGATAGTCCCATGCGCCGTTGAGCGCCATCAATGTTCAAGATATGCGCCATGACCGTATCCCCTTCGCGCACCACGTTGCGCGGATGCAAAAAGACCCCCTCGGCCAGTTCCGAGATGTGAATCAGGCCTTCCAGACCATCTTCCACGCGCACAAACGCACCAAAACTGACCACGTTGGTGACCTGTCCTTTGACCGTCTGGCCAACGCGATAGCGTTGTTCGACACCGGCCCATGGGTCGGGCTGCAGACGTTTGAGGCTGAGCGCCACACGCTTTTGTTCCGGGTCCACGCTGATCACATACACCTGGACCTGTTGTCCGCTTTCCAATACATCCCGGGGATGATTCACCCGCCCCCACGAGATTTCGGAAATGTGAATCAAGCCTTCCAGTCCCCCCAGGTCCACAAAAGCGCCAAACGAACACACATTGGTCACCACCCCCTGGCGGACCTGGCCTGGGGTCAGTTGGGCCAGCAAGGCGTTTTCGCGCGCCTCGTTCGAGAGCGCGACCCGTTCTGAAAAGATCAACCGGTGCTGGGCGCGATCCATTTCAATGAGACGGAGCGACATCACCTGACCCACCCGCCTGGCCAGCTCCAGGCGTCTTTCCTCTGCATCCAGAAAGGGCGATAAACATACCAGATGGGAAGCCGGCACAAACCCCCGCAGGCCTTGCCATTCCACCATTAGCCCCCCCCGGTTGTAGCCAACCACGGTGGCCTCTTGCGGTTCGCCCGATTCCATGGCCTGCTGTGCCTGTTGCCAGAGGTGCTCTGTTTCGGCCTGGCTGGCCGGCGACGCTTTTGGATAGTCTTGGGTTGTCCTGTGATGGGGCTGCCATGCCTGCCAGTACGCTTCATCGGATAACCTGTTACTTTCCATGCTCCCTGTCTCCTTTGCCTGTTTCCCGCGCCCCGCACGATGAAACGGTGCAATCCGGGCTTTGATAATCGGTGGCGGGTTAACGGTTCTGGTTGGCCTGTCGTTCCATCTCCATCAATGCGCGCGCCACCGTTTCAACAGCCACACGTTGTTTACGATACAGGTCAGATTCACTCATCGCCAGGCGGGCGGCGATTTCACGCACACGCCGCCCCTGAATAAAGCGCAGCTCCAGGATATTATACAACAACCACTCGGAAGCCGTCATCTTGCGCTCGCCCTCCGGCCGTTGCTGTTCGATGGCGCGCAACAACACGTTCCGCAAGGCCTGGGCGGGATTGCCATCGCTATCGGCCAGCGTCTGCTCGACCACTTTTAACTTGAGCAGAGGACTTTGAGAGAGACGTGGCCCCCCCCAGTAATGCACCAGGGCCTCTTTGACCCAGGTGGTGAATTCCGGCCCCTCCAACAGATCGGCTTCCAACAAGGCGCCGGTCGGCGAATCGGCATACCGCACCGCACCGCGTTGACGCTGAATGGTCTCCAGCTCGGGCATGATGCGGTCCACCGCGGCAAAGACATCCTGCTGCAAATGGCGGTCTTCCAGCGCCGCGGCCGCCCGCTGCAACAGCGCCTCCACGCCGGCGATTTGTTCGGGACTGATGGGGTCGGCCTGCTCCCCGGCGGCGGGCCGGCTGACGGCCAGGGCGCCCAGGATACGTCCCCCGCTTTGGCGTAACGGCCATACCCAGTACCCATCCACCTGACGCGGGTCGGCCGTGCCCTCAGGTCTGTGCGCCATCTCTTTTAACTCGGCCGCCAGCGGCACCGTATCACCGAGGGGGCCGACCGCAGCTTCCCAAACCGGTCCCTTTTCGCCCAATGCCACCACAAAAGCGGCCGGCGCCCGGAGCAAGTCACATACGGCGCTCAAGACATTTTCCAGAAATTGTTGCAAATCGCTTGTCGTCAGGAGATGCTCCGAGAGTCGCTGAATCCGCACCAGTTCGTCACGGTCTTGCCAGAACACCAGCCGATCCAGAAAAGGGCGCGCCAGACTGATGAACAATTGCATCAAGACAATGGTAGCGACCACCGCCACCATCGCCAGCATGTCGCGCCGCAAGCCCAGATAAGCCTCGACCCGCACGAGCAAAATCGTGGCCCCCACCACCAGCGAGGCCAGGATCGGCCCGCGCAACAAGAAATGAATCAGGCGATGCTTGACGACCCGGTCGGGCGCCAGCACGCCAAAATAAGCCACCGTGTACGCCATGACCACCAGCATCAGGCCGATGCCGATGTTGCCCAGGACCAGCAACAGCCAAAAGACCTCCAACAGCAATGGTCCCGGCTGACTGATGATGAGCAGATAGGGAAAGACGCCCAGGGCCGGTGCGATAAAAGACACGCGCAGATAATCCATGCGGCGGCGCGAGGTCGTGGTCAGACAACGGCGGCGCGCCCAGGCCAGGTTAACGGCGCCCCACACCACACTCCCCACAAAGTAAACCAGATACGACCAGAACAACGGGCCAGGCCGCAAATGCGGAGCGCGCTGCGTCAGAATGCCATCGGTGACAATCCAATCCGTCCCCAGCGCACCGGCCAGAAACAATCCGCTGACTGGGTAACCGGCGCGGGTCAAGAGATAGCGCCAGGTCGAACGGGCATTGGTCGTGCGCAAGAGCGCGTCCGAAAAGTGCAGATAAGCCGCCGGCGCAAAGGCAATCCCCAACCACTGAAAGCGCAGCCAGCGCTCGGCCGACGGCAGGTCAGTCACGCTGAACAGCAGCAGATCGCCCAGGTACACCACCATGACGCACGCCAGCAAGGCGCAAAACGCCCGCGCCACGCTCGAACGAAGATTGTAAATCAAAATGTACGCCAGGAGCGAAAAACTGGTGATGACAATCGCAGATGAAAGGATGAGGTTAAGAAGCGCGAGGACGTCAACGACCCAATCCGTCACAGCTATCCTACCAACTCTACATTAACATTATCGAGAATAGTGTTTTTCACCGCCAAGACGCGAAGGACGCCAAGAATTTCGTAATTGCTCACCGCAGAGTCGCAGAATGCGCAGAGATGCTTTTTGGGGGCCGCATAGAATCGTTTT
>FWPV01009486.1_pt1 | contig 16454 bp, 17 predicted proteins | sample 2228371 | NCBI WGS metagenome assembly FWPV01 (sample SAMEA103939776, study PRJEB20133) | metagenome | reverse complement strand
TGAGATATTTTTCCAAAATGGACTTTTCTGCCCATTTTTTCAGCCATTTGTTTTCGATCTCGGGAAAATTAGGTATGGTTGGAAGCTTGTCGGTCATAAATTATAATTATACAAGAAGTCGGTGTTGATTAGCCAACTTTTTTGCGCAAAAAAGCGGGAATTTCAAGCTCATCCAAATCTTCTTCGCTCTCTTTGGGTTTTTCAAAGCTAGGGAGGGATTCGTTAACTTTTTTTCGATCGTCAAATTTTGTAGCAATAAGAGTTATTTTGATTTCGTCTGTTAGGGTTGGGTCGATTGCGGCACCGAAAATTATTTGTGCGTTTGGATCTGCGTTTTTGGTAATAAGCTCTGCTGCCTCGTTAACTTCTTGCATGCCTAAGTTTTCTCCGCCCACAATATTAAACAGGATACCGCGCGCACCATCTATGGAAAACTCTAAAAGCGGAGAAGTCATAGTTTTTTTGACTGCTTGTTGAGCTCTTCTTTCGCCAGAGCCTATACCAATGCCCATAATAGCGGTGCCGGCGTTGCTCATAATTGTCCTCACATCGGCAAAATCGACATTAATGAGGCCGGGTAAGGTGATAATTTCCGCCAAACCCTTTACTCCTTGAGTGAGAACAGAGTCTACCTCTTTAAAAGCATCTAACAGCGTAAGTTTTTTATCCCCAAGTTCTAAGACTTTTTGGTTGGGGATAGTAATTAAAGCGTCAACTTTGTCTTTTAGTTTAGTAATCCCTTCTTCAGCAACCAACATACGCTTTCTACCTTCAAAAGCAAAAGGTTTGGTAACCACAGAGATGGTTAGTGCTCCAGTTTCTTTGGCGACTTCGGCGATTATTGGACTTGCTCCGGTACCGGTGCCACCACCCTCACCACAGGTGATAAATACCAAGTCAGCTCCATCTAAATAGTCTTTAATCTTCTCGCGTGACTCTTCAGCGGCTTGTTTGCCGGTCTCTGGATCTCCACCAGCTCCAAGTCCCTTGGTGATTTTTTCTCCTATTTGTAGTTTGACTTCCGCCTTATTAGTTAGAAGCGCTTGGGCATCAGTATTTACCGCGATGAACTCTACGCCTTCGATTTTTTCGCCGGCAACCATGGTGGAGATGGCGTTGCAGCCAGCACCACCAACTCCAACAAGTTTGATTTTAGCTATTTTTTTGGCATCAGGCTTAATAAGCATTTATTTTACCCCAGGAATAAAACTTTTAAGAAAATCTATTGTTTTTTTAAAACCTTCTTTAAGCTCAATATTTTTCAGGAAGCTAGGAAGATCAGGGAGATTAAACATCTTGTCCGGCTGTTGCTCGCGCAGAGAATAGATTAATGCTCCAACTAAAGCTGCATAGCGCGGTTCGGTCAGCTCTTCAGAAATGCCTGCTAATTCGGGAGGAAAACCTAGGCGCACAGGTAAGGACAACTCCTTTTTCAGCACTTCACTTAAGTAGGGCGTTTGTGCTCCGCCACCGGTGATGATTAAACCGGCCGGAGTCTGGTCTTTTAAGTCAAAATTTTGCAGCTCTTTATAGACAAATTCAGCAATTTCTTCAAGTCTTGGCTTGATGATGCCATTGATGAGTATTTTTTTAGATACGGTGTGCAACTCTTCCGGCAATTGAAGTGAGGCGATTGAAAGCTCGTCAGATGAGTCTAGATTTTTTTTATTGATGTTTTTTTTGCCTTCTGTACCTTCGAGTTTAGTAAGGTGTAATTTTATTTTTTCGGCAGAGTCAAGAGAAATACGTAGCCCGGCAGCAATATCACTGGTGACATTTTTAGCGCCGAGCGGAATTACCGCTGTGTGGGAAATTGCGCCGTCGATATAAACACAAAGGTCGGAAGTTCCGCCACCTATATCTATCAGTACACAACCTAGTTCTTTTTCAGTTTCGTTTAAAACTGCCTCACTTGAAGCAAGTCCGGAGAAGACAAAACGATCAACATCAACTCCAAGCAAATTACAGGTTTTTTGAATATTGCCAAGATTGGTGGAGCTGGCGGTAATGATATGAGTTTCAACTTCAAGGCGGACACCATTCATCCCAATGGGGTTTTTAATTCCTCCTTGGCCATCAACAATAAACTGCTTTGGTAAAACATGGATAATTTCTCTGTTGGCAGCTAACGAAATTGCTTTGGCCGATTCAATAGCTCGTTCAACATCTTCTTCTTGGATGTCACGATTTTGATAATTAACTGCGACTATACCGTGTGAAGTTTGACTGGCTATATTTGGCCCGCTGGTTACCAGAATTGCTTTGTTTAGGCGCGTTCCAGCCATTCTTTCGGCTTGAGTTAAACAGTTCTCAAGAGCGGCTGTAGCCTGTTGAATGTCAATAATTTGGGCTCGTTTTATACCTTTGCTTTGACTGCTGGCAAAACCGATAATTCTTAGTTGTTTTTTATTATTTTCTTCTTGTACGGATGCGACTGCACAACTTATTTTTTCTGACCCAAGCTCTATTGCGGCAATGTTGTTCATAAAGTAATTGTTGGTTTATCAAATTCTAAATTGATAATTTTTGGCTTTATTCCCTTTATTTCTAGAGACTTAATAATATTTTGCAAAATAAAAAGGTTTTTAGCAATTGGTTTTTGCACATTTAGAATAGCTAGGAAATCTTCTGATAGATACAGAGTTATTGTTTGCGGTTTGTTAATGGTTATTTTTTTTATCTTTAAGGAGTAATTTTTGCCAAGTTCTATTGATTTTAGCGCGTATTGTATTTCTTTATGAGTGAGGGTGTTATTGACTTTGCTTTCATAATCGCGCAGTGTTTGAAAGTATGAAATACTGATTAATTTTTTGTCAACAGAGTGTTTAAGGGCAAGAATTTTACCATGACGGTTGACAATTAAATACCGGTTTTTGTTTTGAATTTGCGCAAACGCCTGTTCTTTGCTGATGCTGACTTGTAGAGTGTTGGGAAATTTTTTAGTTATTGAAACCGTTTCCCAGCTTGGGTTACTTTTTTGTAACAATTTTTCCTCTTTTTCAGTGGCGAGAAAGACGATATTTTTACCAAGCAAATATTGAAATTTTGTTTTGGCGTCTTTAAGATTGGTGTTAATATGAGTTATTTGAAACACGCTTTGAAAAACTATTCCAAAAATAAAACTCAAAATCAAACTGACGAGCAATAAAAATTTTTTAAGAGTGAACTTTTTTAATGAGCTGTTGTCCTGAAATGTTTTGTGCATAACCTTTCAGGTTTTGATAATTTTTGGCATAAAATTTGCCCCTTTCTAGCATTTTAGCAACTATATTGATTAATTGTTGTGGGGGTGTGTCTTGAGTGAATATTTCACCGACCCGATGTGTTTGCAGAATTTTGGCGTGTAGCAGCTGTTCATTGTTGGCTGCCCAAGGAAGAGGAATTAAAATGCAGGGTTTTTGGTAATGCAAAAGGAGAAAAAAAGTGTTGGCTCCAGAGCGGGTAATAACTAAAGTTGCAGTTTTCATAAAATAAGCTACTTCTTCCGGAGAGAGAAATTTAATTGGAAAATAGTTATTGTTTTTAAATTTGCTTAGCCGTTGAAAGTCAGAATAACGATTAGCTCCGGTTTGATGAATTAACTGATATTGTTTGCTTAATTTTGATAGACATTTTTCAATAATAACATTAATACTATGAGAGCCGCTGCTGCCGCCCAAGATTAAAACTAGTGGCTTGTCTTGTTTTTTGTACCAGCTTGGTTTATGAGCTTTTACAAAACGACTTGCCAAAGGATTGCCGCTAAAAATAGTTTTTTGTGCAGGGAAGTATTTTGCAGCTTCCTTGAAAGAAACAAATATTTTCCGACAAAAGAGGGAAATAAAGCGATTAGCAAGGCCGGGAGCGATTGTTTGCTCGTGAAGATAAATAGGAATTTTTAAACAATAGGCAGACAAAGCAACAGGGACCGATAAATATCCACCAAAAGAAAACAACAATTCCGGGCGCTCTTTTTTTAAAACAACAAACGATTGTAATAAGGCTTTGCCTAAGTGGAAAAATCCCAAAAATGATTTAAGAGATAAAAGCCTCACGTTAAATCTGGGTGTTTCCAGAGTATAAAATTTTAGTTTAGGACAGTTGTGTAGCAATTGGTATTCTAGGCTAATGTCGCTTTTGTCGGAAAAGGCGTGTTTGCGGCCAAAAAAAACTATTTGTTTGCCTTGTTTTATATAAGCTTCAACTAGGGCAAGAGCCGGAGATAAGTGGCCGCCGGTAATTGCTATAGTTTGCCTCATTTTAAGCGTTCCTGTTTAAAAATATTTAACAATATTCCCAAAAGCGCATAAAAAGTAACCAACGATGAGCCACCGTATGAGATAAAAGGCAGCGGGACTCCGGTTAAAGGCAGCAGTTGCACCATTGCGCCCAAGTTGATAATAGATTGCAGAGTGATTAAAAAAGCAATACCAGAGGCGAGTAAAAATCCCAACCGATTTTTAATTCGGCTGATATGCTGATAACTGTAGATAAGCATAATCAAGTAGCAGAAAACAATGATGCTTGTACCTAAGAAGCCAAAATTTTCACCAATAATAGCAAATATTGAATCGGTATGGGCTTCGGGCAAGAACTGGAATTTTTGTTTTGAATGGCCGAATCCAACACCCCACATACCTCCCAAAGATAAAGCAATATTTATCTGACGAACGTGATAGCCGATTCCTTGCGGATCAAGGGCTGGGTTTAAGAAAGTTAGCATACGCTGTAGTCGGTAGGGTTCAAGCAGTGCAAACGCTCCTAAGGTTAGCAATGCCAAAGGAATGAGCAATAAAAAATTGCTTAAGGGTGCAGAGGAGATGAAATAAAGAAATATTGCAGTTGCAGCCAGTATGGTTGCGGTGCCAAGGTCTGGCTGCAACATTACCAAACCGATTATGACCGAAGTTAATAAAAGAAAAGCGAAAAAGCGGCTTCTTTCACGGTAGCTGAACCAAGCCGAAAGGTAAGTAATTAGAGTTAATTTAGTGAATTCCGAGGGTTGTATTGCTATCGGGCCTACTTTGAGCCAGCGTTTAGCGCCCAAAACAGTCGTTGACATTCCAGGGATAAATATGAGCGTTAAAAGTACTAGGTTAACAACTAACAAAAACAGGGAAATGTTGTATAACCAGTGATAATCAAGAAAGTAAAATATCAGAAAAGCAAGCAAGGCAACCAAAAACCAAACGATTTGATGTTTGATGAAAAAAAAAGCATCGTTGTAAACACGAGCTGCAGTTATTGATGAGGATTCGAAAATCATAAATATGCCAAAAATAGTCAAGAGTATTGGAATAACAATTAGACTACGTACCATATTTGTTTTGTAGCTTTTTAAACCAATAGCTGAACTGTTTACCTCGATCAAACTCATTTTTGAAAGACGCAAAGGAAGTAGCGGCAGGAGAAAATAATACAATTTGGTCCGTATTTGTTGTTTGTACCAACTGTTGAAACAGCTCTTTTATATTCGTAAATATTTTTGCCTGCTTAAACGGAGTTTTTATTTTAGCTATAATTTCTTGAGTAAAACTTCCGGTTAGAAAATACACTGAATGAATTTGATCATTGATGGTTTTGATTAGTTCTTGATTTGGTAGTTTTTTACTATTGCCACCGATGATAAGAACAATTTTTTTATCAGGATAAGTTTCAGCTATAGACCGAATAGCAACTTGACAGGCAACGGGAGTGGTGCTTGTTGAATCATTATAATAGAGTACTTTTTTAATTGTTCCAAGTCTTTGTAGGCGGAAAGGTAGGCCGGGAAAGTTAACAATTGTTTTGACCGCCCGTTTAGTATCTATGTTCAGAACTTGAGCTGTTTTTAAGGCCAAGGAGGCATTTTCATAGTTGTGTTTGCCAATCAAATATTTAAGTTTCCAAGTGAAATAATCAGAAGAAACTGAAATAAGTTTTGCTCGAAGCGCTTTTTTTACAAATTTTTCCTGTGCAAGTTTGTTGGTGGTTATAAAAACATCATTTTTAGTTTGATAACGAATGATATTCAACTTGTCATTTATGTATTCAGCCATATTTTTATAACTGCTTAGGTGGTCGGGATAGATGTTGGTGAGTACGGCAACATTTGGGCTTACTTTTTCGCTGGCAAAAGCATGCAGTTGCCATGAAGACAACTCTAAAACAACTAGGTCATCTGTAGTTATTTTTTCAAGGAGAGGCAATGCTGGAAGGTTAGGAACATTGCCGGCGAGATAAACCTTTTTATGGGTGTTGGTTTTAAGAATATTATAAATAAGGTGAGTAGTAGTACTTTTGCCGCGAGTGCCGGTAATGCCTATAGTAAAGGCAGGGTTAAATCTCATAAAAAATGCCGTTTCCATAACTATTTCTTTATTATGTTGTTTGGCTAGTAGAAGCAGGGGGTGAGTGTTTATTACTCCCGGGTTTTGTACAATAACGTCGGCATTAAGAATATCTTGCTCCCGATGTTTTCCTAAAATAAAAGAAATGTTTCTATAAGCTTTGAGTTTGTTTAAAGACTGACTAAGGTCTGCCTTTGTTTTTAAGTCGCTGACAACAACTCTTGCACCAAGCTTGGCAAAAAAACGAGCAGAGGATACGCCGCCACCTTGCAAGCCTAAGCCAAGGACCAAAACCTTTTTGTTAGCATACTGTTGTTTTACCAGCTTAAAAGCTTTCATAAATGTTGAGTTTGTCTATTTTAAAAAGGCAATCCATAAACCGAAAAAGGAGGCGACAATAGCAGTTAGCCAAAGACGAAATACAATTTTGGGCTCTTCCCAACCTCTTAATTGTAAATAAAGGTGTAGAGGAGCAACGGGAAAGAATTTTTTTTTGAGATACTTTTTTGATAATAATTGAATGAGAGAGGAGGCTATTTCAGCAACAAAAACAATGCCGATAATAGGCAACAGAAGCGCTTTACCCAAAATTAAACCAATGACAGCAAAAGTTGCCCCAAAAGCTAGGGCACCGGTATCTCCAAGAATAATTCTTGCCGGATAAATATTGAAGTAGAGAAAAGTAATTAAACCACCTACCCAAGTGGCAATAAATATTGACAGCACGGTATCCAAGAGTGAAGAAGAGATAATCCAAAAAGTTAAAAGATTAATTAAAAGCACTCCGCTTGATAAACCATCCAAACCATCGGTAATGTTATAGGCGTTGGCAAAGGCAATGATTACAAACATAGCAAAGACTATATAAAAAAATCCTAAATGAAGTATGCCAATGAAGGGGATATGAACAAAACTAATCCCCAGCAAGCTATACAAAAAGTAAGCAATAAAAAAGGACAATACAAGCTCGATAATTAGCTTATGGCGAAGCCTTAAACCAAAGAAACCTTTCTGTTTAAAAGTAAAAATTTTATACCAGTCGTCATATAGTCCTAAAAAAGCAAAAGAGAGCAGGGTAAAAAAAACAATTGTGGCCTCTCTTTTAACATCTTTAAAAATTGAAATTATTGGAACAGAAAATAAATAAAAAAGCAGCAAAAAAAATAGATACAAAACCAGAGTTGTGGCAACTATAAGCACCCCTCCCCCAACAGGCACCCCTGCTTTTTTTTTATGAAAAAAATCAAAAATGGGGGTGAGCCTATTGAAAGGATCTTTAGTTATTTGTTTTTGTCTTTGGAAGCGTATTTTGTATAACCAGTTAATAAACGGTATCATCAGAAACGAGTTAAAGACAAATGAAAACAGCAGAATACCTAAATAAAGACTAATCATAATATTTTACCTCCAAAAATTACCGCGCCGATGATAATGGCATATAAAGCATATATCAAAACTGCCGCGGCGGAAACATCTTTGGCTCTTTTAATAACTGGATTAAATTCGTTTTTAGCTACCGCATCTGTGGTCTGTTCGATGCTCGTATTTATCAATTCAAGAACCAAAACTGTAGCGATGGTAGAGATTACTATTAGCCATTCTTGATATGAAATTTTAAAAAAAATGCCTAAGGCAATTGAAAAGACCATAAAAAAAGAGTGAATTTTAAAATTGATTTGAGATTGAAAAGCCCAAAACAAACCGGCAAAAGCGTTTTTAAATCCTTGTTTGACGCTTGACTTTTTGATGAATTTAATCATAACTATTTATTTATTATATTGTGCCAAATAAATTCTGCAATTTTACCAGCATCATGGCGGATAAGACTTCTGTTTAGTCGGTCAGCCTTATTTTTTTTATAGATAGCCTCACTTAAAAGATCGGCAGTTAAAACTTTGCAATTATGAGAAGTTTGTAGATTATTGACGACCTCATATTCACCAAATTTAGAGTAATATTTTTTGAGTTTGGAAGGAATTGGTTTGTTGTTAATAATAATATAGTCAAAAGGTTTTTCTCCGAGATACTGCGAATAGGTTTTGATAAAATCAGAGGCTTTAAAACCATCTGTTTGTCCAGTTTTATTCATCAAATTGAGGACAAAGATTTTTTTAGCAGAAGATGTTTTATACGCTTGAACAATTTCTTTAAACACAAAGTTAGAAAGAATACTGGTGTAGAGATCTCCCGGACCGATAATAATAAAATCGGCTTTTTTTATAGCGCGGACTGCTTGTGGATTAACAGCAGCCGGTTTGTCTAAAAACAGACTAACGATTTTAGGTCTCTTTTCCTCTTTGTCTATTAATGCCTCACTTTTGATTAAGCTGCCATCTTTTAATTTAGCTACAATATTTGTTTTTTCTAGAGTTACCGGGATAACTTGTCCTTTTGTTTGCAGTATTTTTTCAGCCAATTTTAAGCCTTTGGAAAAGTCTCCGGTAATTTTTTCAAGAGCAGTAAGCAGCAAGTTACCAAAATTGTGCCCCCCCAAGTCGCCATTTGAAAAGCGGTATAAAAACAGTTCTCGCCAAATAATATCTGATTGAGATAGTGCAACAAGTGCCTGACGGATGTCTCCCGGAGGCAATACTCCATATTGGTCTCTTAACCTGCCGGTACTACCACCGCTATCCATCATGGTAATTATGGCAGACAGATGTACAGGATAATCTTTTAGGCCGGATAAAATCACATATGTTCCGGTACCACCACCAACTACAACTATATTTTTCATGATAAGGCTTTGTCTGGAATGTCTTTATAAACGGTAGAATTGGGTAATACTAGGCTACCAGTACCTATTTTTACCCCCGGCATTATGCAGACACCAACACCAATTTTGGTGTTTCTGCCAATAATTGTGCCTAATTTACTTTTGCCAGAATCGACAATTTTTTTATTTATCGGCGAGCGAATATTTTCTTCATCAAAACGCCAATTAGCAGTAATAACGCCGGCGCCGAGACTTACGTTTTCGGACAAAACACTGTCTCCGACATAATTGCGATGTAAAAAAACATGGTTGCCAAGATAACTTCTAGCTACTTCCGAAAATCCACCGATTAAACAATCTTGGCCAATGTGCGATTCCCGAACCAGCGTATAGTCTGCAACGACGGTGTTTTTACCAATATAACAGGGGCCAACAATTTTGCTGAAGCTGCCAATTTTTACTCCATTTTCAATATATACCCGGCCAATAATTTGAGCAGTAGCGTCGATATTGTTGGTTTTTATTACATTTTGTTTGATGTTTGACAGAAATAGCTTAGTAGCATCTAAGACATGCCACGGATATTTTAAAGTAGCAAAATCTCCATTATAAACTATATAAGACGAGGGTTGTTTTGCAAGGAGTTTATTAATAGCTTCTTCATAATCCGTTGAATCCTCGAGCGCCTTTAATAAAAGTTTTGGTTTAGGAAAGTAGTCAAAAACAAAGCGAAAGTAAGACAGTTTTTGTGGAACCAGATGTTGGGGAGGCTTTTCCCAAATTTTTTTTACTCTGCTTTTATTTGCATCTAGCTCAAGATACCCACCAGGCAGGTAGGATTGTATTTTTGTTGCACAAAGGATAAGTTCTTCTTGCGTGGCTTTTTTGATTAAAGAGTTGATTAATTGTTCAGAGAAAATGTCGTTGCTGTTAACAATTAGAATAGGATTGTTCAATGGAGCTATATCCAAGGCGGCTAAAATCGCACCTCGTTGTTCTTTTTTGTTTTGTGTAACTAACTTAAAATTTGCTACTTTGGTAGCGATTATAGCTTGTTTGATGGCTTTGATATTATTGCTGTTACCGACAATAACAAACTGAACCTCCGCTGAATACTGCTTCAAAAAATAGGCATAGCGCTTTAATTGATAGGCTATCAAAGGAACATCAAAAAACTGGATAAGATTTTTTTCTTCTAGCGGCCAGAAGCGCGTACTTTGTCCTCCAGAGAGAAGTACTACTGTTAGTTTCATTGACAGTTAAATTATATCATTTTTTGCAAATCGTCTGACTTTAGTATACAATTAAAAGACCTATGAAAAGTCTTGCAGTTTTTAAAGTTGGAACCAGTCAATATATAGCCGAAGAGGGGTTAATATTAGTTGTTGACAAGCTTTCAGCAAAAGAAAAGACTAAAGTGAACTTTCCTGAAGTATTGTTCTTTGCTAAAGATGAGGAGAATATTTTGCTTGGATCACCCTATATCAAAGGGGCCACAGTTGAAGCTGAAGTGTTAGAACATGGGAAAGGAAAAAAAATTAGAGTCGCTAGGTTCAAAGCAAAATCAAGACACAGGAGAGTTACCGGTTTTCGTCCCCAGCTGTCTAAGATTAAAATTACTCAAATTAAAGTTCCTAAAAATTAAAAACTATGGCGCACACTAAAGCTAAAGGATCAGCTCGAATAAATAAAGACTCGGTTGCAAAGCGTTTGGGAGTTAAAAAGTATGCCGGCGAAACAGTTTCTCCGGGGGTGATTATTGTTAGGCAAAGAGGAACGAAATTTAAAGCCGGGCAAGGAACTAAGCTTGGTAAAGATTATACTCTATATTCGCTTAAAAGCGGCAAGGTTAAATTTTATACTAAGTTCGGACAGAAATATATTAAAGTTGAATAAAGTATCTCCTGCCACAAAACATTTAATTACCCTTATTGTTGATAAAAAAACTAATCCTTTGCGCCGTGCTTCTTTAATCAAGAAAATTATTGAAGAAGAGAAAGTTACCAAAAAAGACTTGGCTTATATGATCGGCAAAAGCCCCAGCTTTATTTCCAACTACCTGCGACTTTTGGAGCTTCCTGATATGGTTAAAGATGCGCTTTTATCTGGGATAATATCTGAAGGACATGGTCGAGCGTTGTCTTTTTTAGAAGACAGGCGGCAAACTCTTGAAGTATTTGAAAATATTATTCGCCATAATTGCTCGGTGCGAACCACCGAGGGTATAGTAAACAGGTTGAGAAAAGTAAAAAGAGTCTATGGTCGTGTTTCTGAAGACATTAAACAACAAGTAGCACTGTTGGCAAACAAACTGGGAATAAGTGCCGCAGTCCAGCGGCGCAATAACAACATTTTAGTTAAACTTTATTTTCCCTTAGGAGTGGTTAGTTATCGTAAAATAAGAAAACTGGTGGGGAGTTTATAGATTATATTTTGGAGTAACTATCCGACCAAGTCTATTGATTGGGAAATACCTAAATATAACTCGTCCGATAATGTGAGTTGATGGAACGAAACCAAACTCCCGTGAATCTGAAGAACCAGGACGGTTGTCTCCCAACACAAAATAGTTTTCTGGCGGAACAGTTACTTCTTGTCCATCGATCATAAATCCGCCCGGAAAAAGCGGAGTAGGCACCTCAAGATACGGTTCTTGCAAAAGTTCTCCGTTAACAAATACCTGGCCGTTTTCGATTTTTACTGTTTCGCCAGGTAAAGCAATAATTCGTTTTATAAAATCTATGTCTGGGTTTTTAGGAGATTGGAGGATGATGACTTCCCCCCTTTTGGGCTCTCGGAATTTGTAGCTGATTTTATCGGTAAGAATATATTCTTTGTCGTGATAGGTAGGAAACATAGAGTTACCTTTGACTTGATGCGGCTGCATGATAAATAAATAGAAAACAACAAAAAAAGCCCCACCAAGAGCAACACTTTGCAGAAAGTCAAAAAACGCGTCAATAATTTTTAGCGCAGCACTTTTGGGTTTACCCCCAGTTTCTTTAATTGCATCTTTTGGGTCCACCCAATGAACTCCAACCAAATCTGTGTCTTCTGTCTGTGACTTCAGACCGACATCTTTTAATGTCTCCATGGTTTTAAATGATAGCGGTTTTGTTTCTAAAAGACAAGATTTTTTTGTTAAAATACGAGAACATGGATTTAATTATAGTTGAGTCGCCAACCAAAGCAAAGACGCTTACCCAATTTTTTAAAAATGGCAACTATGAGATAACCTCAAGTTACGGACATGTTCGTGATTTGCCCAAATCTAGACTGGGAATAGTTATTGAAGATGGTTTTAAACCCGAGTATGAACTGATTGCGAAAAAAGACAAAGTGGTTAAAGAATTGTTAAACAAAGCCGCAAAAGCTGACACGGTTTTTTTAGCCACAGATCCAGACAGAGAAGGTGAGGCGATAGCCTATCACATTAGCACTATTCTAGAAGACAAACTTAAACAGCCGATAAAATTTGCAAGAGTAGTTTTTCATGAAATTACCAAAGAGGCGGTTGAGGAGGCTTTTAAGAGCCCACGCTCGATCAACATGAAATTATTTTATGCTCAACAGGCAAGACGGGTGTTAGACCGGTTAGTTGGATATAAAATTTCTCCTTATTTATGGAAACGTTTTTCTAAACGTTGGTTGTCAGCCGGCCGAGTGCAAACAGTGGCTTTACGTTTTATCGTTGAGAGGGAAAAGGAGCGACAAAAATTCAAATCGGAAAAGTTTTATGCTATAAAAGCAAAATATAAAAAAAGTATCAAAGACGGTGAGATAGAGGCAAAATTAATCAAGTTACAAGGTAAAGACTTTATCAAAACAAACAAAATTAAGCTTTTTGATGGAGAGTATAGCTATCAGACAACTTTGTTGAGTTTGCAGGCGGAGGTTGAAAAACACCAGCAAAGATTAGAAAAAGAACAATATATCTTAAAAGATATAGTTGAGACGCAAACAAAAAGGACACCTCCGCCACCCTTTACCACCTCTACTTTACAACAGTACGCGTCAACTTACTTTGGGTTTAATGCTAAAAGAACAATGAGTCTGGCTCAATCTCTGTATGAGCAGGGTTTGATAACTTATCACCGCACCGACTCTTTTAATTTGGCAGAAAAATTTATTGATAAATGTAGAAACTATATTGTTGATAGCTATGGTAGAGAATATTTGGCTTCTCTTCCGCGGCGTTTTAAAACCAAATCCAAATTGGCACAGGAAGCACATGAGGCCATAAGACCAACAAATGTGAGTAGAGAGCCAAATTCAGCAACAATCAAAAAGCTTGGCAGAGACCACATGCGCTTATATACGGCAATATATTTGAGAGCTATTGCAACCCAAATGAAAGAAGCCACTGTACTTAAGCAAAAAATATTTATTCACTCAAGCGCAGACGATGTTTTTGTCGCTGAAGCTGAAGAAATATTGTTCCCGGGTTTTCTGATTTTGGATAAAAACAAAATGAAAAACAAAGTTGTTGTGAAAAATTTAGATCAAGAGGATAAATTGATGTTGGTTAAGTTAACTACAGAAGCAAAAGAAACACTGCCCCCTCCTTATTACACTGAAGCAAGTTTAATCAAAACTCTTGAAGAAAAAGGAATAGGAAGACCATCAACTTATGCTCCGATAGTGTCTTTAATTCAAGAGCGGCAATATGTTAATAAAGATGGCAAGGTTTTGATTCCGACAGCGCTTGGAGTAAAGATTTGTGATTTGTTAGTAGATAAATTTAGGGATATTTTTGACATTGATTTTACCGCTGGGATGGAAAATGAATTAGATGATATTTCTGTTGGTGAAAAAGAGTGGCAGGTGGTGGTTAGTAATTTTTTTACACCGCTGTCGCAGCAGCTTGAAACTGCTTATAAGGATAACAGCAAAATTAAAGTCGAGGAGGAAACAGATGAGATATGTCCGCAATGCGGTGGCAAAATGTTAGTTAAGTTATCTCGCTTTGGCAAGTTCTACGCTTGTGTCAATTTCCCTAATTGCAAGTACACCAAGAGTTATTTACAAAAAACCAATGTAGTTTGTCCCAAATGTAATGAGGGGGAGTTAATTGTTCGCTTTTCAAGAAAAAAGCGCCGTTTTTATGCTTGTAGTCGGTACCCAAACTGTGATTTCACTTCTTTGTGGTTGCCAAAAGCTAAATTACAAAGCCAAGCGTCAGCAGAATAACGCTGGTTAAAAGTAAAATAAGCGAAAAATAATTCACTCCAGCTTGAGGTATTTCTTTTGCACCAGTTGTTGGTGTAGCAAGTAGTTTTGTGTTTGAAGCAGTGGTGGGCGATGGCATGTTCGAAAGCGAACTTATTAAGCTTGAAGTTGGCGTAATTGTTCCCTGTGCTAAGAGAGTGCGAGTTGGTGTTGGTATTTTGGTTGAGGTTGGCGTGAGAGAGGAAATAGGCGTTGTGGTTGGGTTTAGAACACTTCCGGTTCGAGTTGGGGAAGGTGTAGTGGTTGCTCCCATTTGTGCAAGTAGAGTTTGCGTTGGAGATGGACTGATAGCAACAGTTGTTGATTGGTTAGAAGTAGGTAGAGGAGTAATAGGTTCTGTAGGAATGATAGTTGGAGTGACAATACTAATAAGAGTTGGTTCTAAATTAGCTCGTGGGACATAACTTAATTTTTTATTTCTTAATATCAGAAATGTTGTTGTGGTTGTAACTATAAATAGTACTCCAAGCGCAAGCAAAGCAATATTCTTTGCCTTAATTAGATTTGTAGATTTTGGTTTGGGTTTGTTTTGAATATTTTCTATTTTGGTTAGAAAAACTTTGGATGTGTCTTTTAAAGCAGTGAAGTTTAGCTTGGGTAGCGAAGGCGTTTTATGTTTTTTTTGCTCGCGAACATAGTTTCTTAGTTGGTATGAAAAAAACCCCAAGATAAATAATAAAGTAAGAATGGGAATGATAGGAAAGTTATTTAAAAACTCCATGTTTAATAATTTTAATATAAAACCAATAGTAAACCAAGCAGACTGATGGCTGAAGCTGACAAGATTAATAAATTACTATTTGTTCCAACAATAGGTATTTGACTTTGATATGTTGTTGGTATGGGAGTTGGCGGTTGTGTTGGAATAAGTGTGGGTGAGGGAATTGGAGTGAGAACACCCGTGGGAGTTGGATTTGTTGTGGGAGTTAAGGTAGCAGAAGGAGTAGCTTCTCCAAGCACAGACTCTCCACTTTTGCCCACCATGAAGTAAACAATTTGTTGTTTTCCTGTTGACTGGTTTTTAACAGTTAAAGTGTATTTCCCAGGAGCAAGAGGGCGCTTTACTTCATACTTCCACTCTCCAAACTTATCAGCGGTAACTATGCTGCTGCCGCTGTGGGGTTCTATAGAAAGCTCAATGAAAGAATTAGGCGAAGCTAAACCTCTAAAAGTTGGGTGCTGACTGTTGATTATAGTGTTATTTTTTGGTGAGAGAATTAGTGTATTTTTAGTCCTTGTTCCTAAAACTGTGGAGTCATCGTTAATTAAATCATAATTTTTCCCAATAACCAGCGTTTTTAGCGGACTTGCTTCTTTATAATAAACAATAATTTTAGAGGATAAAAGACTGTTATCTGTTAATTTTAAGACAAGCGTATCGTCTTCCTGAATAGATACAGGATTAAAAGAGTTGTCTAGAATAATCGGAAAAGTAATAATCCATTCTCCGGTAGCTTTGCTTAAGGTAGTAAATTTGACCGAATTGTCTATTTTGGGAATAGTTAATTCAACCAGAACATTTTCAAGCGGTTTAAGGCCGGTATTAACGATTTTACCAAAAACCGGAGACTGACTGGAGTTTGAAAGGTTGGCATTTGTGGTTTGAAATTGATAAAAGTCTCCATCGTTATTGAATTCTTTACCCTCGATTATTATTGAGAAAAAATAAGTTGTTCCCGGATTGAGCTCTGAAAGGGTAAAATAATGAATTTTATAGGCGGTTTGATTCTTTAAATCTCGGTCGTCAAATTTGATTTGTTTCAAATCGGTTGGGCTTGTGCCGTATTTTATTAAAGCGCTGGCATTGTCTTGGGTATGAAAAGAAATACTAACCGAAGTATTAGTTATATTGCTAATTGCTAGGTTATGTGGTTGTATATTTTTGCTTGCCCGAATACTGGTTTTTAACGACTGCTGTTTGCTTAAAAAAACCGAAAGGCCACCTACAACAGCAAAGATAAAAACATAGGCAAAGATGCTTGGAATCTTTCTTTCTTGACGCAAAAAATAATAACTCATTTTTTCCTTTGTTCTAATTGTTGAAATATTTTCAGGTTATCAATGGTTTTTATTTCCATAGTCATACTTTTTTGATAATCTAGGGCGAATTTTTGATTTTTTTGGATGTGATAGATGTCAACCACAATCCAAGCAATAACCGTCATTAAAAACGCCAGAGACAGAACTAAAAACTCTTTGTT